>Ga0325410_1005063_pt1 | contig 14648 bp, 17 predicted proteins | sample PopdelMetagenome_16_FD_206182 | JGI IMG/M metagenome (GOLD analysis project Ga0325410, IMG submission 206182) | Populus deltoides microbial communities from Bellville, Georgia, United States - Xylem-PdIQD-R3 | ecosystem: Host-associated > Plants > Phyllosphere > Stem > Wood/Secondary xylem... | reverse complement strand
ATTTAATTTAATCATTAAGATGGTATTGTCTGGGATCTTTAACATTAATCTTCCAGTGACCATCTGGCAAGCTCGCATTCTTAGCCTTCCCTCGCCATTTCCTTATCCTTGCATCCATATGCTTTGTGAGTCCACAATATTGCTGCAATTTCTTTGGCATGGCATCATAAACCTGCCACCATCTCTTGTGAGCCGAGTCGCTGGCAAAAATATGGCGATCCACCATGTCCCAATTACAATCATAATCTTTGTAGCATGCCCATGGCTTTAATCCCAAGAAATGGATGGTGTAGGGACCCTTCTGCATTTCATGATCTGGGTTTCCTTTGTTCTTGAAAATCTTGAGATAATTCAGCCTCGTAGGCAACCGATGCCACCATGTGAAGGCTTCATTGAGAAACCCTTGATCACCTCCATTGTATGAAAGCAACTTGTTTCTCTTTGACATCATGTCTTCAAACAAGCACGTCGACGGCTCAATCACCATGACCCCCGAGTTGAATAGCACCTTGTCATTCGGAGCTGCTGATAATTGTGGATAAGCAAAGAACTTGTCGATGTTCTTGAGGACTATAAGGTCAGCATCTATGAAAATAACTTTGTCATAATCTGTGATTTGCCAAAGTCGAAGTTTGCTGTAGTTCCATTCGTTGTACGAGTCTTTTCGAGCAAAAGGGCTTCGGATAGGTTGGATGAGCTTCGTCTTCCACCCGGCGGCTCTAAGACCACCGAGTGACTCTGGACTTAAGGATGAATCATGGAGGAGGACGAGGTCGTTAGTAGAGTTGTTTTGTATTATACTTTGAGCCAAAGCAATTGCTCCACAGACATAAGCTTCTGAGGAATGGATTACTGTTGCATAGGCAACCCTTTGATGATGATACAAGATGTCGTCAATGGGTTTTCTTGCTGTTGAATATTGTGCCATGGAATGTCTCTGAGTTCCTTGGCTTCCTGCATATTAACAAACAAATTCAAACTATCAAAAAAAAAAAAAAAAAGAGCACAAATTCAAGATGTTAATTACAATGCTAACATTATTTCCTGCATATTAACTTTCTTTCATGGAACATTTAATTTTTTCTGAACAAACATCAATATTGTGCGTTCAGTTCAGAAAAATATAAAAGGAATATATATAAATATAAATATAAAAGGAACATAAACATAAAAGGAATACAAACAAAGATGTAAAAACAAATTGCTTTTTATGAAAATTTTGAAATGAATTTGTTTTTTTGGAAATATAAAAAATATAATTAAGAGGCATGTTTTCTTTGTTCTAATTATCTCTATTTTTTTTATTCCAAATAATAAACAAACACTACTCAAATGATGTTAATTGTATAAACTTATTATTTTGTGCTTAATTAGTCATTTATTAAAAATAATGTTTTTAATTAAGAAACTGGAAAAATGGTATCTTCATGATGAAGAAATTAAGTTCATGATTGGTGAGTGAAGATATTATCAATCTCTTAATCTAATTTATTTTTATATATTTTTCCAGTTATCATCAACATGTAGTTTGCTCCTAACGCAAATAAAATAAATCAAATTGAACTAAGACATACCTGTCAATAATCTACCAAGAGGAGCAATCTGGCATGACCCAACAGGCATTTGCACCTTCTGTCGAAGTCTCCTCAACTCAGGCTTGTACACCCAGTAATCTCCTAAACGAGTCATCAAATCATCACACCTGAATATTTCTTGCATGGGTCCACAAGACCCCATGAAAACAACATACACCGTCCGATCACCGCCTCCCTTGGTCAATCCATTGGCCACTACAAGGTTAGCCACCACCAAGTTCACTTGCAACCTAAAGACATCCCTAATCCCCTGCTTCTCTGATCCGCTGCCACAAGGAACCCTAGCCAGGATAACATCTAGGTCACGGTAATCGTCCAGCCTAGGCATTGGGACCTCCGGGCACGACGGTTGGTGCCACCTGGCGTCCTCATCGATCCACTCTGGGAAAAAACTCTCCCATTTTAGCTCCTTGGATACAGGCCTGAAATCGACACTAACAGTCTCTACTTGTCCATGCATACGATCATATGCATGCTTGACGTGATCATCAACATTAACCAAGCCAATCTTGATCGGTTCGCTATCGGTTTTCTTCTCGATAAGGCCATCGAACCATGATTTTTGTGTATTGATTGATAAGGGTTTCTTAAAGTCACGGGCTGCTGTTTGAGGGTGGTGATCAAGCGCATGGCCAGGTTTTGGCTTGAAAGAGAAGACGAGGAACATGAGGGATAAAGAGAGGAATAAGAGGGAAGTGATGAAGAGTTTTTGACACGAACTTTGGGGCTTAGAAGAGGCCATCTTGATTGGCCTATACACACACAACGTTTGCGTATATATATATATATATAGTCAAGAGTATATTTATTTGCAAATCAATATCAAAATGAGTTTGGTGAGAAAGAGAGAGCATGGCTGCACGTTTGTGCTGTAAATTTGTCTTCTTGGCAATATAATAATGTGCTATATATTACACTCACAGCCCTTTAGATTTTGATATGGGATCGAGGGCCGGTAAGAATTTGTTTCGACAATCGACTTGCTAAAACTGGTATTGTTCTTTTACGGAAATAAATCATAGAGGGATAATGCAGGCCGGGTGTTTGGTTGGCTGGTCATGCATGCTCTGTCCAGGTATAGCAGGTGTTTGGTTTGTTGGAGGTTGAGGCATGGAATCATAGAAATTCCAGTGGTAGAAACCCTAATTAATCAAAGAGAAAGCAAAGAGCTCATAGAATAAACAACGAACACGTTACGTACGTACCCAACTAAGAAAAGATTTTATTCATGCATTGATCGATTTCATAGCAATTTATTTATTTATTTATTTATTTTTGGAATCGTTAATTATTGTGTAAAAATTGAAGGGCAGGTGGGTGTCATGGGCCCACAAGTGGGCCAATAGTACTTCATTGACCCGTTGGTTATGGAATTGTTTTCCTTGGTTTAAATTATTGTAGTGGGGTTGCGTAAATTTATTCAATACGTACCTGAACGTGACACTTCAAGGGGTTATATATCCAAGAACAAATCAATGCAAACAATTTGTTGCTAATCATATTAATTATTTATTTACTTATGTTGCATAGCTTGTCTTTAAATACAACTATTTCTCGTTGAGTTAACAAAATTGTTTGATATTTTAGTTAGAATTACAGAGTTTTAACTGAAAATAGAGATATATCAAACTCAATCACGTCTTTTCTTTTCTTGATTATAAAAAAAATTATATGATTTCAGATTCTTATAGTTTTTACTATGAAGATCACTGAAGACTTATATATTTATTATCTTAGAACTCGTAAAATTAATTAATGTATATAAAAACTGGTCTGAATAACTATATTATATATAAAAAAATTACCTCGAGACTACTTCAAATTGACAGCAAGCTCCTCCACGCCGCAGGCTTCAACGAAATTGTAAGAGAAGCACGCAAGGACAATATCCCACTACAATTTCGATTGGATTTTATGCCGTCCACGTTTGCTGAGATGTCAATTTCTCGTATGAAAACAACGATGGTAGTGTTAAGAGAATTTGGCCACCATGACATGAGAGATTCCACCATTCTGATTATGTTGAAGGCTAATCTTTGATTATAAATAGATCTCTTAATTTCTTCATCTTTCTTTAGTCACCATTTGATTAATTAGAACCCCAAGTTGGTTTTTCAGAAGCTTATGTACAGTGAACACAAGATTGGAAGAGGGGCGAGAAGCAAATTTAATGTTTTCATGGCTTGGGCAAAACGGGTTGGATAACTATATATACTGTATCCTCGAGTCAAAACATTATGGTATTAATCATCTAAGTGGTGGTCCAGTAGTAAGAGATTAGGACCAAGAGATTTGCTTCCTCTGTGATCTCAGGTTCGAACCCTGTGGTTGTTCATATGATGGCCACTGGAGATTTACATGATCGTTAATTTCAGGGCCCATGGGATTAGTCAAGGTACGCGCAAGCTAATCTGGACATCTACATTAAACTAAAAAAAAAAAAAAACATTATGGCATTGCTTGGAAAATTCCTAGTATCATATTTGAAGATTGAAGTCTCTCTAGTTCATGCAACAAACATTCTGGTTATTGTTCTTGCTTTTTACACATGTTATCATACAATGGTGTGGTAATTAATCACTTAAACCCACGTAATATTGGTTTTGAAGGGTGTTAATCACAGTTTCATACAATGATGTGGTAATTAATCACTTAAACCTACGTAATACTGATTTTGAAGAGTGTTAATCACATTTATTAATCTCAATTTGACTAATAATTTAATCTGAAAAACAAGATTTAAAGTTTAATCCGAATAGAATCTTAATTTGAATTGAAAAATATATTGACACAACAAGATTTGAATTAAATTACTTAATGAATTCATTTATGATCTTATTAATCTAGTCAAACCCAATCCAAACTTAATCGGGTTAATATCAAAAAATTAAAAAAAAATATAAACAAAGTTGTATTAATAAAAAAAAAAAATTATACATCAACATGGTGGCTCATTAACTCAAATTTTTTTTTTTTAAATCAAATCATGAATCGGAATAGAGTCTTCATTTGAATTGAAAAATACATTAACATAAATAAGATTTAATTTAATTACTTCGCAGATTGATTCATGACCTCATTAATCCACTTAAACCCAATCTAAACTTGATTGGGTTAATATTAAAGAATTAAAAAAATACTAAATAAAGTTGTATTGATAAAAAAAAATTATATTAACGTGATGACTCCATAACTTAATTTTCTTTTTAAATTAAATCCTAAAAACTATGATTTATAGCGAAGTCAAAAAAAAATTAACTCCAAATGTCAAAATTAGTTGAGGGCACTTGTGATATGTCAAAAAAAAAACCCTCTAATTATTAAAAAAAAAAACTAATTAAGAATTCCTATCTGATTCATCTCCTTCAACAAGCAGCAAGTGAAGACCTGCTTTACAAAAAGTTATCCATGCTTGACATGGACTGTGCCTGAAACTTTATCCTGGTACTCCTGCTATACCTGGAATCTACATCGATGTTCTGTGTTTTTTCTACTTGTGTGCAGCACATGTATGCACCTTAATTAGTGCATGATAGCGGATCAGTATTCCTTTTCTGCTGCTTGTCTTTGAGAAACTTCTCTAGTGCTGCAATGTAAAGGCTTGAATAATTGTCCCAATTGGCCCACTTGGAATAGAGTCTTTAATTTCTAAGGTCACATCAGTATGTTCCATGTAAACTTTATCTGAAAGGAAAGAATAGCTTGGAAAAAGATGCACTTCATCTTTATCCCTGGTTGTGGCCATGGCAATGTTCTTATCAGAATAGTTTTCAGACAGAGAAGCTAGCTCAGATATGGTCGAACCCTAATCCTTACAGTATGATTTTCAGTTATTTGTAGGAATCAAACAGCAGTATTAGTTCCATGGCTTTGCCTTCACTATTTTCACTAATGCAAGTATACATGTTTGCAGCTTTGATTCAAGTCTGGTGCTCAAAGGTATGGCTGCTGAATCAGAAACTTTCATGGCTTTGGGTCTATTAGATGAATCCAGTAGAGGAGTTTCGGGAACTCCACGGGTGCTGGTGCTTATTGCATCTGTTCTCGAGAAATCCCTTCAAAAGAACGAAAAGCTGTTAAGTACGTCAAGAAGAAAAGATGCTATTACCATCTTCCATGGCTCAAGATCTCCCACCTTGAGCATTAGACAGTACATCGAACGCGTATTCAAGTACTCGAGGTGCAGCACTTCTTGCTTCGTTGTTGCCTACATATACATCAACAAGTTCCTTCAGCAAACGGATGCCTATCTTACCTCCCTGAATGCACACCGTCTTCTGATCACAAGCATCATGGTAGCTGCAAAGTTCTTGGAAGATGAGTGAGTACTTGCATGATTAAACCAATTGTGTTTTAATATTCACTGTAGCTCAAAATCATTGCTTGTCGTTTGGGTTCATGTCTTTAGCCAGTCCTCCATAAGTATCCTTCGTGATCGTTTAGCTTGAAATGTCATCAGATCATAATCTTGATCGATCATGGTCAATTATTATTATTAAATATGATCGATTATGTTAGAAAACCGTGTTGACACGACCGGTCTTCTTCTTGAGCTTCATTTTGTCCATTTGATCCATAATTTAAAAAATAACACCCTGTCATGATCAGAACATCTATCCGTAGAACGTTTTTGAAAAAAATCTGGAATGTGTTCGGACTCGTTCTTTTCTTACTAATCGTACCAGTGGTAAAGTTTCGGCAGCTTGTTCATGCAAGCTTATCTTGAAACACCATTGAAATTTGATTTATAATCCACTCAATCTTGCAGGTGCTATGACAATGCCTATTATGCCAGGATTGGAGGTGTAAGCACTGCAGAAATGAATAGAATGGAGATGAAATTCTTGTTCAATTTGGATTTTAGGCTCCATGTTACAGCTGAAGTATTCATGGACTGCTGCTTGAAACTGGAAAATGAAAGTGGGAAGTACCAGAATGGCCAGGCCGATCAAAGCTTGTGGCCTCGAAGAAGGCCAGCAAGACAAAGATGAGAGGATTCATGCTCCCAGAATTGCAGGTTACAGCAACAAAACCATGGTGAAAGCACTCTTTTCTTCTGCTAAGCAAGAACAATTTAGCATGGAACTGAGTACATAACTATACATGGAATGTGAAGGTTTCCTGATCTGCAAATAGCAAAAAAAAATCTCACCATCATTTAGCACCTGGTGTCGAAGCCAGAAAATATAATGACAGTAGTCATATCATAAAAATCTGTAGCAAAATTTTTATTATTGTACAAGCCCTGCACAATAACTGAGTTTTCATGGTATATCTGTTGCTTTTTTTTAATAATTAAAACTCTTCCATTGGGACCGATAAAAACCCTATTGGTTGACGAAGAGTTGGAAGGCAAATCATGAGAACAAGTAGGTCTATGAAATAATTCTCTACGGGCTAGTGATACAACCAAAATGACATACTGGACGAGACCATGTGTGACTTGCATCTCGTTAATGGTGAATCTTTGTTCTTCAACCAGATGAGTTCCTTCTTGCAGCATAGACTCGGTACGCTGCTAGCCCAACAATGGCCACCGTAGCTCCAACTGGAATGGTGAAACAAAATTATTATATGGTAGATGATTAACAAGACAGACAAGTGAAAGGATTTCATTTAACAGCAATAAATTGATTTTTATCCAGCAAAGACTGGCAGTAAGATGAAATATGAAGCCATAATCTAAAACAAGTACCAAAAGACACTGATATTTAGATGATTTGGAGTCGTTAAAAAAAATATTTTGAATGTCTGCTAATGTGGCCATCCTGAGTTCAATTAACTCCTGGCAGTTACATCAAAATCCTTTAAGTCAGTCTCAGTAAATAAAACAAGTTGGAAATAATTGTGTCATCCCATAGACTTTTAGCATTGACACCAAACATAATTGCTGAACAACCTAAGATAAAGAAGAATGGCTACACAGTTCCTAGAACAGAATAAGCTCATTTTCTATAACATCCAAGCCAGAGTAAGAACATAAAGTTAAAAGAGTTTACATGCAAAACATGATTGCTATGAGAAAGTAACTGAAAGTGCACAATACCCAGGGAGACGTTTAAAACCGACCAGCCTTACATTTTTCAAGTGCAAGCAATTCTAGGAGTTCCAAAGACCAACATACCTGAAACAAACATAAGAGAGCGGTTGACGAGTCGATTGTATTGCTTGCGACTTCTCCCTGCTTCAGTTTCAGGAATGCTCAAATGTGGGTGCTCGGCTGCAGTTACAATCCTACGAAACACATTATTGGTGTCGCCCATCTTTGAGCTGATGGGGATAGGAGCCTCTATTCCCATATCCTGACTAACCTGCAAACTCAAAAACTTACAATTAAGGACATTGTTATAGTTTCAGAATCAATAGTCCATCCAATCACTTTTAGATCCCAAAAAGGACTGCAGAAAAATCTTCAAAGAGTCTAGTGCCTGGAAAAAGAGAGACTAATGAAGGGGGAATTACTGCCCAGCAGGCAAACAGGCAACTTGTAATTGATACTCACTAACACCCAACTAATAATCTAAATGTGAAGAACAGGGCCTGAATAGCCAAACAGGCAACTTGTAATTGATACTCACTAACACCCAACTAATAATCTAAATGTGAAGAACAGGGCCTGAATAGCCACAGGGCATTATTAGCTAGACATAAATTGTCAACCAAACTAGAGAAATCTGCAAATTTATAATAAAGCAAAAGGTTTTGAAACAAAAACGTAGACAGAAATTTCATGATAAAAAATTTGATAAAAGTCATCTGTTGTACTTAAATCTACCACCATGGGAAAAGAATCAGCTTAGTAAATACCCTGGTAGATTCCTGTATTGCCATTGGAAAAGAGTTCAGATCATCTTTAGCTGCAACAATTAGGCAAGGCACCTCATATCCAGTATCCTCACCATGGCCAGCAACTTCCACAAGCAATTCAGTTGCTCTCTTCCATGAGGACTGATCAGAGCTGCAATAACATTTGATACCTTAAATGAATTGAATTTAATTCTTAATGACATTCCAAAGGAACAAGGTCACATTACATTCTCAGCCTTTAAAAACCTTTGGTCAAGGTTCCTAGCTATGTTGGAAGACATTTTCTCCTATTAGGCAGCCATGAAGGCATCATCAGCCTATGATTTTTTTTTAAAAGCTTTTTATTCACATATACAAAATTTAATATATGCAATCAATAACCCGTATATGGCAAGCTAGTAAGAAATTTGGAAAAACAAACTCACGTGAAACTATCAAATTCCCATACCATAAAATTAAGAAATGTTCACTTAAAAGAGGTGACTGAACTGAATTCAACAGACACTGCTCTGTTACCTGTCATAAACAAACACTGCTATGTCACATGGTGCCAAAGACTCCTTGTTCAATAATAGTTTCTTAACCCCATCCTCAGGAATCTCTCTCAACACAAGGGTTTTCTTGATTCCCTGCGAACAAAGAGAGCAGCAGATTCAATTGGAACAAAAAATGAGCTGCAGTGTGATTAGACAATGTAAATAATCCAAAGTAAGAACCAAAAACATATTCTGACAACTGCAATAGCACTTACACCAGGTAGATCAACAACATGAACCGCGTAGCTTTCCTCAGTGGTTGGAGCATAATTATCATAAAACGGTCTGAATATAAAATTAACAAGCTCATATTAATTAAAAAAAAACAATTACCAGGAAGAATACAGACAAAAATAAATATAATTTATATGAGTTTCTAAGAGATGGGTTGAGTTGAACCTTCCAATAAAAGAATTCACTAATGCAGACTTTCCAGATTTTTTTGGTCCAAAGACAAAGCAATGGAAAACATTTCTGTCTGACTGTTGCTTCTTGCGATCTAACCGTCTTCTCCTTGTCAAGCGAACAGCAGCAGTAGGATCACCAGAGTATCCAATGTAGATCAGATTCTCCACAGCTCTAGATGGATCTAGAAGAGTCATAAGGGCCCACTGGAATATATATTTGTTAGTAAGCATACACACTTATCAAGAAATTAGTATTCCAAACATTCAACTGGAACTATTTTTGTAAAAAAAAACAATGTCTGTTAGATTGATTAGCAAATTCCATCTGATATGTCTTTCACATATCTTGCACACTCTTTAACTCTTTAGACCTTATATCATATCTCACAGGCATGAGACACCCAAAAAAGAATTGTACAGAAGGAAAAGAGGAAAGCCAGCCTCACTCGCTCTCTCTCACACACAAAGAGGGGGAGGGAGAGAGATACCTCTGACAAAAAAGCATTAACTGATAGCCCACTCAATGCAGTTTTCTCAGCAGCATCTTTATATGGAGGTTCATCCCACGGGCTGAAGTTGAGAAGCCAAGTGTCAGTGCAACACAAATAGTAACAAATTGACAGAAAAAAGTTAAAAACTCATTTGAGGAAGGATGCAGACACTAGGGTTGGGGCTTGAGTTAATTAGTTATAGATATACCATGCTAGTCCATTCTTTAAGCCAAATGAAGAGAAAAATGACAGTAGATGAAAATGCTTGTTGCAAATTATTAAGGGAAACAATGTAATGAAATTTTACTAAAAAACTACAGTACCTTTCTGGTGCAGTAGAGAAAATATCCTCTAGCTCTGCAGGTCGCAAATTGTTATCCTGGCAGTACATTTTCATACAGTAAGAATTAGAGAATTCAGAATTGCTTAGCAAGTTGAAAGACTACAACTAGTCGTGGTGACCAATATAATTGATTAAAACAGAACAGAAGCTTAGTTAATTACACTTTCTTGTTTAATTACACTTTCAAGACCTCACTAATGATAAAAGCACAGACTGAAACATACACCATCACTGTCAAACAACTCATAGATATTCCTCAAGTACTCGACAGCTTCGCTTGTGAGTTCTGCACTCTGCACAAATGACAATAAATGATAAGCGAATTGATACAAACAATGGATACTGCAAACAGACCATAAAATGACCATCAAATAAATCCTTTTTCATAAAAATCCTTGTAAGGAACTAAGCTTAGAAAATACCTTCTTCCACCCCTGGCCAGTTAAAAAAACCAAGTATATTATATTAGCTAATGTCTTGCACCCAGGGATAATCAATGTCCTAGAAAAAAAAAACTACAGCATGCTACTGTGTATGTTATTTTGATGCATCAAGTGCAGAGTTAATTAAATGTCCAAAAAACCAGGCCAAAAGAAAGAGTAGATGCTAGACTATAAACCTATTAGCTAGTTTAAACTCATGGAACTCGTCAAACTTTTACCACCTAATAAGATTAGCTATAATGCATGAATGGTCAACCAGTATTACCTGATCAGGAGCACGTTTGAATGAGGGAATTAGTTCATCAGTAAGTTTGATATCATTGTTGTACCCAAATTTCCTTAGCACAGTCCAAGTTGTCTCAAGGCGCCCTTTTTCTATGAATAATGCATGGAGAAAGAGGAATCCTGTCAGTGTAAGGCCACGTTCATTGACTCCCCTATCATTGACTCCCCCACCAGGCAACTTTTCTTCCACAACCTTCTTAACACCGACTATCTCGGAAGGTTGTAGCGGGGCATTGAAACACTTGACCTGATAAAAATTAAACACTATTAGTTCCTTCAAAAACCCTAAGCCCAAGATATTGCAACTTACAATATTTGAACATTAAAAATCGTATCTGTGTCCAACCCATCCCACTACTAGACTCAAGCTTTGGACTTGAGCTTTTCTCCTCACCGAGCACAAGAAGGATATGCCAATTAGCCATTACATCACTGACAGCTTAACAAACATCCGAAGACTGTTTTCGGATATTACAAAGTCAAGTTTGGGCTGCTAGAAATAAATGTCCAAGCAATGGACTAATATAGAGGTAAAAAAAAAAGATCAAAATCCATTTCCTTGCCCCCAAAAATAATAAAATAAAAATACGAAAATGAGGATAGGAACATAAAAATACCTGAAATTCATTTAATTCTGCATCACTAAGGGCACCATCTCTATCAAGATCGCAAAGAATGAATATTCGCTTCAAGGCTCTAACACACCTGGGCTTCAAAGTTTGAGATTCCTGATCAAATAATGGACCAGTTGGGTGAAGTACTGCCTTTTGAGCATAGTAGAAAACCTCAGGAATCTGCAGAAAAAGGAAACCAAAATCAGAAATTGGATTGTCAATTCCAGAACCCCAAGATTACCAACCAGAAATTTCAGACCAGAGGAATCCATCTAACTAGTTCGAAGATTAACATAAATCAGATCTTAGTTATTTTTTTGGTTTGAAAATAATACACTAAGAAAATAAATGTTACTGTTATAAGGGGAAAAAAACTCAAGACAGCATAGGAACTCCCCATTGAGGAATCATTATGAAGTAAGGCATGCTATGATTACAGGGGACAAAAAATGCCTTCAAAGTGCAAACTGCACATACTGTTAAAACAACGTTACACTGCAATGGCAAAATTAAATTACTGACAGATTCATACAACAATATCGCGTTGCAGTGACCAGATTAGATAACTCCAAATGATACATGCAATAGCATCTATAAAAGCAAATCAACAACCAACATACCTGAATATGTTTGAATGCTGAGCACTCAATACAAGTTTCAATCTCTCGGAATTGTTGCATTATTGGTGACATTACTTGCTCCAAGCTCACCTGCTGGTTCTCATCTCTTAAATCCAACTTACAACCCACCACTATAACTGGTACCTTAACCTGCTCATCATTCACATTGCCATCAGAAACACATATTTCTCTCCACCAACAAATTACAATGAAAGATATTCCATGGAAAAACAGCTAGAAGGTTCCAGTTGCTCCAAATGACTTTACATTGCCAACAAAAACTCATTACAAAGAATTCTTCTCACAGCAATACATGACTTAGTAGGATTTGGCTGAAAGCATGTCTATTGACATTTTTTATGGTGACGATCTCTTCACAGATTAAGAACAGATCTTTTACAGATATGTGCCAATCAACATAGTGGAAGTCAGGTAATCTGTATAAAAACACACCCACACAAACACAGAGGGATGAGAACAAAGAATTTAAACCTCTAATTGACGAAGCTCAGGAAGCCAAAAGGTACTCAATCGGTCAAGAGTTTCCGGCCTATCACATGCATATGTAAGAACAACTGCATCAGCTCGCTTCAATTCTTCAGCAACTTTCCCAGCATCCTCCACTCTGAAACACACAGTACAAATGCACAATCATTATTTAATTCAGAATGTTACTTTGAATAATGAATGAAAATGGCATTGCATCTCCTCTTCCCAACCAAGAAAAATATGAATGAAAATGGCATTGCACCTCCTCTTACCAACCAAGAAAAATGGACTGCAAGCAATCTAAAAATTTAAAAAGAAACAAAACTTGAATGTGGAACTTCATGTCCAACATTTGTCAATCCGTCCAAAAAAGATCTCCTTGGTTCACTCACACAGACATATCCAACCCCAATGAACATATGGTTCTTCCTAACTCGGCCAACAAAATATACAAAACTCAAATGTCAGTTCCCTCTTTTGCGCAGATAATTATCAATAACCAAACAGAAATTTAAGCAGGGACACAATTTACCATTACAAAACTTGACTCTTTTTCCTTTTTACACTTCAAAAGTTGGCTTTCGCTTTCTAGTCACACCAGCTTTCAAAAACTGAGAATACCCACTAATTATATTACCACCACTTCGCCCGGGAAAAAAAAAAAAAAAAAGCAGCCCTAGTACCAAACAGAGTTCACAACAAGCTTTAAACATCTCCACAGTTTCCCACCAGCTATAACAGCATTCCAAAAACTTCCATTCTTTCCGTACTCCCAAAACCAAATACACTATAGCAACTCAAATAAACAAGCCCTGATATCAGAAAAAAAACACAGATACTTAGCTATTTTAGCTAATTAAGCTTCCATAAGCACATAAAACCATATTTCTACACATAAAAATATACATATAGAGAGGAGTGTGTGTGTGGATTACTTAGATGAGGTATCAATGATGGTGATTGGAACGCGGTCAGGGTAAAAATCATCGGGCATCCGAGTAGGTGGAAGAACCGGCGGGATACTGGACGGGAAAGCATCGGAGATAGCAGTGACTATCAAACTAGACTTTCCGGTGCCTCTGTCTCCGGCCACCACGATTCTCACACCACTTTTAACTCCTGGATTGGCCGCGGCAGCTGCTCTCGCCATCTAAACGACAAAAACACAGCCACTACAATCAAAAATCGAATATCAAAAACCCTAAATAATCAAAACATCCACGAGAATGGCAAAACGGTGTAAGAAACCTGGATTCGAAGGGATAAATAAGGAAATAAAAAAACGAGAATTCTACGAAAGGAAAACTGTTATACAGAGGCAAAAGTGAAAATTTTAGTTTTCTCTATGGAGGTTTCTGGATAGGTTGTTGGTGGAGTGGCAAAAGTGTAAATATGTGAGATTAGGGGTGGTGAAGAATGCAAGATCATTAATAGAGAGGATTAGGAAATACCTTGAGGTTTTGTTTGATGACGAAGAGAGGGTAGGGGGCACCAGAAACCCTAGATTTTAGGGGTTTGTGGTGGTGGTGAAGGTGGCGCGGGCGGGGGCTTGGAGAAGACGAATGGGAAGCGTAAGCGAAGGTTCACGAGAGAGTGAAAAGGAAGGAATAACGTGGGTTTTGTTTTTTAAAAAACAAAAATTATTTTTTGGGGTTTATTAATTATTTTAAAATAAAATAAACCCGAAATATTTTTATATTTTTTTATGAGTCGATAAAAATTTTAAAATTAATATTTATTCAATATATAAAAGATAAAAAAGAAGATTCAGTAGATAAAAATAAACACTAAGAAAGGAAAAGGAAAAACATGATAAAGAAAATTTAATATATATTTAAATAAAAATATTTTTTTATTTTTTTATAATATACATTTAATTTTTCCATTCCTTAGAAAACAATAATTCAGTACATTTAATTTAGTTTCTTAAATATAATGAACTGTGAGAAGGATGAGTCTACTTTATCCCTTAATAAATCATTTTTCAACTGTTACATTCATTTATTTTTTCTTTTTTT
>Ga0325410_1005062_pt1 | contig 14650 bp, 9 predicted proteins | sample PopdelMetagenome_16_FD_206182 | JGI IMG/M metagenome (GOLD analysis project Ga0325410, IMG submission 206182) | Populus deltoides microbial communities from Bellville, Georgia, United States - Xylem-PdIQD-R3 | ecosystem: Host-associated > Plants > Phyllosphere > Stem > Wood/Secondary xylem... | reverse complement strand
GTGAGGCTGGTGCTGGCGGCATTCTCAGAGATTGGTGTGGTGGATGTCTTGGGGCCATGGCTTGTGTAATTGGTATTTGTATGTCCATAAAGGTAAAGCTCTGGAAATGAGTTAAATACCCTTGGATTGGATACGATATTTCTCCAAATCGATGGATCTCCTTATCCAAATTTATATATCTAAAATAATTTACTATATCTATAATTTTTTTCAATATATGACAAATAATTTGTTTAGTTTTTTTTCAATAAAAAAAAACCAACTTTTGTTTGATAAATGTTAAATATATACTAGATAAAAATTGATCATGAAAGAAACCATATCGATCTCCATTGAAATGGAGGACTGAAACTTACCACCGAATTGAGATGAAATTGAAATCGAGGCATCTATTAAGGTTAGAAGGCTCCCGTGAAGATGGAGATGAAAATAGAGAGTACATCCTGTGTCTTTATAAACCTCCAATGCCATTTCTACTTGAGCTAACTAGGGAAAAAGGTTATTTTGGAAGGCTGAAGATTCCAACCCACCCCTTCTTTGCAAAATACAGCAGTTGGGTGAAAGATCATGGGAGGTTATCTACAAGCGTACAGAAAGGTTAATACTACCTTACTTCCTGCCCACCTAGATATAAAGCAAAGAAGGACCCGTTATGACCTGTGCTCACTGCTCAGTGCCCCATGCTCTCTCTCACTGCAGTTTATGAATGTCAGACCGGACCTGGGATTGACTTGGTCAATAAATCAGGTTTCAAGTTATATGGTTTAATTTGAGTTAATTTGAAAAATTAAAAAAATAAAATTTTAATATTTTACATGAAAAAATTACGAAATAATCCATGTAAATATAAATTATACATGTTATAAATAATAAAATTTTAAAAATTATTTCAAAAAGTTTTTTATCTCACTTTGAAAATATACTATGTTAGTATATTATTATTTTAAGTTGAATCATTTAAACCAAAAAGATTTTTTATCTTGCGTTAAAAAATATAACTTTTTTCTTACGAAGATAAAGTATATATATTTAAAGATTTCAAATTTCTATTTGAAAAAATAAAATATTCTTCTAATATTTATATAGTGAACTTTGAAAGGGATTAATAACTAAATAAAAAAAATAAAAAAAAGGTCTTTGGCTAGGAGAAAAAACACATTAAAAAAAAAAGAGTCTCAATCGATTTTTGCCAAGTTACTTGGGTCACGGGTCAACCGGATTTTTACTTATTCTAGTCTTTTGATTTATCTGGACCGGTCCAACTACCAGGTCGACCAGATTCCAAGTTAACCTTCTAGGCCGGTCTAAATTCAATAGCTACGTGCCAAACACGGTACGGCGGCATCTAACCTCCCATGAACATTCTGCTCTTATTTTATATTTTCATTCCTGAACACTTCCAAAGGCACTGGCATCATCGTTGATGGTGGAATGCTGTAACAAGGCAGCACAGTAATCATAATAACGAAAATGTAGAAAGTGATAGTGCAAATTACCGTGCCATGCACTTCTCCGAGCTGAGGTAGGCAGCTGATGCAAGGGTCCCTCTCAGATTCCGGCAGGAAATACAGATATACGCCATCATCAATTTTGTTATATTTCCTCGAATTTTAGCATAGAAGTCGGAAATAGCAATGCCAGTAAAAGCAAATCTACGCAGCTTCACAAAATTGTTCCTTGCAGCCTGCTTTCTACCAGAAGAATAAAGTAACATAATTGAGTTTACCTGCCCTCTTTTCTGCTCAATCAAAATGACAATAACAAGCTTTGCAGCATTCCCAACTTCGAAATAACAAAAAAACAATCAGCACCACCGTTCTTGTCAGGCAAGGGATCGGTATCATGAGGATTTGAACAGAAAAAATTATAATAATACACTAAAAAAAAGAAAGTCGGATAAACATGGGGGTCGTCTGTTTGAGAGCTAATAGGCGCACAAATTGTTCTCAATTCTGATAGGCGGCGACTCGAGTTTGGCATGCTGTTTGTCTCTCCAGTATAAAAAAATAAATAACAGGCGCACGGGGCTGACCCTTTGGTTTTTTTTTTTTATACTAGAGAATTTACAAGATACACTTGTTTTTTTATTCAGTACATGTTTCTCAGATACCATTATAAATTTTTATTTTAGTTTTAATATTTTTTTTCAATTATTATGTTTATGATTTGAAAATAATAATATTAATAATAAATTTTTTGGATTGCTTGATTTAACAATTATAAAAAGTTTATTTGTAAATAAAAATAATTATTTTAATTAAAAATATTATGCTAACTAAGATAGATAATAAAAATATTAATATATTTTTAGATTTAATGGCAATAGCTATAGTTTTGAAACCCGGCCTGACAGGTCGACCCGGAGCTGGAACCGGGCCAGGTTGAAGAAAAAATAGAAGAAGAAAAAATCTAGTTGTTACCTGTTGATTTTTATTTACTTATACTAAAACGATATTATTTTAATTTAAAAAATAAAAATTAATCTGAACGACCCGGTCAAAACTTGAAACCCAAAATTTAAACCAGACCGGATTAAAAAAAATATAAAAGTAACAACATATTTTCCAATGCCTCTGTATTTTCTTTTACTTTAAAAAAATTTAGATCTCTCTACATAGTAAAGTGAACATACAATCCAATAACATCTAGATTGACCTGTTCATTTAACCTCTAATTTCCGAATACATGATGTTCAAACCTCGAAATTGATTTTCAATCCAGATTTATCACCTTCTTCACGGACAAAATCAATTGAAACTCAAAAAAAATCTAAAAAAGCTTACTTCGATTCGGATCCAAACCAAGCACGAGAAAACACAAATCATCTTTCTCCCTGGTAATTCAAGACCCAGCACCATTTCCAGCGAGCAAGTATTTTTTCAAAAAACAAAATGCATGCCATGTCATCGATCCGCTCCATTACAAACATCATAATCTTGACCGTCCATTCAAAGCCAAATGGCCCAAGGTTATCTTCAAAACACTTGTCTCGGATCGACCGCGATGGACAATCCCTTGCGTGTCCCATGTAAATATAACCTGTACCGTCTTTTACCGTCACACAAAATCCCACATATCTTTCTTTCTCCATCTCGATTCCAACCTGGAGATTCAATTCCAAGTCTGCTCTATCGGTATTTCTCTCTCTCAATATTTTTCACCTCTGTTTTTTGTACTCGTTTTTGGGTGTAATTTGATTTTCACTGCGTGATTTCGCTTACAAAATTCGTTCTAGTTGATCTCTGCTTAAAACGAAGGCTAGGGTTTCATTTGATTTTGGACATCTAAAATCAAGATTCGAATCAGCACCTGAATATATTAATTATGCTGAAGTGTGTTTTGATTCCTCCGTTCTCAGCTGGTGTTTTTGTTTATTTTTTTATTAACGCTGCTTGTTTGGTCACTAGGAAAACGCGAGAAAATATTAATGTCCGAGAAATGTGTTTAGATTTTATTTTCCTTTTGTTAATCGTGAAAATTTTAGTTTTCCCATGCTGATACATGTTTGTTTGCTGAGTTTTTCGTGCTTGGTCTCGATTTCTTGGGTTTTGTTTTTTTATATGAATCGCTATCATGTGGTAACGATTCTCATGTCGAATATTTTCCACAGATCTTCTCGTTAGCTAGATAAACATGTCTGGACGTGGAAAGGGAGGCAAGGGCCTGGGAAAGGGAGGAGCCAAGCGTCATCGCAAGGTCCTTCGTGATAACATTCAAGGTATCACAAAGCCTGCAATCCGGCGTCTTGCTCGGAGGGGTGGGGTCAAGCGTATCAGTGGCTTGATCTATGAAGAGACTCGTGGTGTGCTCAAGATCTTCCTGGAGAATGTTATCAGAGATGCCGTGACCTACACTGAGCATGCTCGCCGCAAGACCGTTACTGCCATGGATGTGGTGTATGCCCTCAAGAGGCAGGGAAGGACTCTGTACGGGTTCGGTGGTTAGGGCTTTTGATTTAAAATTAAAGTCTTGCTGTCAAGAAAAGGGATTGTGAGGGATCGGGTTCAGATTTGCTAATCAGGTTTTTTTAGGTACTGTTTTGTAAGTATAAGTGCGTGATGGGTTAATGTTGATTTTTTAATTTTTTTTAGTTTTTGGAATGGAAATGGTTCTGTTTCGAATTCAACTTTTGATGGGCTCGTGTTTTTTATTTTACGGGCTCGACTTTCTTTGCTTGATTTGACTGAAACCTAAATTAAAGATACCTGATTTTTATCTGAGATGTGGCAAAAACGCAAGTTTTTGTGGACCATGCCTCCCTCGATAGCCGGTGAGTGGTTGTAGGCGGGTTTTATCGATGTTGCTTGGCGGGAATAGACAGTGACACATGCTGCGCCGCCTACTTCTCCTCCTGCCTTGGGCTCCGTTCATTAGGGGAATCACTTTTATTTAAACTGTTGTAACAGAATAATCAATGGCATCTTTACTTTTCCTTTTTTTTTTTCTTTTCATATTATAGAATCCATTGAAAGAGCCAGGTGAAAGTCTAAAACAGTTTTTTTTTTTTTTTTGCCGAAGAAAAATCATTCTTATTTATCTATTAAAAGATCCAAAACAATAAAATAAATTATTTTAAAAAATATTTCTTTCATTAATTCAATTTTTTTCTGTGGTGTTTTTTCAAAAATATTAATATTAAATGTATTAAAGTACAAATGAGGTTTTAGAATGAATTTTTTTATTGAAGTGCACGTAATAAAAAAACCTTATTTATATTATTAAAAGAATTGTATTATTAATTTGGCTTTTTTAAATGACTTTTGCCATTGAAAATGTTCTATGAGGATGTTCTGGCTTTGCGGTGAATAATTAAATTTTAAATTTTTTTTTGTTAAAATTAAATGCGGTTTGTATTTTTTTAAGCGTCTTGATGTGTTGATGTCAAAAATAATTTTAAAAAAATAAAAAAAACATCATTGATATATATTTCAGCACAAAAAGTTATTTGAAAAACAATTACTACCACATTATCAAAAACACCCTTAATCTTGCAAGCAATCCTATCATGACGTGGAAAGCAAAGATGAAGGAAGTGTTATCAAGTAGTGTTAGATGTTACCATTGTGGTTGTTTTTAAATATAATTTTTATTTATAAATATAGTAAGATTATGTTTTATATTTTTTAAATTTATTTTTACCACTAATACTTAAAAAAACATTATTTTTTTTAATTGTATGGCTGTGAAAGCAAATGGTATCTATCAATAATTAAAAAGGCAGTGTAATGTGGTCCTCCCTAATATTATCACGTCTTTTAGGAGGTAGATTGAAATTGATAGAACTGCCAAAGGAATGATGAGAGCTAAAAGGGTGTAATTAAAAAGCTTCTTTAATCGTTTCTTGCAAATGAGTATTGGCATATCTTTATTCACTCCGAGTTCTGCCCACCAACCAATGCCAAACAGCATCCAAAAAAACACTACAAAATAATTGAGGCTTGAAAGTCAGCAGAAACAATCATAAAAATGTCCGGGAAAAAACATTGTAAGTGGGAAGTCAATAATGGCCGGCAAAGGTGTGGTTGTAGGATCCACTCACATTGAAGATTTCCAAAAGTTGCAACACGTGTCAATAATCCGTTTAGGTGTGGTTGTAGGATCCAACTCACATTGAAGATTTCCAAGATTTGCAACACGTGTCAATAATCCGTTTAGTCTCGGGTCCCCTTAGCGTGTTCAATACACTAACAGCCACAGCAAAAACAAAAAAGTCAAATGACAAGAAAGACCGCGGTTACTTTATTAGCCCTAACCCTGAGCAACAACTTATCAAAGCAATCTTTGATTCCTCTGCTCTCTCTCTCTCTCTCTCTCTCTCTGTTTTTTCCAAGAAGTTGCATAGAAACATCTTGAACTCTCTCTCTCTCTCTCTCTCTCTCTAAAATCACTCACACTCGTTCTCAAATCAGGTAATAATCTGTTTGTGTTTTTATTTTGATTAATCAAAACCCTCGTATTCTCGGATTCCTATTTGGAGGGTTGATTTTTCTCCTTTTCTGTTATCTTCCCCGAAATGGTCTTCACTCTTTTTTGTTTTTTTCAATCCGGGTTTCAAATACTTCTGTCCATTGAGTATAGATTATCTAATCAAATGTTCAAAAGGACGTTTTAAGGAGACCGCTGTCCTTTTTTTTTGAATAATGATTAATTTATGTGGATTTGAAAAGTGAAATGTTTGCATCTGTGCTAATCTCTGATTTTAATATGTAATTAATTCAGTTTTTTTTTTTCTTTCGGCTTATAATCTGACGTGGCTGTTTCAATAGTAGTAGTTAGTCATCGATGATTGTAATTTTAGGTCAACTTGTTATTGTGTAATTCACAGTCTAATTGATGGATTTGGGCTTCAGTTACTTTTATTGATTGCTGCGTTAGCTATCGTTTATATATATATATATATATATATTTTAGATTTCGATATTAATGACAGTATTAAGATGAGAGTGTTGAGGCTTAGCTTTCTAGATTATTTTGATTATGAAATTCTTACTGGGTTTTATGATAACCCACCCATGATATGGATCTAGTTTGATATTTTCATGATCAATTAGTGCACTTCCTTTTGTTTTTTTCTGCTTTTCTTGAATTTATTGAGGACTAATTAAGGAGATGGGTAGTTTTGTCGTGTTGTGCTGTCTGCAGATGCTAACTACCCGTGGCAATAACTTTTCTTGGTGCTAAAAGACTATGAGAAACTGACTGATTTTAGTTATTGAAAATAATAAATTTGCTAACTTGTTTTCAGTAATTATTGGGGTTGGATTTGAAGGCAACTCAGGATATTTTGTTGGGGATTAATGCATGAATTATTTTTGTTAAGGTATTGAAAGGGTTGTGAACGTGCAAACTTTGAAGTGATGCCGGTGTCAGGAAATGAAGAGGTGTTTATTTTCTTTCTGAGTTACTGTTAAGTAACATTAGAGAACATTTAAAATGTTTTCCCCCTTGATATTGATTCATTAATCTCTTGTTGGCAGGCTGGGGTTAAACCCCTTGCATGGCAGTCCAGTCTTAACATTGCAGGCGTTCCTATCAAGAAAAGGAGGTTCATTCGGCCTCCTTCGCCTCCACAAGAAGAACAATCTGTGCCACTGGTGGAAAAAGATTCTGTGCAGAAAGAACCTGGCAGAACATTTGTGGAGTCAACTCTGTCCAATGCTAGTGTTACAGCAAGTTCTGATTTATGCAATCCATGTGAGGATTCTGTACCTGAAGAAAATAAGAACAGGTTGGACGGCATTGTGCTGATGAACATTGCTAACTGCTCGGTAGTTAAAGTTCAAGAACTGAACCAAACAATCCAGTCTGATTCTTTGGCTGAATTAGGAAAAGAAGAGAAGCTTGTGATGGCTGAAAAGTCTGGCAAAGCGCAGCTGATTTCAGCAAAAAATGAGTTGAATATAGAAGACAGTAAAGGTAATGAGATACACAGCCAACAAATATCAGAAGGAAAGTGTAAATCAGAGACACCTATAGTTTCAGAAACTTCTCAGTTTTCTTTAGGTTTAAAGGAACATGATGTTTTGTCATTCGAATGTTATAGCAATGTTGGTAGTCAAAATCATGAAAATGTAGGAGCTGTTTCATCGAATTTGTCTTTAAGCAAGGGTGAGACCGGTATTCAGCACAAAATGTACAATATTCTGGCTACTGGCAGCACTGATCTACGGACTAACAGATCAAACTGGGACTTGAATACTACTGCGGATACATGGGATGGTTCTACCAGTGATGAACATGCAGCTCAAGTAACTGCTGATGCCTGGAACAAAGTTGGTGTTATACATGATATTACTACAGGAGTAATTGGAACTGGTATTGCTGAAGAAAGGCAACTCCTTCATGGGAGTGAGTGCAGATCTAGTTTTCCCCAAACATTCTCAGAGTGTGCCAAGGAGTGTACTTCTGAGGATTCTCTTCATCTACGTCTCAGTCCATCATTTCCTTCAATTAACTTAAGCAAGGAATCTTCCAGCTCTTCTGCTAACAAAGAAAGCCGGGTTATTCCTAATACTAGCTTGCCTGGTGTCTTGTTGTCAGCAGGCAATGCAACCATGGATAGCTTTAGGACCATAAAATCAGAACCTTTTGATGGGAGCCTCAAACATGATCTTAGAGGAGCTAAAGTCAATCCATTTGAATTTTTTGTGAAGCGTGAGTTGGTTGAGAAGGGTAGTCCAGAAACCTCAAAGTCCTCAGCTTTTGTTTCTTTGAAATTAGCTGGTCAGGGTTTCATAAAACCTGAACCATTTCCTGATGGTGAACCAGAAATTCCCAGGATGATAGAGGGGGTGTCAATCCAACCTGATAAACAAGTGCTGCAAGGCCAGGATACTGGAGGGCAAGCTCCTTGCTCGACTAGTAAACAAGTGCTGCAAGGCCAGGATACTGGAGGGCAAGCTCCTTGCTTGACTAGTAAACAAGTGCTGCAAGGCCAGGATACTGGAGAACCTTCCTGTTCAACAAATGACTGGGCGAGGGAAGGTCAAGATATCTTAGCAAAACCTACTTGTTCAACAGGTTTGTCTATAAGTGGCAATGCGTCAGAATGTTTAGAGCATGCCACATGTGCTGAAGGTGTGCTTCTTAGGAAGGAGATTGTAAAGGAAGCATGTGAAAGTGCTGGGCAGGTTTCTTCAGAAATGGTTTGTATACCTGTGGGTCACAGTGGCAATGAATTAAATGCTTCTGTTATGATAGATACTGCAATTACCGAGGGCAGAAATGTGGATATTCCTGAGCAGTGCGAACTGAATTTTACAGAGGAAGTGCCTGCACGTTCACATGGAAATGGTGAGGGTTCAGTAACTGATGAGGAAAAGATCAACTTGTCTGGTGATATGCTAGAAGAAGATACGTATGGCTCTGGCTATGAGTCTGACGGTCATTCTATGGCTATGGATATTGAAGAACAGCATCGAGAACACGAGTATGAAGATGGTGAGGTTCGAGATCCGCACCTGCAGGCTGTGACAGAGTCTCAGAAATTTGAGGGAAAAGATGTTAGTCATGGTAATTGTGGTAATTCTGAGCATGAAAAGGTAAACTCTGAACTTGCTGGTGATGATCATCATATTTCATCCCATGTTGAGGAAAATGACTCAAAAATAAAAGTTTCTGAAAACAATGAAGATACCGTGAAAGAATGTATCACTACAACCACTGAAGATGCTGATAATGCTTTTATGAAAAAATCATCAACAGTTGAGATTCCATCTTGCGGGGAAGATCATGAGAGGGCCACCACTATCATTCAAAGAAAATCACTCGACACATCTGGACAGGAAGATGATCTGACGGGCCAGGGGGCAGATTTGTCACCTGGACAAGACATTACTGGAGGTCAAGAAACTTTAGTTTCTATTGAGCAAGGTTCAGACAAGAACATTAAAACAATTGATGTGGAAAAGAATGAGTTGCCTGAGGTAGAAGCATCTTTAAATGGTCGTGATATGGCTAAGGACATCAGCAGTGGCCGGAGTAGGATTATTAACTTGTCTCGAGCTTCTAATTCATCATCTCCTGGCAAGACAAGATCTATATCAGGCAGGACTTTGCCATCACATCGAGAAAGATTACCTGATGTGCTGCTTGAGGGTGGTAAATTGCATCCCCGAGGGAGGTGACTATTTGTTATTTTATTTGTCTCTCTTATGTTCCATATTTTTTTTGACAGTCTAGTATCTGTATTATAGTCTGATTTTCTTTCATGGTGATTTATCTCAGGGATGAAAATTATATTGATGGCCCTCGCAGATTCTCAAGAGAGAGGCATCAAGAGCATTTCCCCAGAAACTCTAGAATGAATTTTGTCCGTGGTAGAGGGAGGATGTCCAGTCGGATTGACACTCTACGTGGTGACAGGGATTCTGAACGTAACTATGCTTCAGAATTTTATGGTTCATCAGATTTTGCTGTTCGCAGACATAAATATGCTTCTGCTGTTGGCGAGGCAGATTCTTCTGTTAATTATAATATTGGACCAGATGGTGCATTTGTAGGTACTGCTCGGGGAGGGAGAAAATTATTGGATGATGAGACACCAGTTTTCCGCCATGTACCCTCAAGGAGGCGGTCTCCTAGAGGGAGATATGGACCCACTGCTCGGGGCACTCAAATTCTGCATAGAGTTCCTCGAAATGTTGGGGAAGATGGTTCTGAAGTTACTGGAGTAAGGCATGCTGAGAACATGAGGGGATTCCCTGATGATGGTACAGATCAGGCATTTACACGTCCCCAACCTTCATATGAAGGGTTAGATGGTCATTTTGTCCAGGGGACTAGGAACTATTCATCTGTTCAGAGAAGGACTCCTCCCCAAATTCGTTCAAAATCTCCAATTAGATCTCGTTCTCCTTGTCCATGGTCATCTGCCAGAAGAAGATCTCCAGATGGGTTTGGTGCAACCTCAGAATTTTCTAGTCGGAGATCACCAATTTACAGGATAGGGAGGGTCAGATCACCTGACCATCCTGGTTTTCCCAGGGAAATGGTTGTCAGGAGGAATGGTTCCCCACCATTCTTATCTCGACCTAATGATACAAGGGAAATGGATCTTGGTCGTGATCATGGCCATCCAAGGTCTATCATCTCTAATAGGGGCCAAACAGGAAGGGTTTTGCTCAGAAACGGTAGGAGATTTGGTATTACAGATCTTCGAGAAAGGAGGGATGGAGATGAGTTCTTTGGAGGCCCCATGCACTCTGGCCGTTTTCAAGAGCTTGGTGGTGATGGAAATGTCGAAGATAGAAGAAGGTTTAGTGAGAGGCGGGGACCTGTCAGGACATTTAAGCCTTTTAATGGTGCTGATGGTGAAAATTTTCGTCTTAATCCAGTGGATGGCCCTAGACCTCTTAGATTCTTTCCAGAAGATGATCCAGAGTTCCATGAGAGAGCTAATTTGAGGGAAAGAGAGTTTGATGGACGGATTAAGAACTGTCCTGGAAATGCACCCAGAAGACCCAGAAGCATTGAAGAGCGGGCAGGAAATTACAGGCATGGTGGTCATGTGTTGTGTGATGATGGGTTTGATGATATTTCACGAATGAAGAGGAAAAGGTTTTAATGGTCAATAGACCAGGGCCCAGGGCTTGTTGTTTTAGATTATGTAGGAGACTAGAGGCAGAATTGCTTGTGGTTACTTACACAGCTGGATTGATAAATGTCAGATGCCACCTTCATTTAACACTGATACTATTAGCCATCAGATGACTGTTCTGTCATGTACATAGCTTGTCTCTTTCAGAACTCTATCCACTGGTTTCTTGTTCTCAAATTCTGGATGTTAGGCCACTTTTCGTTTTTCACCTTAGCAAGTTTTATAGTGTCATAATTTTGGCTGCACTTTATGTATGGGCGGGATCATTGCAGTTAAAATCAGTGTTCGCAAATTCTCCAGTGGATGCCCAAGCTTCTCAAAAGTATTTTCAGCTTGGCATGCTGATTATGCTTGGTGGGTTGGAGTAGGTATGCAGCAAGGCGTTGTTGGAACTTGGTCTGATTCTGAAGCCATCAAAGAAGCTTTAATAAAATCAGTAACTTTCTGTTCTTTGCTTTGCTTCACATTCCCTTTGTTATGTTGCCCAAATATGAATATTCCAATCATGTTACCAAGTTTGTGCAGCCATCTCGTACAGTTACTGCACAGTGCTCAAGTTTTTAGGAAGTACTATTTGTTGCGATCTACTTTAATGAATAGAGAAATTTTCAGGCGTGCAATTGCTATTAACTCAACAGTATCAACTGTTGGAAGCTGAAATGTCTGGTGGACTGAGGTAATTCAACTGTTGGAATCTTAGACTTTGCAGAGTTCATGGTTTATTGTTCTGCAAGTACTCTTACGGGCTCAAGTTTGACTGAACTTTGGTTAAGCTTTTGTCATTTTTCTCATAGGAAGTCTTGAATGCTTTCAAGAGACAGCGGGTGAATACTAGCTAGCTACTTGGAGTAGGCTTTCATAGCTGTGCTTTTATTTGTTACTTGAGTAGGCCATGTTGGTGGCCTGTCTAATCTCTCATGCATTTGCCAACCATTGAGTTCTGCCCTGATGTCTTGTCTTCAGTGGATTAGGTTAAACTACCACCTCCTATTAGGCCTTTGCTTGAAAGGGAGCAGATCTGGGAATCTTAGCTTTTGGGGTTGTAATTTCGTGGTTCTCTTTGGAAGGCAGCAAATGACTGCTATGTTGGATGGTGGCTTACTGTGTTACTGGTAGCCTTATCTGTTCTTTTCGGGAAAACAGCTACCTAGGAATGCTGGGGATAATCTATTTCATTGTTTACACTGAATAGGGTGATTCAGCCACTGCACTCCTGCGATCCACTGCTTGTGGTGTGGTATCTACTACTGCATGATTACTGAAACAAAGTACGGTGAGTTTTTTAGAACATATGTTGAATGTGGGTGCAGACACGGGGGTTTGTGGTTCTGAAGGTGGTGGTGCAAAACCTCAGGTAAGGCTGTTCCCTTGATTGAACACACACCTTTACCCGATGTAGATTAATTGGTCCTTGAGGATCGGCAACCAGGTTGACTCAGGTCTCGTGATCGCGCTGACATCACCTTTGTCATCTTTTCTGTTCTTTTTTAACAATGATAAAATAATATATTAATATTAAGCAGAATAAGAATGTTGAGTTTTAGCACCAAGAAGCTCGTATTAAACAGTATAATGAAGAGTCAAGACGAGTATGGATCATGGATGTTGGGGGACCATGATTTGGTATTTATTAACCATCACTTTTGGGCAATATGATGTGGATTGAAAGCTGGACTTTTCGAAATTTGACCATCTCAACTTCCAATAGATGATTTTTTTAAAAAAAGGGCAGGAAATATTTGTGGAGAATCTGTGTCAGCTACCAAAAGAGGAATGCTTTTTGCTAGCAGCCTTGGTGATTTCTTCAATTCTTTTTCCCGTGACTTTTTATTTGGATTGTCATTGTGCAAACAGAATCACTGTCAGGAAACCATGACTTAGTGTAGGGGGCAATGATGTTGGCAAGAGCCATGAAGATGAGAATAGAGATTGACTCTGAATCTCAGAATTGCACACAGTTGCAACCTTGACATCTGCTGGCAAAAGTTTGTTGCCTGCTCGATAAAAGTTGAATCTTCTGCACGTCAACAACTTTTATGATAAATATTAGAATTTCTGCCCGTTCTTAATGGTTGGACCAAGCATTTTCCGCCCATTTATCCTGAATGTTTAAGTCCTGTCTGGTGATTTCTTAAAAGAATTCCAGTGATGGACTCTTTAAACGTGGGAACCAGGGAAAGCTGCAGTCACGAAATACAGCAGTGCTTATATTTCCCTAAGGATAATTTCACCAATTTTTAATGTTTTCTCAATCAAGTATACATACCTTTTCAAAACAGCTAATCAATTATTTTCTATTTAATTTTTGTAAATTGCTTTGATAACAGTAATTTGGAAGGGAAAGTTCCATGAAAGGTCGGGTGGCCACGTACCATTTACCCCACGAAAATATTTAGAAAAAGTCCCGAGTCAAACAAAAAGAACTAAAGTTCCTGTACGCAATTAAAAAAATAATTGTGTGCGTGTACTGCAATCATCCCTATTTCCCCGTATCATCTGTATTCTTGCATGTTATAGGCCAGCAACTGTAGCGTCTTGAGACTGATTGGGTGGTTTTCTTTAAAGGCGTCAACCACAGCTGCCCTGGGGAACGCATTACAATGCTCCTTCTTTCGGGGCTCTTAGGGTGTCTGCGGTTTCTTCCAATTTAGAATTCGGTAGGGCTGACTCTAAAACCAGTGACCTGATTATTTGATAAAGGCGTGTTTAGACAATTCTGAACTTACGTACACGTCCAGACTTGACTTAGGTTTATGAAGTTTCACTCGTTCCTTCTTTTGAACTCTTTTGACGCCAATACACCAAAACTAATGGGTTGAAAATTTTGCTCGACTGCTAGCTAGGAGTGGCGTGTGGCAGGAATCTTCAATTTTTGCATTATTATTTTCCAAACTTTGGACATTGCTTACCCCAACCATAAGAGTCTTGTGTGGTTGTGTTGCGACTTAATTTTGTTTGCGACTTTTGTTGCTTTGCCGTACCATTGCATGCAATTGGTAAACGATTCGCATTCGGTTTCAGGGCAATATATATAACAATGGAATAATGCTCCAATGCTATGGGTTGGTGCCATTCCAATTTAACAAAGGAAAACTCTCCCATTTTCTCGAGACACTTTCTAAAACTTAGACGTGTGTAAACTTATCATCCTACGTCTCAGTGATGCTGTGCTTTTAATATAAATGCCAGAAGTATTAAGACCCACCTGCCTAACTCCTGAGTGCAACAATGCTGTCGCTAGCGTGCCCAGATGAAGTAAATCGACGAGGCAAAAGAAAAATATAATCGTCGTGGTCAGGGGCGGAGGAGCATAGAAGACTAAGGTGGGCTGTAGCCCATGTAGAAAAATAGATCTTAAAAAAAAATGTAATATCCCATCTTATAATTATAAATATAGCTTTTTTATTTATCTTTTTTCAAATCCAGATATGTAAATATTTCCTCTGCATTATTTTTTATTAGCCTCGTACCTTTTTATTGGGCTTCTTAGCCTTTAGCATCCCATTAATTTATCTTTTTACTCATTGAATAAATTTCTAGGATTTTCTATTC
>Ga0325410_1005061_pt1 | contig 14655 bp, 12 predicted proteins | sample PopdelMetagenome_16_FD_206182 | JGI IMG/M metagenome (GOLD analysis project Ga0325410, IMG submission 206182) | Populus deltoides microbial communities from Bellville, Georgia, United States - Xylem-PdIQD-R3 | ecosystem: Host-associated > Plants > Phyllosphere > Stem > Wood/Secondary xylem... | reverse complement strand
TACATCCAAAATTCACCTATACCCTATTATGATATGATGAAAGATGAAAGATTCAGAATATCAAATGATGTGAGTTTTTTTATTTAAAAATCAATGTATTTAATACAAATTTCTATTATTAATCTCAAGATTATTTAACTATTGATTTCAATATAAATATTATAAAATCATTTCAAATATTTATAAATATAAAATATTTAGATTGTGTTTGGTAATGTGGTATCAATTACTTTTTAAAAATATTTTTCAATTAAAAATTCATTAAAATGATATTTTTTTTAATTTTTATTTTTTTCATCAATACATTAAAATTATTAAAATATAAAAAAATATTAATTTAATATTTTTTCAAGAAAAAATATTTTGAGAAACATTTTAAAAAATATATTCAATTACAAAAACAAAAACAAACATTCTTTCAATATTTTTTATATAAAAAAATGTGTGTTTGGGAATGTAATGGAAATTATTTTTCAATTAAAATTATATCAAAATAATAATTTTTGTAATTTTTTATTTTTAAAATCTCTATATTAAAACTATAAAAAAATATTTAAAAATCTCAATTTAATAAATATTTGTTAAGGAGGTGTGTCGCTCGGTGACAAACATGGTTTTGATGTTTTTGCAAATAAAAAATAATTTAATGAGTATTTTGAAAAATAAAAGTTAGTGGAACACAGACGGGTAATAAAGTAACATGAAAGACATGATCTTTGTGAAAGTACAATAATTTTGAAGAAAAAAATGTGGTGTTTTTCCCTTTTTGTTTGTTTGGTATGGCTAGTACACTACTGTTCGAAAATAAGCACCTTTTTTTCCGTGACAGTAATTTTTGTTTCTTGCTAAAGAATATCAGTAGATGTCACCGATCACCACCGCCCACGTGGCTGCGTGGAGAAGATTCTCAAGTCAAGGGGTCCCTTTCAGTTTACATGTACGATTGTCTGAACGTCTGTGACTAGAAGACTAGCTGTTTTAAAGCAGAATGGTAGGCGTTGAATCTGGCTAGAAGATATCAGCTGCATCAGCAAGAGCTCACACTCGAAGAAACAAAGCTAAATCCTCTTCCTTTTCACTCTCTCCAGGTAAAGATTTAATCTTTTTATACTCTGATAAGGTAAAGATTTAATCTTTTAGCTCTTTTTAATGGATTTTTGTTACTGTTTTAGTTCTGATATTATATTGGAATTTTGTTTGAATTGCATGGAGTATATTAATTTTTTCCTTTTTTAGCAAATCAAGCTGTTAGAAAAGGAAAATCTTGGAAATTCTGTCTTAACTTTGTGGTGGCGGCAATTACATTTTATATGAATCTAAAGGAACGATGATTAATCTTGATCTAAAGCAAAGAAGTTTAGGTTTAGATTCATCTCTTGTAGAATTCAATTGCTTTGTCCACATATCTGCACATTTTGTTGATATTTATAGAAGTTTAGCAGAAATTAGAATATGCAATAGAGAAAAAGATGAGCAAGGGCTGTGTTGAAAGCATGATGTGCTATGTCTCCTGCTCACATACTAAAGCAGACGGAAGCATCAATAAGAAGACAATATGCAAGAAGGACAGAGTCAATGGCTGAATAGTGTTGCACACAAAGAACCCTAAATTCATAGTTTTATTTTCGAAAAATAATTTGATATCTTGTCTGCCTCTCTAAGAGAATTACAACTCCCTAGATAGGTCAGAAACTAGTCCATAAATGTGTATGCTAGGCTATCTGCATGAATATGATTGTTCATAACTTTCAAACTCTTTTGGTAAGACCACATAACTTACTCTTATAGCTATTAGATACTGTTGACTCTAAAAAATTATCAAACTGCCGAAGGGGCTTTCTATGCCTGCCAATTGGGAAAGAGATGGTTGAGTGGAAAACTGTCAGTCACATGACCTAGTGATTGAGTGAAAGGTTCTGACTGAAGAAAGAAATCTTTCCTGTGGTAGAACTGAAAGATTACTGATGTTTATTTTGCGAAGAACGGTCGTGCATTTTTTGGCTTTGGTGTAGTCAAACATTTTTATCCTTGAAGAAGAATTTCTGGAGATTTCTGACCGTTGACGAGCACAAATACTTGCTTGATAGGATTGAGGTTGGTCAGTCATAGAGGTTCATTGATCGCATAACCATCATGACTGCACTGTAACTCAAAGGATATGAAGATCTCGGACCAGAGGCAGTGATTGATTGATTTAGAATTATCAGGATAGTGTTCCTATTCTGATCTAGATTAGGAAATGTAGAGGTTGTATCTATTTAGGATATATTACTAGTTTGCATTAGGAGATGAGCTTCTGGATATTGCATTTAGATTTTATTTCTAATTTAATCAAGGGAACTGGGATTGTATCTTGTAAGGATTCCATTTCCAAGTTCAGTTAGGATTAGGGATTTTCATGGAGTACCACAAATTCTAACATGAAACTTACTGCAATAGGATCAAAGATAGGACAGAATGCATTTCCTGTTCTTCATGGCTTTTCTTTATTTGCTGAGATTCACAGAGCAGGTAAAGATATAGCATAAGAAAATAACATGGACTATTTAAGATATTGAGTAGATTGTTTGCATCAACACGCTGTAACCTGAAACAAAGGATTGGAAACTCTTATATCTTTTATTTCTCAACCCCAAATCCCGAAGTTGTCACCTTAAGATGGTTGTACTGGATGAAAAGTTTGGCTGGGGGCTCTGTCATGGTGGCACAGGCATTTGGTCAACAGAGCTAGGCGTTCTCTTTTGTCTTGAACCTGACACAGGAAAAGATCATTATCAGTATCTTCTTACTCAAATACAAGACATCTTCACAAATGCCTCGACTCATAAAGCCCCTCTAATTACAAGGAGAACCTATTCTGCATTTTCTACGTCTTGAATGTATTAATTCTCTACAGAGATTCCAATATGGATTTTCCATAGTTGTTAAACTCCTATTTTTTATCTAATTTTCAAATAAATGCTTTGCTAACATGATAACCCATGCACCCTTCCCAATTTTCAGCAATGTTTGCAGCAATAGCAGTGGCATTGGTAGCAGGTCTTCTAAGTTGGGCTTACCAGACAACAAAGCCTCCCCCTCCTAAGATATGTGGGTCTCCAGGCGGTCCTCCTATCACTTCACCCAGGGTAAAACTCAGTGATGGGAGGCACTTGGCCTACAGGGAAATGGGAGTTCCTAAAGAAGAAGCTAAGCACAAAATCATTGTCATCCATGGCTTTGACAGCTCTAAAGATCTGAGTTTACCCGTGTCACAGGTAAAAGCTGAATTCACTCATTTCCCTGCATTCATTATTTCAACTTGTCATGAGAATATAATTGAATCCTCTTTCTTTGCACTTTTACCTTACTGCATTCATTAAGTATTGACACCTCTTTCTTAGGTGAATACTGGAAACAAATGTCTATTGATGGTAACATAACTTTTCAGATTAACAACAGGAACTCGTTGGTAAAAGTTTCCTTCAACAAGGCAATCGAAACACCATTAACAATTTAACCTTTAGTACGAGTTCAATTATCAGAGAGATTCAGAAACTACCATTTTTTAGAATTATTTCTTGTGATCTTACCTCAGCAATTAACGCTTAATGATTCAAGTATATTTATTTTGTATTATATGAAGCAATTCCAAGGCAAGTATTACTCATGTGGCATCTCTATTGCTCATTTGATTAGATTGGAGGTTGGCTGGGTGGGAGAGGAGAGATCAAGCTGGGATTCAGATTGTCTTCACCCTTGATCCATACATTTCCAAACATACATGTTCTATGCAAATAAGTCACGTATTGGTTAAACCATTTCAAGATACCAAAGAAATGAAAAACTCAGGGTTTTGTTGACAAAACGTATTTTTAAAATAATCTCTCGGTCAATAGGTTTGTTTATTGAATGTCCATTTGACATTCACTTGCTTTAACACTGCTTTGAGATGTATCAGTTGTCCGATGCTTTTCTTGTCTGCACCATGTCTTTCAGGGTGTGTGTGTCCTTCTCATACATATGTAATGGTATTAAAAAATTTATGTTTTATCTGTTTATGGTAAATCATATTAATTCATCAACGTGCTTTGATTTCAGGAAACTTTAGAGGAGCTGAGCATTTATTTCCTTTTCTTCGATAGAGCTGGTTACGGAGAGAGTGATCCGTATCCATCACGCTCAGTAAAGAGTGAAGCATATGATATTCAAGAACTAGCAGACCAATTACAGATTGGGACTAAATTTTATGTAATTGGATTGTCAATGGGGGCCTATCCTGTATATGGTTGTCTTAAATATATACCACACAGGCACGATATTTGAACTGCTAAACTTGTTTTCCGTGCTGAAATTTGGAAGTTACTTTGGAGTTCTCTAATATTTTCCTTAGTCAGGTTGTCTGGAGCTTCCTTGGTAGTTCCATTTGTGCACTACTGGTGGCCTTCTCTCCCTGCTAATATTTCAAGAGAGGGTTTCCAAACGCTTTGCACAGCTGATCAAAGGACATTTCAAGTTGCCCATCACACGCCCTGGCTATTCTACTGGTGGATGACTCAGAAATGGTTCCCATCATTATCAATTATGGCTGGAAACATGAACCTTTTTAGCCCCCCAGATATGGAAATCATTAAGAAGCTGTCAGAAACTCCAAAAGTTGGCCAGGTAGTTGTTTTTGTTATGCAGTATGTTCATTGCCAAACAAACTACTAAAACTTTTTAGCAATGGTCTAAGACTGCTGTGTTTCTGCATACAGGAAAAGGTTCGTCAACAAGGTGTCCATGAATCACTGCATCGAGACATACTAGCTGGTTATGCCAAATGGGAATTCGATATCATGGATATAAGCAATCCTTTCCCTGATAAAGAGGGTTCAGTTCATCTCTGGCAAGGCTATGAAGATAGAATCATTCCATTGCAAATAAATCGATACATTGCTGAGAAGCTTCCGTGGATTCATTATCATGAGGTTCCTGATGCTGGACATTTGATGTTGTTCAAAACTGAGCTATGTGAAGCAATCTTAAGGGCACTTTTGCTTGGTTAAGCCCTTTCTTATCATAATGGCCACGTCTATTTTGTACTGGTTTGATAAACTCTGTGTTATCAATCTATATTTTATATAATAAAACTATGCATTAAAATTAGATATTTCATCCTTTATATATATATATATATATATATATATCAAGTGTATACTTTCTTGTCCTCAACAGTATCAATATATTTAAGTTTTAATAATAAAATTGACATTTATTAAAAAACAAATACACGCAGGGCCTGTCCACCAATAATTTTTATTGGTGGACAGACCACATTTTCTTAATTTTGTTGACTCAATTATTTTCCATTTCAATTATTATAAGTATTTTTAGAAATATTTATTTGACTAATCATACTTTTGGAAAGAAAAATCTATTACGAAAAACCTTTTTTTCAGCACTAAAAAACACACACGCACACACACCGTATGGGGTATAACACAAAGCATTGCTGGCCATGGCTAGTTCCACCTATATATAATCCCACCATTCTCTACCATGCATCCTCACTCTCAACCTCCTCTTTTCACCATTTCTCCAATATTGCTCATCAGCAAATTACAATGTCTTCTCAAATATTTGACTTTGAGATTTTTCACTTCCTTTCAAAACTAGGTCCTTCAACGGGTCCTGGTTTGGAGCTCATTCTTGGCATTGTTCTCTTCGTTTTCATATCCTCGTTTTGGTTAGCTCCAGGTGGTCTTGATTGGGATTTATCCAAAACTAGAACAACTATTCCTAGCCCTTCAGGTTAGCCTATTATTGGCATGGTCTTAGCTTTCACAGGTTCTTTGACTCGTAGGGTTCTTGCCAGGACCTCCGAGTTACTGAAAGCGAAACCCTTGATGGTATTCTCTGTAGGGTTCACTCGTTTCATTATCTCCAGTCATCCTGAAACAGCAAAAGAAATCCTGAAAAGTTCAGCTTTCGCTTATCAAAGAATCAACTTATGAGCTTTTGTTTCATAAAGCAATGGGGTTTGCTCATTTTGGTGATTGCTGGAGGAATTTGAGGAGAATATCAGCGACTTTTTTTTTTTGAAACAGTAATTTGTATTAAAAAGGAGAGAATAAACAAAATACAAGAGGCATACCTCTCGGAATACAAAGAAAAAAGAAAAAAGAAAAACAAGAAAAGAAACTAGGAATAGGAACAGAAAGGGGGTTGATTAGTTGACTGGAATGAAAGCCATTCTTAAATTAGTCAACCATGCTAATTAAAATACAAGCTAGTAAACAGAAAAGAAGAGGCCAAAAGTTAAGGCTTCCTGAAGGCCCCAAATGCGATGAACAGAGACAGAGATGTTCGACTTGTGATTCAAATTCACCAGGTGGGTTTGAATATGCTGGAAAATATCATCACTAAGAAATTGATGAGGCTGGTATTGATAACTAAAGATACGGTTGTTCCGCTCATACCACAAGAAATATACCGTGGTTGATAAGAGCAGACGAGCTATCAGATGAGTGAGCTCCTTTCTATTCTGGTACTTAGAGGAAGCCCATTGGAGGAGATGATGCCAGGGAGAGGTAGGCCAATGAGTTTCAAACTTGATGGTAACAATTCTCCATATTGTGCTGGAGTAGGAACACTCGAAGAAAAGGTGATGATCATGAGATTCATTGTGCGTTCCACAGAGAATGCAAACAGTGTTGGTTATGGTTCCAACAACGTGAAGTCTATCCATGGTGTGTAGACACCCATCAACGACTCATTTGTTTTGTTTAGTCCTAATAAGAGAATTGCAGCTTTTGGTGAGTTCAGAAGAGATATAGGTCTTAAAATGGTAAGTGAGATAAAGAGTCTAGCGGAGAGAAACGGTGAGGTACTTGAGATTAGGAAGGTGTTGCATTTTGGGTCACTAAACAATGTGATGAAGAGAGTGTTTGGGAGGAGTTGTGAGTTTGGTGATGAGAGCAAAGTCGATGTGTGTGAGCTTGAGGGTTTAGTGAGTGAAGGGTATGAATTGTTAGGGATTTTCAATTGGAGTGACCATTTTTCCTATTTTGGGTTGGCTAGATTTGCAAGGAGTTAGGAAGAGGTGTAGAAACTTGGCTGCAAAAGTGAATGTTTTCGTGGAGAAAATCATAGATGAACATAAGATGAAGAGGGTTGAGAGTGGCAAAAACGAAGACATCATTAAGAGTGATGAGAGTTCTGGTGACTTTGTTGATGTGTTGCTTGACTTGCAAAAAGAGAACAAGCTCAGTGCTCAGACATGATTGCTGTTTTATGGGTAGATTTTGTTATTCTTATTTTCTATATTAACTTTTTTTTTAATATTTTTCTTTCCAATTAAACTAATTATATGTAATTAATGACTAATTTGACTATCCTTTCATAGTTTGTCTGCCTCAGGAAATGATCTTCAGGGGTACCGATACAGTGGCAATCCTCCTGGAATGGATTCTTGCGAGAATGGTTTTACACCCTGATATTCAAGCAAAGGTCCAGGCTGAGATTGACAATGTCGTTGGCTCTAGCCGTTCAGTTAGTGATTTCGATTTGCCTAATCCTAATCTTCCTTACCTGCGTGCTGTTGTAAGAGAAACATTGAGAGTGCTCCCACCTGGCCCCCTCCTCTCTTGGGCCAGGCTAGCCATCCATGACACTCAAGTAGGACCCCATTTTATCCCAGCTTGAACCACTGCCATGGTCACCATGTGGTCTACAACCCATGATGAGAAGATCTGGTCAGACCCTTAGGAGTTCAAGCCAGAGAGGTTTATGGAAGAAGATGTTAACATCATGGGGTCAGATCTTAGGTCCGCTCCTTTTGGAGCAGTCAGAACTCAGAAGGGTTTGTCCAGGTAAAGCTATGGGCTTAGCCACTGTTGAGCTTTCGCTTGCTCAGTTGCTTCAGGGCGTCAAGTGGGTTCCAAGCGATTTTGGGGTAGACTTGTCTGAGAACCCGAAGCTTTCTTCAGAGATGAAGAACTCCTTGGCGTGCAAAGCCATGCCAGGGATGTCTGTTTGATCACAGAATCTTGTCCAATTTCGAAAGAGTTAGTATACTTTGAGGATTGTTAATTTTTTGGTGCCTCTGCTGGCAAAGAAAATCTTAACATCCTGATAATTGCATGAAGATCATGAAGTGATGAAAGCTTAATGTATGATTGCTTGAATGATCAGAGGAATAGCCAGGGTCTGTGATCATGTAAGAGTAAGAAATCTTCCATGCCTTTGTACTCATTTCTGTCGTACATTAATGCCATCATCGGTTCATCTCGTGTTATTTTTTATAATATCGATCAAAAATTGAAATGACCGAGTACTAGAGCATCTGCAATGAACTCTAGACCTCTAGAAGCCCCCTCGTCAGGTGTGTTTTTAATTGTTTAATAATGCTCACACAGTACAAATCAACTAAACTATAGGATTTGTGCCTAAAAATTGCTTGTTTCAGAATTCCATTTTATTGTCTAAAGAGAAATAAAAACTGATTGTATATAACTGATTGTATATATAAGTATTACGCTCTTTCTCTCTTGTCTTTATTCTGTACATATCCTGATATATATATATATATATATATATATATATATATATATATATATATATATATATATATATATATAGTATTACAGTGATAACTTCTAACGTATACATTGATGTGGCTGGCAACAGTTGTAGATTTTGAATTCATGTGATCATATCTTCCAGCCATTTATCTGCTGCTGCATTCACGGAGGATAAGTTGTTGCTGCTTCAATCACTGGTGGATCAGAGTCTTGATCTTCTGCAATTCTTGTTACTGCATTCACAGGTGGATCAATATCTTCACCCTTGAATTCAGTAACCATTGCTTGATCTTCTACACGCCCCCTCAATCTGGAGGGTAGGTCATGAACATTCAGATTGCGTTGAACCTGGCTGAATTTAACTGGTGGCAAAAGCTTGGTAAGTGCATCAGCTAACTGATCTTTGCTAGAGATAAATTTAACCACGAGTTCCTTGTTGTAAACTTGGTCGCGGATGAAATGAACATTAATCTCGATGTGTTTGGTGCGTGCATGAAATTTAGGATTGGACGTCAGGTAAGTTGCACCAATATTATCACACCACAAAATTGGACTATGCTGCGGAGGCAGACCAAGTTCATGGAGTATGGATTTAAACCAAATGGGTTCTGCAGCAGCATTTGCAATTGCTTTGTACTCAGCTTCTATGCTGCTGCGTGCTACTGTAGGTTGTTGTTTGCAACTCCAAGAAATTAAGTTGGAACCCATGTAAATACAGTAAGCACCAACTAATCTACGATCATCTCTGTCGGCAGCCCAGTCAGAATCGGAGAATGCCTGCAAGGTGAAATTAACAATTTTGGTGATGAACAAGCTAGTGGAGATGGAGTGCTTGAGGTAGCGGAGTATACGCTTGACAGCCAGCCAATGAGTGTCCAGAGGATTGTGCATAAATTTGCTAACTTTATGAACAACAAACGCTAAATCAGGTCTCGTGAAAGCCAAATACTGCATGCTACCTACTATACTACGGTAAAGATTGATGTCTTCAAATGGAGTACCATCAGTAGAAGTAAGTTGACAATTAGAGGCCATTGGACTGGTGCAGGGCTTAGCATTCTCTATCTTGCTTCTTTTAAGCAAGTCAGCAATATATTGGCGTTGAGTTAAGTAGATACCATCTGTGCACCAAAGTGCTTCGACACCAAGAAAATAAGTGAGGCTGCCTAAATCTTTGACAGCAAAGGTGGTTTGCAGAGAATGAATGATGTTATTGATGACAGATGCATTGGAGCCAGTAATTAATATATTATCTATATATATTAGAATGTAGATCACAGAGTTAAATTTCTGAAGCACGAATAGAGATGTATCTGCCTTACTTTCACGGAACCCCAGGGACAAGAGTTTGGTTGAAAGTTTGAAGAACCAAGAGCGGGGTGCTTGGCGTAAACCATAAAGGGATTTGTGCAGTTTGCACACATGGTTGGGATACTGAGGATGAACATAGCCTTGTGGTTGAATCATAAACACATGTTCATGCAGGTCACCGTGCAAGAAAGCATTTTGCACATCCAACTGTTTGATAGGCCACTGATATGTTACTGCAATAGAGATGACTAACCGAATGGTGACATGTTTGATGACTGGGCTGAATGTCTCAGAGAAATCAACCCCTTCTTGCTGATGAAAACCTTTAGCTACTAAGCGAGCCTTATAACGCTCAATAGCTCCATCCGCCTTTCTTTTGATTTTGTAAATCCATCGGCATCCCACAATATTTGCATGTGTGGGAGGTGAGACCAAGGACTAAGTGCCATTGTGAATTAAAGCTGAGAACTCATGATTCATGGCCTCTCGCCAATGTACAGATTTGGAGGCCTGACTGTATGATGTGGGTTTTGTTGTTGTGGGACCAAGCGCTGCTGTTAAGGCTTTTGGTAATGGATAGCGAATGAAATCATCACTTGATTGTCTTGGGCGATGAATATTATTTTTGGACCTTGTGACCATAGAATGATTGTTGGGAGGAACTGTCGGATGATTAACATGAGGAACTGGAGCAGAAGCTGGAGAAACAGTAGGAGGCAGAGCTGGTTCTGTTTCTGTAGAAGGTGCTAGAGGCGAAGCCGGATCATCTGTTCCTGCAGGAATCAACATAAGAGGTACAGGTGGTGTGCATGCAGGAATATGGTTAGGTTGTAACTCATTGGGACATGGGAATTGTGGCACGGTGATCTGAGGAGGGAGAGACACAGACATGGAAGGAGAAGGTTTATCACCCACGGATACAATGGTGTGTGAGTAAGGAAAAAGAGTTTCATCAAATATAACATTGCGAGAAACATAGACTTTACCCGTAGAGAGATCTAGACACTTGTACCCTTGATGACAAAGACTATAACCAATGAAAATGCAGGTTTTCGATCTGAAATTGAGTTTATTCCTGTTATAAGGTCTTAAGTTGGGCCAGCAGGCACAACCAAACACACGCAGAAAACGATAATCAGGGATCTTATTATGAAGAATTTCAAAGGGGGATTTGCGGTGTAAAACAGGTGTTGGAAGTCTGTTTATGATATAGGTAGCGGTATGAAAAGCATCTTCCCAATATATCAAAGGGAAATAAGAATGAGCTAACGAGCTTAAACCAACTTCGACAATGTGTCGATGTTTGCGTTCAATAGAGCCATTTTGTTGGTGAGTGTGCGGGCAAGCTAGGCGATGATTAATACCATTTTGGTGAAAGTAAGTGTTTAGTCATCGATACTCCCCACCCCAGTCTGATTGAATTGCTTTTATTTTCCTGTCAAATTGTTTTTCAACATATGTTTGAAAATTTAAAAAGACATGTTCAACATCAGATTTAAGTTGAATAGGAAATAACCAAAGAAACATGGAATAATCATCATGAAAGCTAACGTAATATTTAGTTAGCACCGGTTGTGGAAGGTACTGATGCAGGTTCCCACACATCGATGAAAATTAAATTCAAAAGATGCAACGAAATAGAAGTAGAAGTTTTAAAAGGCAAATCATGGCTTTTTGCCATTTGACATTCAGGGCACACATTATGTGTTTTATTTTTCTCTACGGGAAAAGAAAGGAGGGATAACACTTGATTGACCACTGGAGTAGATGCATGGCCAAGTCTACGATGCCACTTATAGGAACGAACACAAGAAAAGGCTTGAGGAAGACTGGAATTATTTGTGAATTGATAGAGTCCATCATGAAGATAACCTCGATGAAGGACATTTCCTGAGTAATCCTTCACAAGAAAATAATATAAGTGAAACTCAAAATACACGTTATTGTCAACACAGAACTGATGCACTAACAGTAAATTTTGATGTATTTCAGGAACAAGAAGAACGTTATTAAGAACAAAGGTAGAAGATGGAGTGGAAATTTCGAAGGTCCCAGTTTTTGAGATTTGCAAACCTTGGCCATTTCCAACTTGTACACTGTTTGCACCAGCATAGTCGGATTTCTAAAGAGTCAAAGTGTTAGCATCATTGGTAAAATGATGTGTGGCTCCTGTATCTGCATGCCACGCAGAGTCCCACGTATTGTTTGAATTGCTACGCATAGCAACAAGACCGTGCTTTGTTGGTAAAGGAGATGCTTCCTGGTAAGATAAATCAAAACGAAAATAGCATTTCTTAGCAGAGTGTCCGATCTTACCACATATCTGGCAAACAACAGCTGGTTGATCATGATTCTTATTGCTGGAATTATAACCACCACGACTAGCACGCCCCCTGTCACGAAAACCATCATGCCTTGGAAGATTGTATTGTCGATAGGCAATATTGGCAGAAGGTTGCTGGATGACAAAGGTGAGTTGATGTCTTGACAGGCACGCTTCAAAAGTCAATAATAGAGAATAAATTTCCTCAAGGGTAATGGCATCAGTACGTGCTGATATGGAGGCCACAAAGCTGTCATATTCATGGCTGAGTCCTGCAAGAATATATGTTATAATATCATCATAATTCAGTGGTTGTCCAGCAACGGCCAATTCATCCGTGAGTCTTTTGATGTAATGGAAGTAATCAGTGGCTGTTTTGCTTCCTTTCGTTGCAGTTGCAAGTTGTGTGCGGATTTGCAAAATGCGCGCACGAGAACGAGAAGAGAAGGTGTCATCCAACGCATTCCATACAGCCTTGGACGATGTATAAGTGACAACCTGAGCAAGTATTGGCTCTGACAGAGAAGTCATAAGAGTACTTAGAATAAGATTGTTCTGACGAACCCATTGAGAGTAGGCTGGGTTTAGACGTTCAGAGACAACAGAAGTCTCAGGGTGAGTGACAAAGATGATTTTAGGTGGTTTGGGAATGCTACCATCTATATAACCAAAGAGATCTTGACCTCTGAAATATGGTATAAGCTGTGCTTTCCAGAGAAGGAAGTTGTCATGGTTGAGTTTGACAGTAGCAACAGAAGGCATGGAAATAACAGAGGAGTGGGGTGGAGTTGCAGGAGAATTTGAGGAAGACATTTAGACGTTAGTCTTTTAGAGCTCTGATACCATAAAGAGAAATAAAAACTGATTGTTTATATAAGTATTACGCTCTTTCTCTCTTGTTTTTATTTTGTACATATCCTGATATATATATTACAGTGATAACTTCTAACATATACATTGATGTGGTTGGCAACAGCTGTAGATTTTGAATTCATGTGATCATATCTTCCAGCCATTTATCTGTTGCTGCATTCACAGAGGATAAGTTGCTGCTGCTTCAATCACTGGTAGATCTGAGTCTTGATCTTCTGCAATTCTTGTTACTGCATTCACGGGTGGATCAGTATCTTCACTCTTGAATTCAATAACCATTGCTTGATCTTCTACATTGTCTGAACAAAATTCAGATTAATTTGATCCCAACTCAATATATAATCTGTTCAGAATCAGTTTGGGGGATGTCTATCCTTTCTGATCATCTAGCTAGCATCATTCTTGTTTATGCAGGAAAGCTGCCATTAATTCAAGTTATTCCAGCTGTGAATAGAATTGCTTATCAGGATTTCCATTTCTGTTTTTAGCTAACTGGCCAAGTTCCTTTGCTACTCTACAGGCAGGCAGATGTCCTTCAATTCAAAACATGAATGTCTGCCTCCAATGAAAGGAATTCATGTTCTGTTAATCGACCGTGACTCAAAGCAGAATAGGAATCTTAGCTAACAAAACGTAGTTAATTTCAAATTTATACAGTGCTTCCACCAGCGCCCCCCCCTCCCCCCCCCCCCGGATTTCTTAAGCAACTCCTTGATTTTTGTTTTCATCGCTATATATAGCAAAGACAGCAAGTGCAAATGATGAAGAGAAGTGCTCTTTGGCTTCGAATATTTTTTCCGGTAAGCTTTTTCTCCATCTTCTTGAAGGTCATGCATGGTCAGTTTCAGGTGATCTTATATATAGTTTTGAAAGTTCATGAATTTTTTCTGATTTTTTTTTATTAATTACTTGCTTGATAGATTAATTGATGCATGCATATGTGCTACGTACACAGCCTAGAATTGGTTCCAAGGGGCAAAAAAATTCTAGAGCTTAAATTAACACCAAGCTGGTTTGATTAAGGATATCGATTTCGCTAATCATATAATAAAATGTCAGTCATGTTTATTATTTTTAATCGCATGTTTTATTTTATTTTTTTCATTAAGTGGGTTTCCTAGACAATTTAGGGGGCATGCATGACTAGGGATCGGACCCTTGCATGCTGGATATATATTCATGGGCATGGCTGCAGAGCACTGAATAATATATTTACTTGATTTTTTTTTTTTTTGTATATTTATTGTTAAGTTTGACAGTGATATTGTAAAAAGATAAAAGGTAAGAAAACCGTCGATGAGGTATGGTTTGGGATCCAAAAGGAAGAACCACAACAACAAATTTCCAACGCCATTGATGCTGATCACGAACCTCCTCAAGGCCATCAAGCATTGGGAGAGATAACGTTAGAAGATTTCTTAATAAAAGCGGGTGTAGTTCAAGAAGCTCCTGTGATGGGGCTAGGATTCCAAAATGCAGGAAACAATTTATCTGCTGGCAATGGTTTCACAACTTACCACATGTATCCACAAGTCAAAGGGTATAGTGTGGGAGAAGCTGTATCGAATAATGCTGATGAGAATGAGAAGTGTCAAAGCGTGATGG
>Ga0325410_1005060_pt1 | contig 14656 bp, 4 predicted proteins | sample PopdelMetagenome_16_FD_206182 | JGI IMG/M metagenome (GOLD analysis project Ga0325410, IMG submission 206182) | Populus deltoides microbial communities from Bellville, Georgia, United States - Xylem-PdIQD-R3 | ecosystem: Host-associated > Plants > Phyllosphere > Stem > Wood/Secondary xylem... | reverse complement strand
AATTTCATCAAACACCAATTGCCTTGTTTTTGGATCACATAAGCTTAAGACCAGGCACGTGCTACACTACTAATGCTGGGACACTGTCACGTTCTAACAATAATGCTCGAACCATTTAAGATTGGACACTACTTCACTTAAACTTTATTTTATATTTATAATGAGGAAAAATTATGATTGGGTTGAAAACCATTTTATGCTCGGTCGAAAGCTTTTGGACCAGGTTATCATGTGTTTGATACTGTTATATAGAGTATTTTTTAAAAATAATTTGTGTAGATTTTGTTTTTAATATCAATACATCAAAATCATTAAAAACAACTAAAAAATTATTAATTTAATATTTTTTAAAAACAAATATAAATTTTAAAAAAATATTTAAAAGCATATGGACATACCCAAACCGGTAAACATCAAAAGCTACATTGGTATGTCTCTATGAATATATGATAATGGAGCCTTGTTTTGAATATTTAAAACTAGAAAGTAACATAGGCGTGATTTTTAAAATCTTGATCCCTAGACTTTTTGCATGTTTTATTTTTTTATTTTTAGTTATGATTCAAAATTTTATTTTATTCATTTTGATCTATGATTTTGAGATGAAAGAAAAAAGTCACCTGGAAAACTTGGAAAAAGATAAAAAGTTATTGGTCGACAATTTTCTGGCAATAAAAAAATAGTATTTTTTTTTATCCACTGGGAGTATCCGAGTCAACTTGCGCGTACCTTAAATAATTCTCACGGATTTTGAAGTTAATGACCAAGTAAGTCTCCAGTGACCATCAATATTGGCAACTATAGAGCTCGATGAAATCACAAGAAAGAGTAAACCTCTTGGTCCCAAACTCTTACCACTGGATCACTTACTAGATGGTTAAAAATACAGTATCTTTGTATCAATGGAAAACTTGTGTGTGGATTGGATAGCAAATCAAGCTTCATAGTAGATGTTAAAGTTTTCTACTGCACTGAAGCTCCCGATCTGGTTGTTTGAAGCTAATGCTTGATGGCGTTCCTGGGGTTTTGATGAGTCTATGAAAGTGCATTCTAAATGCTCTGTCATTGGAATAAAATGCTAAAATGTGAATAGAAATAATAGAAATTAAAGGGTATTTTTTAATCGAGTTTCTATTTAATTTGATATACTATCAAGCTTCATAGGCGTGCTTTTTTCTTTTTAATTTTGATCCTTAAAGTTTTTTTTTTTTTTTAATCCAAAACTTTATTTTCTTGACTTTTTAAACAGCAGCCTGGATAAACTTAAAGTAATGTTCTTTTTCTTAGAAACAGCCTAGATACACTTCAAGTATTTTAATCATAACTTTCCACTCACATATCGGATTGCTGTGATTCTTGATGCGTTGGAAAGGTATCGTAAAGGGCTACAAAGTTAGTCTTTGATGAAAAGGGAGGGCTGCCTGCTTTTGAAAAAGGGGGCTGCCTCCTCTGTAAAGGGGGCTATTTGGCATAAAGAAGACGTGTGGGAATTGCACTAGAGAGAGGGGAAAAAAAAAGCACAGATGAGGAAAGGAATGACTAATACAGTGATGGGTAACTAAATTGTTCCGATTTCCAATTATTCTAACTCTTTTGTTTTATCATTCTCAATTTGTTGTTGAGAAGTATTCTTCTCCGCATTTATGCAGTTTATGGATTCAGTCATGTTTTTTCTATTGAATGGATTAATCTTTGGATCATTTATTTACCTGTATTGATTTAATTTCTTTGCTTTAATATTGCTCCTTAAATACGTTGTCGTCATTGGATTTTCTTAATAGGGATAATTATTTAAAAGTAGTGAATGATTTTTCAAAAGGGTTATATTAATTTGGTTTAATGTTGATTTAATTATCTATATACCTTTTAAGTGGGAATTTTGGGAATTCAACTTCGAATTGAGTTATTCAACAAAATAAGAATAATTAAAATATCAAATGTGTGCGCAAGGGATTCTGACTATCTACCTGCTGTTTGTAGGATTTAAGTACTTTTTTCATAAGTCACTTTGCTTTATTTTAATCTGCATTTAAAATTAATTTTTGTTTTCTATTAAATCATTTTATATTTTCTTTTATTCTTTTAATTTGCTTCAATGTGGAATCGACACTCCAAAGGTGTGCTACAATTACCGTGTTATTTTTATTTTTGGGTGGAATCAGGTTTCTACCACACAGAATGTGAAATTATTTTCTCAAGGCTTTCTGCACTCTCTCTAATGAACTAAAAAACGGCAACATGCATTTTCTAGCCCAGCAGTGGTTCCACTAGCCGGCAGGTAACAGTACGCTGGAGATATCTACTGCTGCTCAAAGTCCAAACAACAACGGTACTGCCAACATTATTATGCCGCAATCAAAAAAACATAATTTGTTTTTATATTTAAAATTATGTTTGAGTGTATTTAAAAATCTGTTTATCTTGGAAAATTCTGAAATTGTTTGATTTACCGGAACTGAAAAGTATTTGCAGTGCAAAAATTGATTTACAATTCTCTTAGAGATATTACTGTAATGCATTGTAAGAAGGTGAAGAGGATGCCAATTTGTCTTCTTTTTTATCTCTCAATGGAACACTCATGACATCAAATAGAATAACTTCAAGAAAAACTAAAAAGGAATAGGAAGCTTACGAATAGTTAAGAGACATATTCTAAATTTTAGTTTATTGTTTACCTTATAATTTTTTACATCTTATATTTTTTATTTTTTATTTTGATCTAAAATTTTATTTTGTTTACCTTTTAGTTCATGAGTTTGAGATGAAAGGAAAAAAGAATCACACAAAAAAAACTTGGAAAAAGATAAAAAGTTATTGATCGACAACTTTCCGGCAACAAAAACACATACAGTATCAATGGAAAACTGGTGTGCAGATTGGATAGCAAATCAAGCTTCATAGTAGATGTTGAAGTTTTCCACTGCAGCAGAATCTCCCTCTGGTTGTTTGAAGCTAAAGCTTGATTGCGTTCCTGGGATTTTGATGATGAGTCTATGAAAGTGCATTCTATCATTGGAATAAAATGCTAAAATGTGAATAAAAATAATAGAAATTAAACAGACAAGTCAAGGCCCAGGAGTCGTGAAATTCACTTTGATCCAGCCTCCACACACTTAAAGTATCTTAATCATAACTTTCCACTCACATATCGGATTGCTGTGATTCTTGACGCGTTGGAAAGGTATCTTGAAGGGCTACAACTTAGCCTCTAATGAGGATTTCAGAAAAGGAACTCCTAAAGCATGTACGTGGCTGCCCAAAAAATAGTCCTAAAATACCAAAGGTGTGCAAGGATTCCCGACGCTCTACTGTTTGTAGAATTCCAGTAGTGCTTTCTCCATGAGTCACTCTGCTTTATTTTAATTTGCATTTAAAATTAAATTTCATTCTCTATTAAATCATTTACTGATGTTCGGAGCTTTAAAGTGTATGCCATATATGTACAATTATATAACAAATTAATATTCATTGTCTCGACATTTTTCCTTGTTTCTAATTCTTCACCTGCATTTCCCAAGCAATATTTTATAATTATTAGGGGAATAACTAGTGATATAGTATTAGTTATTTTCTAGATTCATTTAAAAAAACAAGTGCAAAAAAAATATAAAATTCATGACTCATAAAAAATAATAAGAATATTTTTATCTTGAATTTTTCTTTTTCTAGTTGTATCTCTTTATTTTTTTAAAATAAATATAAAAAAATAAGTAATAAAATATCATTAATTAATCTATAAACACTATCAAATTACTCTCGAATTATTTACCCCGGAATTTGGATGATCTATAATTCAAAGCGGGCATGCTGCATTTCTTTGTTAGGGTTTTTGTCCTTTCTACTAATTTATCTAAATATAGGATTTAGAATCTTGATGAATGAAAGTAGCATTCTCTATTTCTTGGGATAGAAAGAACAGAAGTATTATTAAAATTAAAAAAGAAAAAACTCGTCAGGCTTTTACCATGTACCAGGAGAGAAACACTATAGATTAAAATAGTTTTTTATCTCTTATTTTTTTTAATCATTAATTATTTTATTTTTAATTAACTTGTCATGGAGTTCTCAAGGCCTAAAAAAAAACATCATTGATTTTTGGTTTTATAATATGATCACTTCATTTTTATCATGATAAGTCACAGATGGATAAACTCAGAGGATTGCAAAATCAAACTGCTAGGCCAAATGCCTCAAATCATGTTTATCATGATAAGTTAAAACAATTATATTGATTTAATACATATAAAAGTCATAAATATTCCATCTTAATTAAGCAAACTTGATATACGAGGCAAGGAGTTAGCAGGGAGTAGTGGAGATGGAAGACCTGATATTTGCCTCATCAACTAGGCAGAGAGTAACGACATACGCCCTTTTAATATCAAAAGCTAAATTAGTAGTCTTTGAAGTTACTTAAATTAAATATTGGTACGTACGTAGCTTTTATTTATTTATTTCTAAATATTGACCTTAAGAATGATAAATGGGTGCACTGGTTATGTTAATCTGTAATATAAAAGATTTATAGGTATTGTTTGATATGTCATTTCGATTTTCTTTCTAAAACCAAATTTTAAAATAGACACATAAAATTTATAGGTTTGGATAAAAAGTTTAATTATTTGATAATCTTAAATTTTTAATACTAGGAAGCTCGCCACATATATGTCACAAGCAATTATTTGGTTGAATAATATATATATATATATATATATATATATGTGTGTGTGTGTGTGTGTGTGTGTGTGTGTTGAGTGTGAAAGTTTATATACACTTTAAAGTTTATTTAAAGATAAGAAAATAATTTTCAAACGGTATTTATTTTAAAAAAACTTAAAATTTAACTTGGATTAGGTTTGTAATTGAATTAAATAAAATATTGATTCGGTAGAATTTAATCGATCCAATTAAATTCGATACAATCAAACCAACCTAGTTTGTATCTGACAATATTAATAATAAAAATAAAATGATATTATTTTAATAAAAATAATTAATTTGAATTAACTTAATAAATAAATCATAAGTTGTTATATATATTATACTGTATTAAAAAAATATCTTCAACCAAATAAATTAAGTAAATTAAGAAGACTTAAAAATGTTATAATGCTACTTTCTGATAATTTAGTAAGGATTTGGAGAATATATATTCAAAAACAAACTTTATTAGAAGATTAAGTTATTTCAACAATTATTTTTGGTTATTTTATTGGCAAACAACAGCAGTAAATCTTAATTTCATTTTTTCTCTTCTTTTTGAAAACTGGAAAGGCAGGTAATCCATGGTGATAGAGTAATGCAGTGTTTAATATTACCATAATAATTATTTTTTAAAATATTTTTTATTTAAAAATATATTAAAATAATATTTTTTTATATTTATTTTTAATATTAACATGTCAAAATAATTAAAAAATATAATTAAAAATCAAAAAAATCCTAGGTGGGGCTGGAAAGGTCACAAAATGGAGAGTTGCTGATAGCCATTAATTTTTTAAAAATGCAGGTTAATTCATGTTTTTAAATTATTTAATTTTTTATTAAAAAAAATTTATATATATTTTGGATCATTTTGATACGATAATATTAAAAATAATTTTAAAAAAAATAAAAAATATATTATTTTAATATAAAAAACATTTTAAAAAATAATCATAATCACAATTTTAATTATGAGCGAGGCTAATTAAAAGCATGTAAAACTGTATCATGCGACTGTTTGTGAATTGTTTTGTATTGGTAATATAAAAACATTTTGTGAATTGTTTTATAGGTATTGTTTGATATGTCATTTCGATTTTCTTTTTAAAACCATATTTTAAAATAGACACATAAAATTTATTGGTTTGGATAAAATGTTTAATTATTTGATAATCTAAGATTTTAAATACTAGGAAGCTCGCCACATATATGACACAAGCAATTATTTGGTTGAATAATATACACACACACTGAGTGTGAAAGTTTACACACTTCAAAGTTTAGTTAAAGATAAAAAAAATAATTGTTAAACCATGTTTATTTTAAAAAACTTAAAATTTAAAATTTAACTAAATAAGATATTGACCGGATGGAATTTAATCGATCAATCAAACCAATCTAGTTACTATCTAATTGGATTATTAAAAAAAAATGAAATGATATTATTTTAATAAAATAATTAATCTGAATTAACTTAATAAATAATTCATAAGTTATGATATTATATTAAAAAAAATTATCTTAAACCATATAAATTAAGTAAGTTAAAAATGTTGTAATGTTTAAAAACAAACTTTGTCATAAGATTAAGTTATTCCAACAATCCGAGTCAATTAAAACCTCGTTTGTTAAGGTGGTAAACCATAACAAAAACAACAATTTTTATTATTTTATCGGCAAAATGCAGGTATAACAGCAGTGCATCATGTTGCCCAAAAAAACACAAATCTTGAATTTTATTTTTAATTATTTTTAAAAACTGGAAAAGTAGGTAAACTGTGACTAAAATAGTGTTTAATATTAGGATACCAATTGTTTTTAAAAGCCAGACCTGGCTGGGCAAAGGCGCGCACCACGCGTGCGTACACAGGGAATGACTAATTAAATTTCACGGCAACAGTGTCAAATGATATTGCAAAGCGGGAAGAGAAGATTACCTGGACTCAGGAACGAAGACGATGGTGAAGCTCTTTCTGTGTGATCGGATGACACTAGCCGGGCACCCGTTTCAACCTCCTCTTCGTTCTTCTGGCTTGTTCTTTCTGTTTCTGATGGTTTGGAGTGTTGAAGCTGGAGACAAATGCCCCGGCTGATCAATGCTTGCAATTTCTCTGTTTTTCCCCTGTTCACTTTGTGATTTTTTTTCTGTCCGTTCTCTCCCTGTTTTTCTTTTCTCTGGTTTGTGTTTTTGGCTCTCTCTCTCTCGGTTCTGCTTTTTTTTTTCCCCTCTCTTTGGATATTCTCCTCTCGGTTTTTTCTGCTCCCCCCTGTGTTCCTTTTTTTTTTCGTATCCTCCCCCCCTCTCTGTGTTTTCTCGTTTTCGTCTCTGTGTTAGGCTTGTTTGCCGAAGCCCTGGTGCTGTTTTTCTTTCCCCGTCCTTTTCGTCTGTCCCTCTCTTAATCTCTCTGTTTTTTTTAGCTTTTTTTTTTCTTCCTGTGTTCGTGCCTCACGATTGTGAGGCACGAACGCCCCTGTTTCTTTGAGAAGAAACAGGGGCAGAAAATTTGCTCTCCTCTGTCTTGTTTGTTTCCCTGTCCTTTTCCTGTTCTCCTCCCCGTTTTTTTGTTCTCTCCCCTCGCGCTCTCCCATCTTCTCTGGCTTTATAGCCAGAGAATGCCAAGCATTTGAAACGGCTTCCATCCTTTACTCCAGCAACGGCTCCTGAGGAGGAAGACGAAGAAGGCGATTAACAAATTCTAAAAACGGCGCCGTTTGTGTGATGGGAATAGCCATTTTCAATCTGGTCACTGAAGTTCTAAAATCGTGTAATAAAGTCCCTGGGTAAATTGTAATTGGACCCCTGTATTTCCGTTTCTTTTACAAGCTAGTCCTTGGATTTTAATCTGTTGCAATTGTGCTCCCAATTAGCCCCAAACTTTGGTATTTCTTCAATTAAATCCCTCATTTCATTAATTAAATTAATTCCAAGCTCAATTAAGTTTCAAAACTTATCGTTTCTCCAATTAAGGTCTTGATTTGATTAATAAAATTAATTCCAAAGTTTTAATTAAACCCCAAAACTTCCAATCATGTTGCTCTTAACCCAAATTTTAATTTATTCTTTATTTTTTTATTTGTTTTTCTTCATCATTTTTTTATTTTTTTGTTATTATTATTTTTCAGTAAATAAAATAATAGTAATAATAATAATAAAATAAAAAGATCAAAATTTGAGTTATGACAACCATGAAAAAACAATTAACATAAAAAACAAATCTTAATTTTTATTTTTTAAATAAATTAGGTAGGATTTGAGTTTTTTTAAATAATTATATCTTTATTAGCTTAAACAAAGATACTTATTAAAAGGAGAGATTAGAAAAGGGAAATTTAAGAGTAAATAAACTTGTAAAAGCATGTTGAAGACCGTATCTAAAATATAAGGACTAATTTGGAAAAGTCTTCAAAGAAAAAGGACTACTTTTTTATGGGATGGTGGGGGAGTTTCTCGGAATTGAAATGGTCAAGGATGTAGAGGAGTGTCATCATTCCCATCACTGTTATCGCCACCGAAGAGTCGAAATTAGTCCTGGCCTGTTATGGCAAGTCGTCGGAGGGAGGGCGACCCATTTTCCTAAAGGATTGTTTGGCAAAGCGTACACTTGCATAAAGGAATGGTTAAGGCTCTCTTGAAAATTAAGAGTTCTATAAAAGGTATCAAGATTAAGGTACATATGATAACGATTGCGGTTTAAAATATTTTTTATATAAAAATATATAAAAATAATATTGTTTTAAATTATTTTTGACATCAACACATCAAAACAATTTAAAAATATAAAAAAATTATTCTTAAGCAATAAAAATTAAATTAAACACGGTTTGCATTGCGTTTCCAAACACGCTCTAGGTCAGAGTTAGATTTTGCTCCACCAATCTTCAACTACGAATATTGAAATTTATTATTCATTTGTGTCTTTGATTTTGCCGATTCGAGCCAAGCTGACATTACCCGATCAACTTTTTTTCAATCAATTTTACAAAAATAAAAAACTTCAAAACCAAACCAAATCTTCATTTTGAGTTATAAAATAAGCTATAAATTTCAAATCCAACAATGGATTTATTAAAGAGAAAAACATTTAACTATATAAATACAATTTGAATTATTTGAACCACATTTTGTATACATTTAATTTTCTTAACACTAAAGAATGAACATGCAAGTGTTGTTAAAATATTTTTTAATATTGAAAAAAATATATATAAATATAAATCAAAAAGCCAATGCTTGTATATAATAAAATACAACGAGGATCATTGTCTGCCCTCCGCTACGACACAATTTATGAGATTGTAATAATATTGTAAAAAGCAAATCAGAACAAATTAATCATATAAAAACAAACACAAAATATATCATGAAGATCAATGTAAAATAAACCAAATGCTTTAAAAAACATTATAAATGAATCTCTTTTTTTAAAAAAAATATATAAACGACAACATAATAGATCGACATGAGCTTTGTGGTTAAACCCATCAAACCTGCGACTTGAATCTTGGAGTCCATTGGGTTTAATAAGAATGTTATTTTAATTCTTTTTTTTTCTAAACATATAATAAAAACTTTGAAAAAAAAGGAAAATTAAGTGAAAAGTTTTTATAGAAAGACCAAGCCTAGTTGGGCATATAATAAAAATATCTACGGGGACCTTAAATGCATAATCAAGAAAATTGGAGGACCAAAGTTAACTTTTTTCACCATCCATTCTCTCTGTTTTTTTTCACTATCTTTTGATTTTATACTCGATTAACAATCGTACTTAAATTGATACTCAATTTAATTCAGAAAGGGCGGAATTTAAAACAACCAAAGTTTTGGAACGGAAAAAAAAAAAAAATTAGCTCATGATGTTGGATGATAAAAGAAAATTTCGATTCTGAGATATTTTGAAAGAGAGGAAACGTTAATTGAAGAACAAACTCAATGATTGATGTAAGATTATATAACAACTCCAATTTACAACCACAGAGGTTAGCTACTAGCTAGCTAACTTTAATTCCGATTCCGACATGATTAAAGTTATGGAACATGATCCATCATCACTAGCCTCTCCTCATTCATGTGTTGGGTTGGAATCCTTAAACTACTGTTTTCGCCACAGTTCTTCGACTAGGTTCAGGAATTCATTTTTTTTTAAAAAGTATAGATTTTTGTATCATTCGTGGATATATAGTAAAAATGCCTTTTGATGTTTAGAACATCATCGTAACAAAAACCTTCACTAGTAGGAAAAGCACACAACAAATACAACTCGACTAAAAAATTCATCAATCATGATGTTACCATGTCATAATTAATATGTAAGGAATATGTATGGACTTTACAAATAGGTATTATCATCTAGAATACTATAATTCTTATTAGCAATTTTTTTTGTACATATTCAAGGCTTTCTACCAGAATTCTTATTAGGAAAAACTTGTGTAGATATTCAAGTTTGTTGTGGTTTTATTTCAAATTCTCAAAGTACTTTAGGTTAATTTTGAGTCCTGAGTTCTATTTCCAACCACAGGTCCTAGCAAAAACAATTTCATTTTTTGTGTTTAAAAATAAAATAAAAAACATATTTCATTGTTCTTTTTAGAAGATATTTGGAATCATTTGCTGGATTGAACTGAGTTGTGTATTTCCCAATTAGCAGCGTGCAATAAACAGCATTTAGCTTTTTCACTAATGAGAGGCACACCAAGATATATACTCAACTGGAACTCACAGATTCTCTATAATTTCTAAGCCATATCCATGTCATAGACGCAAATAAGCACTCACACTTTGCAGGATTATGCCTTACAATAACCATATACGCCTTTTGTTTTAAAGCAGAATTTATGCTCACAAGAACGTTGCTGACATCTCGAATCTGTACCCATAACAAAGCGTGGGCAACGAAACTAGTTGTAAAACCAAAACGAATAGGACTCTTACTGCTCAGGAATCATTATGGAAATGCTAACTAGGAAAAGCAGTGTTTGAACCTTTCTAGGAGCGATTAAACTTGTGTTTCTGCCTGATCTCTCAAGCTCAAGGTGTGAACCAAGTAGGTATTCATAAGTAGAATTTCTTAAGTTATATATAAAACGGTTGTTTCAGTACCCCTAAGCACTATTTTTATTGCTAATGCTGTTCTTCGTTAAATTTTTAGGCAATGGAAGTTGGAGTGGATCAGATAATGACGGTCAATACTTTGTTTCAGTACCACTTACAGCTCTTGAAGCTAAGCTTCAGGCTCTTACATTTTCAGGCCAGCTTTTTCCAAAGTTTCAACAATGGGTGGGTCTACACGGTTAACTCAGCCAGCAATTAGCTTCTGATTCTTTTGTTGAAGTTTTTAATTATATGCATCGCTAGACAAAAGAAAAGCAAATTTGAGGTGTACAGCAACTTGCCATATCTTATAATATAATCTTTGGTAGGTAAAGTTTGTGGCTTCCTTCTTCTCAAACAATATAATAATCTTAGCTACTGTAACATTCTCTTCCAAATCTCATCTCATTATACCATTGATTTCCCAATTTCCCTCATCAAATTTCTTAAACCTTTCTGATGATCAGTGCTTCCTTTTCTAATTGAATCGAATCATCTGGAGCTCAACATCTTGCAACTTCCTTTTATTTTTAAACCGTATATTCTTCCCTGTTCTTGTCTTTTCTGCTGAATACTGCTTAAGCAAACCAGCACTTGAAGCACAACTTGAATCCAGGTAAATTATTTATAATCCATCTTCTTCATTTTGTTTTTCACATGAACTCTGGTTTGAATCTTTCAAGTAAAACACAAGTTGTAGAAATTCTAATGAGAAACTTTGGAGTTAGGATCATCAACAGTTTCCAAAAATAAATAATTTGATCTCTCTCATTTCATTTGTAACAATCCATGCCTTATGGAGTTCATAATAAATTGACCCCAAGTTAACCTTGAATTCATTGTTTTTTCTTCTTAGTTTCTTTGCTGTTTGTAACTTATTATTATAGCTTCAACCTTCCTTTTCCAATTAATGTACTTCCATTAATTTTTATTCAATATTTTGACCCTTTTTATCTGTAGGACAAAATGGGTAGATCAGATGATCCGTTTTGGAAGGAAGTTGAAGATATGAATGATGGAAGCATGAAGTGTAAATTTTGTGGGCATTTATATGCCAATGGTACTTCCATTTCGAGGATCAAATGGCATTTATCAGGAGAGAGAGGGCATAATGTTGTCATTTGTGGTCAGGTGCCTGAAGAAGTTCAAGAAGCAGCCTTTCTAGCTATGCATGTTGGCAACAAAAGACATAAAAGCATAGCAGGTTCAAGCAATGTTGACATTTCCACCTGTCCACAAGAACAAGACAATGCAGTACTTGGTAATTTGGCACAAGGTGTTGGGCGTGAGAGAATTCATTCGCGTTTAGAAGCGGCAAGTGGCATGGAATACACTGGTGAAGGATCTTTTCAGAATGTTGACAGAAGTGTCTCTCCTTGGAGACTCAGAGTTGATGCTCATGAGAATAGAGGAGAAGCAACACCAGGAACAGGTTTAGTGGATCAATTTGCTGATGGTACACGGGCTCAGATACACTCTGCCCTTTCAAAGGAGCAGAATCTGAATGCAATCTCTCCCCGTTTAATGCTGGAAGAGGAGGATGTGGAGCGTCTGCATGATGGATTTGAAACTATACCGAGAACAGAACAAATGCAGCATCTGGAGAGAGGTATCTCTTGTGAGAGGCCATCAATTAATCAAGCTGATAAGCCTCGAGGAGATAAAAGAATAGCAAGTTCGAGCAATGTTAATGATTATGCTATTTCAACCGGTCTGCTAGAACAAAACAAAGCAGTACTTGACAATTTGGCTGGGGATGCTGGAAGGATACAAGCACCAGATGTAACGGGTCAATCAATTGAGAGAATTTTGGATGAGATCTGTAATTTGTCAACAGAGGATGATAAAGATAACGGGACTAGAGGAGTAGTGCAGCCTGGTGCAGGAGCTAGCTCTTTTGGAGGGCTTACATGGAACATAGATGAGATTAAAGGAGATGCACTACCAACGACAAAGCTGGTGGGTCATGAATTCGAAGACCATAAGAGGACTATCTGGCGGTGGTTGATGAACGATGAAGTTTCAAGGATTGGCATCTATGGGATGGGTGGAGTGGGAAAGACAACATTGGTGACACACATATATAATCAGCTTCTAGAAAGACCAGATACTTTCTGTCATGTTTACTGGATTACTGTTTCACAAGATACCAGCATTAGTAGATTGCAGAACAGTATTGCACGATGTATTGGTTTAGATCTTTCCAATGAAGACGAGGAGCTGCACAGAGCGGTCAAATTGTCAAAAGAATTAATGAAGAAGCAGAAATGGGTTCTGATTTTAGATGATTTATGGAAGGCTTTTGAACTACACAAGTTGGGGGTTCCTATCCAAGTTAAGGGATGCAAGCTGATTCTTACAACTCGATCAAAAAAGGTTTGTGAGCAGATGGATACCCAACACATAATCAAAGTAAAGCCTGTTTCGGAGGAAGAAGCTTGGACTCTTTTTATTGAGAGACTTGGACATGTCATTGCATTTTCTCCAGAAGTGGAACAAACTGCAAAATCTATCACAAAGGAGTGTGATGGTTTGCCGCTAGGAATTATAACAATGGCTGGAACCATGAAAGGGGTGGATGACATACACGAGGGATATATAGTAAAAATCCCTTTTGATGTTAAGAACATCATCGTAACAAAAACCTTAACTAGTAGGAAAAACACACAGCAAATACAACTCAACTAAAAATTTCATCAATCATGATGTTACCATGTCATAATTAATTTGAGAGAAAGAATATGTATGGACTTTACAAATAGGTATTATCATCTAGAATACTATGATTCTTATTAGCAATTTTTTTTTGTACATATTCAAGGCTTTGTACCAGAATTCTTATTAGGAAAAACTTGTGTAGATATTCAAGGTAGTTGTGGTTTTATTTCAATGGACTCCACATTTTTTTCTTATAAACGTTTAACGTGTACAAATTCTCAAAGTACTGTAGGTTTTGAGTCCTGAGTTCTATTTCCAACCATAGGTTTAACGGTTGTTTCAGTACCCCTAAGCACTATTTTTATTGCTAATGCTATTCTTCGTTAAATTTTTAGGGAATGGAAGTTGGAGTGGATCAGATAATGACATTGATGAATCATTCCTAGCATAGTACTTACAGCTCTTGAAGCTAAGCTTCAGGCTCTTACATTTTCAGGTCAGCTTTTTCAAAGTTTCAACAATGGGGTGGGTCCATGAGTTAAAGTGTTTGGTATTATTTGTTAAATAATATTTATGTAGTATTATTTATTAAGGGTAGAATAGTACTTTCAGTTTGACCTATATATACTTTATTTGTATTTAGGTTAACACAATGCATTCATAATAAACAGATTATTCAGAATCGTAGCCTCCTTTTTGTATTTGATCTCAATTACTTTAATATGGTATCAGAGCTGGTTTTATGGAACGAGGCTTAATCCCGAACACAACTTCGCGGATCCAACTTGGTATTTCGTCAGTTTCTGCAATTATTTTGGTATTTCGTCTTCCCTTCAGCTTTTGCAATTTGGTAATTCCGTTCAGTTCCTGCAAATTTGTTTTGTGTTTTGGCGTAATCGTATAAGTTTGAGAAGATATTTGTTTAGTTTCTGCAATCTCTGTTCAGTTTCTGCAATTTGGTATTTTGTTTTCCGCTGCTTTTGCATTCTGGTTCTTTGTGATTGTTGATTATGGCTACTGAAAGAGATGATTCGCTTCAGTCTGTGAGTATGAGGTTGGATGGGAAGAACTATTCGTATTGGAGCTATGTAATGAGAAATTTTCTTAAGGGTAAGAAGATGTGGGGATATGTTAGTGGAACTTATGTGGTACCTAAGAATACTGAAGAAGGAGATACTGTCTCGATAGATACATGGGAAGCAA
>Ga0325410_1005059_pt1 | contig 14657 bp, 14 predicted proteins | sample PopdelMetagenome_16_FD_206182 | JGI IMG/M metagenome (GOLD analysis project Ga0325410, IMG submission 206182) | Populus deltoides microbial communities from Bellville, Georgia, United States - Xylem-PdIQD-R3 | ecosystem: Host-associated > Plants > Phyllosphere > Stem > Wood/Secondary xylem... | reverse complement strand
CTAGAATAAATTCTGTATTTCAAATATCAAGAACAAGTTCCGTATTTTTAAGTGAATTCAACAAAACAGAATTACTAGTTAACAACCATTAAAGATGTGTCCCACTCATTAATGCAAAATAATCAGTGAGGGCACTTAATTTAAGGATGTGCTAGATTCTGTAATGATGGACAGTCATTTGATATCTTTCCATTGCAATATTACAGTACAAACAATTAGTTGTGGCTTTCCCTTTTGTTAATAGCAAGAGGAAAATGGGTTCTGATCCCACCACAGGGGTTCATGTGTTAAAATTAAGATATAATGTATTATATGCCTCAGATTCTCAGAACTTTCCAAGAGAGATTATTTTCTTGGAGGGGTACCTGACAACTCTAGTGTTTTCCAGACTTAATTACTCTTAGTAACTTAAGCAAAGTATGACCTTATAATAATAATAATAATAATCTATCTAGTGAAGTTATTGTTCTCGTGTGCACATAGAGAGAAATCCATTGTAGATTTCAATAGTGGCGTCCTATTATTCGGCTCGCTCGCGTAATTTGAAAGCGTCTTCTCGATTCATCTAGAAAACTTCGGTAAGTAAGCTCTTCCATTCCATGCTGTCTGCCGGTCACTGAGTTTGCGAGAAAGAAACAACTCTTTCTCTAAAGTAAAGCAAATAACGCTCCCGAGAGAAAGCAGCAAGACGCTGAACACGTTAGGCACCCCAGTATCCAGCCTCTTTGTTGTTGGATGGGCATTGAGAGAGCTGCTGGTTGTTAGGTTATGATGATATTCTCAAATCTAAGTTGTTTAGAAATAAGATTATTTAGTGGTTAAATTATTAGTTCATCAAGTGTTTTTATAATTACTTTCATTTTCCATAGTAAAGGAAGATGTTGGCTTGATATAATGCTCTTGATACCTATGAAAAAGTTTCATACTGGTGGATTTGAGGACCCTGCTTAAGACACTATCTTTGTACAGGAAAAGTGTAATAAATATAAAAAAGAACATTAAATTATAAGAAAGGTTGTTTGTTATTATTTTGGTATGACAACAATAATTATATCAGAAAATAGTATATGTATGTTGAGAATGGAAAATATAAACCTCTTACTTGGGTGATTCATAATATATTTATAGTCCATGAATTTAATTTGTTTTTTTATTTTAGTATAGGGACTAAAGAGTAATATTCCCTAATAACATTAATAAGGGATAATTATTCCTGATATGATCATTAATGAGAAACAAATATCCTTTACATAATATGATATTTCATTGTGGAGAATGATAATGCTTTGGGATATGATATCCTAGTAACTATTGTCAGATCCGAACATCGCGGCGATCAATTAAAAATTTTCAATGGAAAAAAATAAAAAAAAAGATATCTGAAATCTTATTTCTTAAAGGAAAATCACTACAAGATTTCACAGTTTTACCGACGGAAATCTTTCGTCGGTATGTGATTAAGATTTCGTCGGTAATTTATTTACCAACGTCCTCACCGACATAATACGTCCATCGGCTTTCCTTTCATCGGTAATACCAGAGTCCGTTGCTATATCTCTCAGAAAAATAAAACAAACATTTGCCGATGGTTTTACAAATGGAAATTGCGCGCCCAAAAAAAAAGTTTCTCGCTTGAAATATATCAACGGATTTATCCTGTCGGTGATAGTGTGACATACCGACGGATGCATACCGTCGATAAATTTGTCGGTGAGTGTTTGGAATACCGACCGAAGATATCCGTCTGTACATTTGTCGGTCATTGTGGTAGGTATTGTCAAATACCGACGAATTAAGTCTGTCAGTAAATTTGTCGTTGAGTGTATAATACCGATCAAATATATCCGTTTGAAAATTCATCGGTGACTGTGGCAGCTACTGTCAAATGCCGACGGATATATTCCGTCGGTAAAACCCTCTGTGATTATTTTTAAATATGTTTTTAAAAAATTATTTAGAATACATAATATAAAATTATATAAATTAATGGTAATAAAAACCAATTATGCAAATAAAATTTTTATTAAACATCAAAAACAAAAAAAAAATAAAGTTAAATAATATTCATTACAAACTGAATGTGTTTTAAAAAAAATATTAAATTAACTATTAAAGTTAAATAATATTCATTACAAATTAACATAATGGTGGAGTTGGAGGGGGAGGAAGAGGTTGGTTGTTATACGACCAAAAAGGAGGAGGCACACATGTATCACTACTCTGTGATGCTATGTTCATGACCATTTCGCGAAGCTGTTCCTGATCCGCTTTTTGTTGTGCATACTGTTGTGCATGCTCCGCTGATAGGTGGTCGTATTTTTCGGTGACCTGAGCCGTGTGTTGCTGCAAGGCCATGAACTCCTTAGATTGGGTGCTCGATACTGAATGGAGCTCCCAACGGTTGAAACACTATGGGCCGCCCGCAAGTTCTCGGCCGTAGTGTTGGAGAGCACATAAACCTGATTTTTATCGGGTCCACTAAACAATCCAACCTCCATCCACAAATCCAGATCGAATTCCGGATGGATGAAAGGATCGTCCCCATATCTCTCCCTCAACCGACTATTATAGGTCTCCTGAAAATTAAAAAAAAAAGTAATCATCATATTCAATTCAATAAAAATAATAACTTACAAAATAAAATGGTTGAACAAACATACCACGAAGTGTTGAGCACGGTTGTCAACGAACTGTTGCGCCCCCCTTTGACGGTCTTGACTCCGCACGTGCGTCTCCACAAGCAGATCCATCGGGCTTGGTTCACATCCAAGAGACGTAGCCTATAATGAAAAAAGATTAATTAACAACAAATTAATTTAACAATATATTTCATTTAAATTAATCTTACCATCCGTTTCACATGTGCAGCAAACGGAATGGAGCCGCCGGTGTGCGTTGTCACCGATCCATGAATTGGCCGATTCCGGTTGCCAGCACAAGACTGTGAGCATCGTGTGAACCGCTCAGATGTCACGTGCTCAAGATAGTGCGGCCATATATCTTCCGGAATGTATATCGGTTTGAAATCCCTTCAAACTGCCAATGTTGTTCTAGCCTTGGAGATCCCTCTCTCTTGCGGTTTTTTTTTGCCTTTTTTTGTGATTCATACCAAAAATCACACAACTTACTTCTATAGAGAGAAATTAGAAGTTGAAACATAAATTTTTTTCTAAAAAAATCTTATATTGTTTTCGATGTTACCTAGTTGCCGTGTGATTTTCCCACACCCTCTTCACAACTTTGTCATGCGTCCTGTCCCAGGCGAATTTGTGTTGTGTATAAATAATTAGATAAATAAAAAAAATAATTTATTTACAATTATATTAGTAAATTATTAGAAATAAGCTGGAAATTAGAAATTAACACCAACCTCAAATCTGTTAAACCACGCATCGATTTGAGGTATCCATTCAGGATGTCTGGATACTCGACTCCATTGAAATAATGGAATCTTCATCAACAATTTAAACACCGATGATATTAGTCGGGTGGCCTTAATGTTTGTGAACATGAAAATAAATTAAATTCATGAAATATTGATTAGTTGTTCATAAATTATGTTATAATTTAAAAGAAAAAACTAAAACCTTAATAAACTTACATTGAAAGGTCGTCCTTCCACTGTGCCTCGTACTTGCGGGTGAATTGATTCCACTGCGAAGGCATACCACCTCTGCGCTGTGAACCCGCGCTGAAAGAGGCAACATCAGTTGACGGCGCAGGTGGTGTACGTGCCTCTTCTTGAGAGGCACCTAAAGATACGTCATCCTCGATGTTAGAAGAACTAGCTGCGACCATACGTGAGCGACGAGCTGTGGTTTTCGTTCTATGTATCTACACAATTGTATATGAATAATTATATAATTAAATTCGAATGTAAAAAAAAATTTGACAGCACCTCCCCTATACTATATACTACCCAAATCCACAAACCTATAAATATAGACAAAACCCACAACCAATTGACTCCATCTATACTAATATTGTATATAACATAACATCTATACATATAACATTCATACTAATTACAAGGTAAATTCAACATTAACAACATATTCAATCATTATATAAATACAAATAATAAAAATTATTCAATAAATTAAAAAAAAAACTCTAGATTAACAATTAAAATTAATGCAAATAATTAAACACAAATCATGCAATAATATAGTAAAATTACTAATTATTTCAACATATTCAATTACTTATTCTAAGGTAAATTCAACATTAACAATTACAATTCAATAAATTTTTCAATCATTATATAAATACAAACAATAAAAAATATTCAATAAATTCAAAAAAAACTCTAGACTGACAATTAAAATTAATGCAAATAATTAAACACAAATCATGCAATAATGTAGTAAAATTACTAATTATTCCAATATATTCAATTACTTATTCTAAGGTAAATTCAACATTAACAATTATAATTCAACAAATTATTCAATAATTATGCCAATACAACAAAAAATATATTCAATAAATTCAAAAAACAAAAACTATAGACTTTAGGAATGAAATATGCTTACCTTAATAATGTGTTTATTTCAAGTCTTTATCTACATTATAAAAATACACCAAAACAAAAAAACATAATAAAAAAATAGCTAAAATAAAAAAAAAAATCCTTAAAGTAAAATGAAATAGTGGAAACACTTACCTTTTAATTTGATGAAGATTCAAAAATAAAACTAGTAACCTTTGCAGAAATCTCGAAGGAAATGAGAGGAAAAAAATTGAAGAAGAGGGGAAATTAAGAATGGAGGAGATGAAAAAATGAACTGAAGGGGCCGTTGCTGGCATTTATAGGGCAGTTTTACCAATGGATTCCCTGACAAAAATTAAAAATAATATTATTTTAATTTATTCTGTCTGTGAAGTTTCAAAAATCTGTCGGTATTTTTTGAATTTTGCACCAACTTTTGTATTACCCTCCATAATTTTCGCAGTCCGTCGGAAATTCCGTCGACAAAATGATGTGGTCAGAGATGCATTTAATGCACCGCTCTTCGAAATTCGCACAGTTCGTCGGTGATGTTGTCGGTAATAGTGACCCCGCAGACAATATACCGACGGACTAGAATCCATCGGTATCGATGTCGATGATGGTGGCATTTCAAGTAATTTTCTGTGAAATGCCGACGGACGTTTGTCCATCGGTATCGACGTCGGTGATGGTGGCATTTGAAGTAATTATTTTTCAACTCTTTGTGAAATGCCGATGGAAGTTTGTCTGTCGGTATCGACGTCGGTGATGGTGGCATTTCAAGTAATTATTTTTATTGCTAAATTGTCCATCACACAAAACAATAATAACAGTGCTTAAACAATACATAAACTTATAAAATAAATATTTCATGTTACAAAATATATCATCCATAATATATATTACATGAAAAAAAATTTTACACAGGGCTTTATTCTGATAGTTAGTCCGAATTTTCTTCATCATCATCGTCAATTGAATAGTCATCACCTTCATCACAACCTTCAATATGGATATCATCATCTTCATCAACATTTGTTTGTCCGCTAAAGCTCAAAACAACATTCAACTCCTCTGCATCAACATCAACAAGACTATCATCGAAAACATAAAAATTTGAATTTTCTTCCAAGTCAATCGAAGGAGCAACTCGATATGGTTCGACCAACTCACTAACTTGAAAGTCTTTATCTCGCACACTTGTGTCTTCGTTCTCATCCTGAACAAACTCGACATGACCTTGGGTTTTGTTTTTAAAATGAACAACCAATCCACTTTTGATCGATCATTTCTAAAAGAAGGGGTGTATGTGTAATAAACTTGTTGACATTGCTTTGCGAAAACAAAGACATTGTTTACGTTGCGGAGTCTAGATTTTGAGTTGATTTCGACCAGACCATAGTGCGGATCAATTCTAATTCCTCTGTCAGTTGTGTCATACCAATAGCATTTGAATAAAAACACTATATTCTGCTCGCTATGATATTGTAGTTCGACGACCTCTTCTAATTTACCACAGTAGTCAACTTCTAACTCACTACTAGTCGATCCCTTAACACAAACACCACTGTTGTATGTCTTTCTTCCATGCCTGTATTCTTCAGTATGGAAAACATATCCTTTGACAAAATACCTGTTGTAGTACTTAACGTTTCTTTCAGGGCCCAGGCTTAGTGAAGACAATGACTTAGCAACACTTCTTCTTATTCGATAAACCTTGTATATAATGTACATCAATGAACAGTAAACGAGAATCACGTAATGACATGCATAAAAATTATTTTGCAAGTGAGAATGAGTTTGTGATAGTACTTACATGTGTTCTGAACCATGTGGCAAATTATTCATCTTGTAATTGAAAGATCTGGGATTCGGTCAGCTGTGAGTTATTGGACAACAAATATTGTCGATGTTCTCTGCAAGTGGTAATGAGTGTATTATATTACAATATATAATTAACAGTATATTATTGACAAAGTTTAATTAGTATTACACATATATACACTTACTGAATAAAAGGTCTTAGCTCATCACAGTTAAATAGAACATAATTGTGTGCTTGTTTGAACTCTATTTCTGACATATATCTTCCTCTTAAAACATTTTTATGTGTGGGTTGTCCAGGATTGGAGAATATTGACAAGTTTTCACTGGAAGATACTTCACCGCCATCATCATGCCGTGGAACGCGATTGATTCTCGTTCTCATATGAGGTTTGAAATAGTACGAGATAAATGTTGAGATCTCCTCAACAATATAGACCTCACATATCGAAGCCTCAACATGTGCATTGTTCTTAACCTTTTTCTTGAGATTGAACAAGTACCTGCATTGAATTAATCAAATATTTTCAATTAAAAAAAATAAAATACTTTTATATATGAATTACATTGTAACTGTAATATCTAATCGTTCGAATGGGTACATCCATCTATATTAGACTGGTCCTCCAACTTTTGCCTCGAACGATAGATGTATGGGGAGATGCTCCATTGAGTCAAAAAATAATAGAGGGAATATCATCTCAAGTTTGCATAATATCTCGACTATATTCGTTTCAAGCCTCTCAATGTGATCAATATTCAACTTGATGGAACATATATCTCTAAAGAAATGACTGATCTCCATGAGTGCATCCCATATCCCCTTTAGCAACAAATCACGAAAAGCTAATGGGATGAGTGTTTGCATAAACACGTGGCAGTCATGACTCTTCATTCCATACAATCTGCATTCCTCCATATTAACCAGCTTTTATATGTTCGAGGCATGTCCATCCAAAAAATGTAGACTCTTAAGCCATTTATAGACTAGTAGTTGTAAACCATCTGTACACAACCCAAGACGCACGTTCCTTGATTCAACTGAAAAGTGAGGATGCACACTGTTAAAGTGTTTCCATGCTTCGCCGTCAGAAGGATGCACCATCACTCCATCAACCGCATCATGTGATTGGTGCCATATCATGTGCTCAGCAGTCCTTGGTGACATGAATAACCTCTGCAGTCTAGATGTAATTGGGAAGTATCTAAGTTTTTTATATGCCACTAGAGTCTTTCCCTTACCAGTTCTGGATTTGTAACGGGAATGCCTGCATGTCATGCACTCGGTCATCTCAGCATTTTCAAAGTAGTATAACATGCAGAAGTTAGGGCATATGGTAATTTTCTGGTATCCTAAACCGAAGGGTTTCATCATGGACTTCGCAGCATATAAGTTCTCTTTCAGTTTGTTCCCTTCAGGTAAAATGCTTCTCGCTCATTCAATAATCTTGTCATACCCGGCCTCACTCAACCCGTGATCTGACTTGATGGTGAACACCTGTGCAACGGCCAATAATTTATTATGGTTCGTGCAGCCATCCCATAATGGTTCGTCAGAATCTTTCAACAAATCAAAAAACTTCTCATAATATTAAATATTCATTATCAATTATCAACGTCCATACAAATTAATACATATTTATCAATTTATGGAAATTACAACTCCGCAATACCATTGATGATAAAAATTAAAACGGACCCGTTAAACAAGCTATTAATTATTTCAAAACAACACATGTAAATCGGTAATTCAATAAAATTTCAACAATTTACAAACAAATAAAATCTTACAAAATCTAAAACAAACCATAACAAGTATAAAATTATACATCATATACTACAGGCTTGTTTGAGAAATAACAATAAAAATGTACATCTACTAACAAAATACATATATTAAAAAAACAATAAAAACCATGATATTTAAATGTTAAAATTTAAAAAGATAGTACTTACAAAAACTAATAAAAATCCGTTGGTAAATCAGAACACGGATGTTGTGACAAGAAGACTTTAAGATATATGACTTGTTGTGCTGATAAGAGGGAGATTTTTTTTTTGGGGGCGGGGCAGTGGTTTTTTGCAGTTGGGGAGAGTTGAGATGAGGAAGAAGAAGGAGAAATAGGGGAACATCTAGTCGAGTGAGAGGGGATATATTAACTTTTGTCGACGGCTTCACCGACGGACTATTCCGTCTGTGATTTCGTCGGCTCCTCTGACGGCAAACAGGGCACGTCACCGTACGGAGCTGCCGTTTTACATCCCTCTGTGATTCCGTCGGCATTTTCATCGATGAATCAGTCACATCACCGTACGTAGCTGACGTTTTGAATCCCTCGGTGATTCCATTGGTAAAAATACCCGCAATAACTTCCACGTCAGTGAACCGCCCTTATTTTTTAATTCTCAACATTCCGTCCATAATTTTATTGGTATATACCGATGGATTTTGGCCGTCGGTATCTACCGATGGAGTAAATTTTGTCGGTAATGGCGACCTCAAATTACCGATAGAATTATTCCGTTGGCAATTCCGTTGGTATTAAGCGAATTTCTGGTAGTGAATGTATAGTTTAAGGAGTTGCTACCTAATATTATGGTCACTAGGAACCCTAATTGGTTGACAGAGATTCTATGGTACGTGTTATTTTTTTATGCCTTTCTCGTTTGTTTACCCTTTTTATTTACTCTTTTTAGACAAGAAGGAAAAAAATGCATTGCTTAACAGGTTCGTATTTAACAGTAATGGTCAGTAGATTGAACATGTAACATAGAAAAACAATACGCAAAGAAAAAAAATAAAACAACGTGCAAGGGGACCATAAATAAATCAATGAAGATCCTTAAATATTTTTGGAATTTTGTAATATCAAAAAGGGGTTCGTTTGGCTAGATATCAACACAAAAGAAGAATAAAATACATGGGAAAGGTGCAAGGGTGTGTTTTGCCAAACACACCCTCAATAAACACAGTCTAGGCTGGGCCTGAGGCCCAGATCTGACCCACTCTTTTTTCTTTTTTTCTTTTGATTTGTTTTGAAAAAATGGTAAAGTTGTTCCAAACAACCTGCTCGATGGAGAAGAATTGTGAAGATTTTTCGCAAGTGGTCTAATTATTTGAGGCAACTTGCTCGATTGATGAAAAATACAGAGATTTGGTTTTTGAAATACACAAAGATTTTTTAGAAATGGTCTTATTGTAATGGGTGACTTACCTAGATGGAAAATGAAAATGTGAAAAAATATAAAGATTTTTTAGAACCGTTTCATTGTAATGGGTGACCTGCCCAGGTGAAAATGAAAAGTCTTAAAAGGACAATATGATAGGGCTCAAAGGCGCACTGTTCAGGAGATGGGAGCTTGAAGGCGCGTTCAAAAATAGATAGGGTTAGAAAATGCACTACCTTAGGGATGAGGGCTTTAAAACACACTCGAAAGAAGGTAGGGTTAGCAAACACACTACCTTAGAGATGGAAATGAAAAGGTGTAAAAAAACAAAGTCAAAAAGGGGTAGGCAAAGGTATTTAATGTCATGTGGGTGGCAAGGCAGATAAGAATTGTTTGATGCTTTTACTTCAATATTCTAGCTAATCCATATGTGATGAAAGCATATTTCATTTCATTTTCATTCAAAATATAATCCAAGATACGGCATAGAATTTGGATTAATAAAGAGTTCATGAATATATATATATATATTTGGATTAATAAAGAGTTCATGGATTAATAAAAGGAAGGAATTTATATTGTTAACTATCAATTTCTTTTCGTGGGATGCTTTTTATGTTTTTTAAAAATCCAATTATATGCAATTTTTCTATTATTAGAGGCGAGTCCATTTAAAACCTTTTGAGCTAATAGGATATTTTTTATTTACATTTCTTTTAAATTCATTTATAAATGCTGTATTATTATTTTATTTCAATAGTGAAACTATAGGATATTTAGATTTACATTTATTTTAAATTTATTTATATATCCATTAAAAATCATATCAAAATCTCTTGTATAAATTCAAAATCTGAAAAAAAAAAGAGAGAGAAAAGAATAACACTCATACTACAATGTTTTTTCTAAATATTCATTAATCCCCTATTTGTAGAACCTATTAATCATAAATTACAGCAACAATATACATATAAACATAAATCTCTTTAACAAATTCTTCCATATCCGTTCTCTTTGATAAAATCTCCCATTTTAGAAAATTCATTGATTATTTGGATCTACCAGCTTGAATAGTCTAACACCTCAAATTAGGTTTTTTTCAAGTCAAAATCTCTTTAACTAACTTCTCTCATATCCATTACTCTTTGACAGAATCTCCACTATTGAGGATCATCAATTCTACATGCATTTAGGCATTATTATAATTTTTTTTAATCTTTATTAATTAATTTGATATTTTTTAAAATCAAAGAACAAGGAAGTTTCTCAAAAAAAGCATGTGCATTTCACAAGATTTATTGTGTTTTGCTGGGGAAGAGTACATAACTTTCACATGTTGTTTAATATGGAATTAATGAACATATTCAAATGGAAGAAATGTGTTCTTTAAATCATTGTAATAAAACCCAGCTTGTTTTAATTTAGTAATTTGTCAATCTAGTATTTAGTTAGGGCTAGGTTATATGTCAAACTAGATCAGAAGTTAACTCGATCAAACCTGAGTAATCTAAAAAATCAACTTGTAATTTGGTTGATTTGGTTAAAATTCAAATGAGATCTGAGTTGAATATTTAATAATTTTGCCTTCTAAAACAATATTATTTCAACTTTTTATTATTATTTTTTTCAAAATAACACCATTTTAAAACAATCTGGATTAACTTGTCTTACTATAATTTTTTTGGGTCGAGTCATGGACCTAATCTGATCTTATATGCATGCTTTATATGCATAGACCGATTATTAGGCCCCTGTATTACTAGTGACCGTTTGTCATTCCGATCTCACGGTGCTGTTTTAATAAGTGGAGGGGGAAGAATTCTGATCTTTAGCTTTTTCAATCCATGAATTGGATTTTATTGTTTTCTTTTTCTTTTTCTTTTTCCACAACAAACATGAATGGCCTTCTCAGCACAAGGAATGGCCCTTCACCATCCTCAGGGCACAATTCTGTATGCAAAAAAGCAAAACTATATGCAGATCACCAAAGTACGTAATCCTTCATATGCTTTGGCTGTGAAGGACTAGCTGGGTTTGCATTCTTGCATTTATGCTTTCTGTTGATGGATATTGAAGGCTTTTCTTTTCTGTTTTTCATTTCCGTACGTATCTGAGCCAAATTGCACGTAACTCGACTAATCACACGGGTCCTAAAGTTAACGATTATATAAGTTTCCAGTGACCCTGAGGTTAGTGGGACTTTGTGAGCACGTGTACTTTAGCTATACGGGTAAGAGACCTGCAGATTCAAATACCATTCGTCTCAGATTTATATACTTCCATATATGACAAGAAGTACGTTTTGTAACTTATATTATATGAATCCTAATAAGCAGAACCTAATTGTTTCTTCCTACCATGCTCCACTATTACAAAGCCACCATAGTACTTGGCTGCCTCGTCGCTAGTGATAACAGGCTGTTTCTCCAGACCACAATAATTTTGAGCTGCCTCATTGCTGGCAATAATAGGCTCCTTCACCATGGCTCCACGGTATGGGATGGCTATAACAGGCTCCTTCACCATGGTTCCACGGTATGGAGCTACGTCATTACTAGTGATTTATGGCATCTGCACAGTGGAAATTTGAGGTCAATGGTAAATAAATATTTGCTGATGTTGGTATATATGATGTTGATGTACCTGAGTTAAGGGGAGTCTTCCAGGCCTTCTAGTAATGTAAGGCCGCCCACCATGGTATCCTCGATCAGAGCAGAGATTTGGATTCCTAGTGCCATAAGCGAAAACAACACTATATAATTGAAAGAACAATTAACACTGGAAAATTGTTTGCCTTGGTACAAAATAGATAATATCCGTCAACAAATTCAATTCAATCTTATCTCAACAACAAAAGCATTGCTTCAAATTTTAAAAATTACTGAACTTGATATTTTTCTTGTACATGTGCAATTTATTTACACATGATAAGAAATTAATGCACCTCATAAATGCTTCATATAAAGAGCTATAGGTTGTTCATGTCAGCAACAAGGATTGATGACAGTTTACTAACACTATCATTATAATATATTTAACTCAGCAATATATTTTTAGTTTGAAGAGTTGAATTCTACATTCAATGATAGGACAATAAAATTTCTTGTACTTAGCTTTGCTTTAGAATCTAAGGACAACTTTAAATCATTTAAAATTAATGTTATTTGCAAGCTTGTTGATAATTTTTATTCTGAAGATTTCAATAAATAAAAGATGCATTATTTAAAATCTTAGCTAGAGCATTATCATATTGATGTGATATCATGAGAGCTTTTAGAACATGTCTATCATTTTCAAATTATGTTGAGGATTAATCGAAACAAATAAGTCACAGAACAATAATTTGATTAACATGTTGAATCGTCTTATTTTGACTATACATGTTTTCACTGTCCCCAAAGAGTGAAAATCTTTAGCTATGAAGCATGTTAAAAATATGTTTCACAATAAAATAAAATAGGAGTTCTTAGCATATTTTATGATGATTTATATTGAATGGAGTTTGCTAAAGATATGGATTTAGATTCGATTATAGATGAATTTTATTTCACAAAACATCGAAGGATGTAAATTCAATAAAGAATTTATTTTTATTTTCATTTTAATTTTTTGAACTTTTAAATTTATTTTTTAATATTTTAAATAATATATTTAGATTAAGATTTTATTGTTAAGCCGGGGTCAAAAACATTTATGGCTCCACACTTATATATATATTGGGCTGGTAGTATTGATGATCGCATGTCTACGGGTGGCTACCTTGTCTTTTTTGGTCATGCGTCGATTTCTTGAAAATTCAGCAAGCAACGCACAGTTGTTCACTCCTCTACTGAAGCTGGGTATAAAGCCCTAGCTGACGGTACCGCTGAAGTCATTTTTCTTCAATACTTGTTAACAAATCTACAGGTTCCCTCAGTTTCTACTCCTATCATTTGGTGTGATAACCTTAGCGTGACCTATCTCTCAGCAAATCCTATCTTCCATGCCCGTACTAAGCATGTTGAAGTGGATTATCACTTTTTCTGCGACTGCGTTGCCAAGAAAGAGATTCAGATTCATTTTTTTCCTTCTCGGGATCAACTTGGAGATATCTTCACTAAACCACTTCCTGTTGCATCCTTTATTGCTTTTTAGTTCAAGCTTCGGGTCGATCCTCCACCCTCATCTTGATGGGAAATATTATAGAATGTATAGCATGTATATATCTGAATAGAAAATTAATGTAGGATTATTCCAATGTTGTAATCCCTACAATTACTGCCGTGTTCTGCCACATATATATAAATACGAAGGTTGGTTAAGGCACAACCCAAGAAATTCTATTATTCTCTACTTGTATAAAAGGCTATAGGTCGTTCTTGTTAGCAACAAGGATTGATAACAGTTTACTAACACTATCATTATAATATATTGAACTCAGCAATATATTTTCAATTTGAAGAGTTGAATTCTACATTCAATGATAGGACAATAAAAGTTCTTATACTTGGCTTTGCTTTAGAACCTAATGACAACTTTAAATTATTTAAAATTAATGTTATTTGCAAGCTTGTTGATAATTTTTATTCTGAAGATTTAAATAAATAAAAGATGTATTATTTAAGATCTTAGCTAGAGCATTATCATATTGATGTGATATCTTGAAAGCTTTCAGAAAATATCTACCATTTTCAAATTATGTCGAGGATTAATCAAAACAAATAAGTCACAACACAATAATTTGATTAACAGGTTAAACCGTTTTATTTTAACCATGCATGCTTTCACTGCCACCAAAGAGTGAAAATCTTTAGCTATGAAGCATGTTAAAAATATGTTTCACAGTAAAATGAAATAGGAGTTCTGAGCATATTTTATGATTATTTACATTAAACGAGAGTTTGCTGAAGATATCGATTCAGATTCGATTATAGATGAATTTTATTTCACAAAATATCAAATGGTGTAATTTCAATAAAGAATTTATTTTTACTTTTATTGTAATTTTATGTGCTTTTAAATTTATTTTTTAATATTTGAAATAATATATTTAAATTAAGATTTTATTGTTAAGCCGGGGCGAAAAACATTTATGGCTCCGCACTTTTATATATATATATATATATATATATATATATATATATAGAGAGAGAGAGAGAGAGAGAGAGAGAGAGAGAGAGAGAGGCAGCTAGTA
>Ga0325410_1005058_pt1 | contig 14658 bp, 14 predicted proteins | sample PopdelMetagenome_16_FD_206182 | JGI IMG/M metagenome (GOLD analysis project Ga0325410, IMG submission 206182) | Populus deltoides microbial communities from Bellville, Georgia, United States - Xylem-PdIQD-R3 | ecosystem: Host-associated > Plants > Phyllosphere > Stem > Wood/Secondary xylem... | reverse complement strand
TGCTCTTTTTGAACTTGTTTTTAGTGATGTTTGGGGCCATACTCCTATTTTATCTTCTAATGGTTTCCATGATTTTGTGATCTTTATAGATGCGCACATAAAATTTATTTAGTTTTATCCTCTTAGTGCCAAATCTGATATGTTTAATGTGTTTCATCAATTTCAAGTTTTGGTTGAACGACAATTCTCTTGCAAAATAAAATCAATACAAACTAACTGGGGTGGTGAATATACTAAATTAAATTCCTTCTTCAAAACCATTGGTATTCACCATCACATCATATGTCCACATACACATGAACAAAATGGTAATGTTGAGCGTCGTCACCGTCATATTGTCGAAACTGGTCTTACCCTGCTTGGTCATTTTAAGACACCTCTAAAATTCTGAAATTATGCATTTGAAACCTCTGTCTATCTTTTTAATCATATGCCTATATCAGTCTTACGAAACAAATCCCCATTTGAAACTTTGTTTCATTAACCACCTGATTATAGTTTCCTGTGTACTTTTGGATGTCTCTGCTTTTTGTTTCTCCGACCATAAAATGCTCATAAGTTAGACTATTGCTCTACTCCTTGTGTGTTTCTAGGTTATAGTTCATGTCATCTAGGTTATCGTTTTCTTGACTTGTCTTCTGATCATATTTACATCTCTTGTCATGTCTACTTCCATGAAAATTCCTTTCCATTTATTGAGTCTGCTCATGTTCTTACCATAACCAATTCTAACCCACAGCCGACCCTTATCCCCTACATTCATGCCTTAATATCTTTCCCATCATCCAACCCACCACAAACACCAACCCTCCCCCCACACACCTCGGTCCCCTTACCACCATTTACAACTATGTCTCTTGATCATTTTGCAGGTTTAGGTTCTACTGTGCCACTAGCATCTCCTTCATCGGTTCCTACATCTCCTTCACAGGTTCCTGCACAGTCACCGTCGGGCTTAGATCTCTGTATTGATCTTTCCAGCTACTCCATTCCACAGCAGCCACTGCCCATTAGGTCTCCTGACTCTCATGCTGTAGTAGCTTCCCGATCGCATCCCATGACGCTGCGTCCCCGCCAACACAAGTCTGTCAATGTGAGCTCAGTGTCTGCCTCTCCACTGCCTCCCATCTCACAGGTAACCTATTCCTCTGTTCATGAACCTTTGTCTTTCAGAGAAGTTGACCATTTTCTGTGTTCGCATTTTGCTATGAAATCTGAAATTACAGCTTTACATGCCAATGGTACTTGGTCCTTGGTTCCATATGAACCCTCTATGAATGTTGTTGATTGCCGATGGGTTTACAAAATTAAACGTCAGGCTGATGGCATTGATGAACGCTATAAAGCGCGCTTAGTTGCGCGAGGATTCACTCAAAAAGAAGGTATCGACTACATAGAAACCTTCAGTCCAGTTGTCAAACCAACCATTGTCCGCCTAGTCCTCGCCATTGTCGTCTCTAACTATTAGCAGATTCGCCATTTGATGTCGTAATGCCTTTCTCAATGGTTCACTTCAGGAGGTTATTTATATGCAACAACCTATTGGATTTGTCGACCCTGTCTTGCTAACTCATATGTGTCACCTTCACAAGTCTTTGTATGGTTTAAAACAAGCCTCGCGGGCTTGGTATAAACGACTGAGTGACTTTCTTCTGTTGGTTGGCTTTCGCGCTTCAAAGGTTGATACTTCTTTAGTCATTTTAAAAGTGAATCATGATATCTGTTATTTGTTTATCTATGTGGATGACATTCTGCTCATTGGTAGTAACTCCACTTTGATTCAACGCCTTATTACCTTGCTGGGTTCAGAATTCAAACTCCAAGATCTGGGTTCTGCTCACTATTTCTTGGGGATTGAGGTCACTCCCACCAGTATGGGTCTCATGCTTAATCAAAACAAATATTCTCTTGACATCCTGAATCGTGCTGGTATGTCAACCTGCAAGCCTGTTAATGCACCAATTTCTGCCTCCAAGAGTGGCCTCCTGACTAGTGAGCCATTCTCGAACTCCACTCGTTTTTGAAAAATTGTTAGTGCCCTTCAGTATCTTACATTTACCAAACCTGACATATATTATGTTGTCAATAAGGTATGTCAGTTTATGCATGCCCCTACTAAGAGTCATTGGGCAGCTATCAAACGTATACTATGATACTTAAAAGGTACATCTTCCTTCGATCTTCACCTTACTCGTGGTTCCTTATTATCCCTTAATGGTTTTACTAATGCTGATTGGGCGAGAAGCATCGATGATCAAAAGTCTACGGGTGGCTACATTGTCTTTCTCAGCACCACTCCCATTTCATGGAAATTTGGCAAGCAACGCATTGTTGCTCACTCCTCCATTGAAGCAGAATATAAGGCATTAGATGATGGTAATGCTGAGGTTCTTTGGCTTCGTTATCTTCTAATAGATTTGTGCTTTTCTCCGAGTTCTATTACCACCATTTGGTGTGATAATTTGGGTGCTACTTATTTGTCTGCTAATCCTATTTTTCATGTACACACAAAACATGTTGAGGTTGATTATCACTTTGTTCATGATCAAGTGACTAAAAATGATATACAGATTCGCTTTATCCCTTCCAAAGACCAATTAGCTAATGTTCTTACTAAACCGCTTCCCCACTCTACTTTTGCTTCTTTACGGTCCAAGCTTTATGTGGTTCCCCCACCTTCAGCTTGAGGGGGTGTATTATGGAATGTGTTGTAATATAAAAAATATTGTATTTTCCTATATATATTTATCTTGTGTAGTACGCTACATAGTAACTATTGTATGTTTTATATATATATATATATATATATATATATATATAGAAAAGATGGCTACTAATTATGTATCCCTTTCAATCAATTACAGCTTATGCTTCAACTTTTATGACTCTTAATCACTAAACAATTTAATTAAACGTAAGTGTTTTTTATACATACACATAGATCTCTCTCTCTCTCTCTGTTTGTGTATATAAATAACTACTAAAGAAAATAATTCAATTGAAAAAAAAATAAAAAGGAACTGTGACGTGAAAAAAATATAAAAAGAAATAAAAAAGAAAGGATGGTGTTGGGGATCTCTCGGCATTTGTCTTGTCTTTTCATGAACAGTCACTGTAAGTGGCAAAAAAACTATGTGCCCGAAAGCGAGGTGAGGCTGAGCTCATTAGCACCCAGAAAAGAAAGAAAAGGATTTCCTGCATGTCGAAGAAGTTTCTGCCTAGCTAGAAATTGTGATGCATGCATGTTCTACTATTATTCTTGATAAATTTTCAATTCACAGCCATCCAAATTTAGTTTGTTAATTAAGGATTGCAAGCATTAAATGGAGAAGTAATGAGCAAAGATCATGAAAGTTGCTCTACCTACTTATAAGCGCTGGAACACAAATCTATTTTTGACAGATAAAATCAAGAACAATTACAAGGACAAAAAAAGTTATTATATGCTAATTCTAGATTTCTAATTCAACATGATTATGTTGAAAAACCCACCAAACAAAAACAAAATTATTTATTTGTTAAAAAGGATGGTTTCATTTGTGACAATAAAAAGAAAAGAAATGAAAGTTTGATTGAAAATTTTTATAACATCTTGATGATACCTTTTTTTTCCCAATGTATTCAGAGCATTTGATTGAATATGTTTTATCATCCTATTTAATAACGAATTAATGTAAAATTTTCTACGAGGAAGATAGATTTACACTGCAGAAAATCAGCGAAAACTAACGAAATGAAAATAATTATGTCTCCATTTCTGTCGGTATATACCGACCGTATCGCCAATGGATTATATTGTTTTTTTTTTAAGTTGCAATGGTGTGATGATGTGGTTTTTTTAGATGATTTTACCGACATAATGACCGAGGGATTCAAACTGGGATCTCCGTACAGTGACGTGGCACAGTCACCGGCGGACTCACCGATGGGTATACCGAAGAAAAATTTTCGTCGGTGATTCCATTGGTAGTCGCCAATATATACCCACTTTGTCAACACTTTCTTCCTCTATTTCTCCTTCTTCTTCCCCATCCCAACTCTCCCCTCCTAAACTGCAGCCAAATGCTTATCCTAACTCTCCCTTTCTTCTCAACACAAGCACTCAAGTTTCTTATACTTTTGTACGTGGTCACAACATCCATTCTCCAAGCAATTTATTGTGGATTTTATCATTTTTTTGAAAGTAAATCTATCCTTTTTAGTTTTAACATTTAAATGTCAATTTTATTGTTTTTTATTGTTTTTTTAGTATATGTATTTTGTTAAGGTATGTACTTATTTGATTGTTATTTATCAAAGAAACTTGTAGTATGAATGTATAATTTTATAGTTGTTATAGTTTGTTTTAGATTTTTTTAAATTGTTGAAACTTTGTTTGAATTACACTGAATTAGATGTGTTGTGATGAAATAAATAATAGCTTGTTTAACGGGTCCATTTTAATTTTTATCAATTCTATTGCGAAGTTGTGATTTTCATAAATTTATATATGTATAAATTTTTATGGACATTGATAATTGATAATGAATATTTAACAGAAGTATTTTTTTAGTTTGTTGGATAATGTCGGGGCAAACCAATATTTTTACAAATTTATTTTTGCAAGTTTGTTAATTAATACATGTTGTCGTCATAATTTTATAGAGGTTCGATAGAAGTCATGGGTGATCGTTAATGGATGTATCGGGACTCACCCTAAGGATTGCAAAGGATGGATTATTGTAACGGGGTTCAGGGTTTTATTAATTTCACAACATCTATTCCGAGGAATTTTATTGATGGCGGTATTAGGTGTCCATGCAGGAAGTGTAAAAATAAAAAGTTTTTACATCAAGATGTTGTAATGATGCATCTTCTAACTAAAGGGTTCATGGAGGAGTTTTTGTGTTGGTATGCACACGAAGAACTATTTGTTCCTAATGAGAGCATGGTAGAAAGGGTGGTTGGGTTAACTTCTAGTGCTAGCAAAGTGCATGAAGTTGGAAATGACAACAATAATCCTTACAGGAATATGATTATGGATGCAATGAGAATGAGTGAAGGTGATTTCAGTGAATGTCCAATCATAGAAGAAGAATCTAATGCAGATGCAACAAGGTTTTTTTATCTGTTGAAAGATTCTGACGAACCATTATGGGATGGTTGCACAAACCACAATAAATTATCGGCTGTAGCACAGGTGTTCACCATCAAGTCAGATGACAGGTTGAGTGAGGCCAATTATGACAAGATTATCAAATGGGTGAGAAGCATTTTACCTAAAGGGAACAGGCTGAAAGAGAACTTCTATGCTGCAAAATCCATAATGAAACCCCTCGGTTTAGGATACCAGAAAATTGATATGTGCCCTAACTTCTGCATGTTATACTACCTTGAAAATGTTGAGCTGACTGAGTGCATGACATGTGGGTATTCCCATTACAAACCCAGAACCGGTAGGGGAAAGACTCTCGTGGCATATAAAAAACTTAGATACTTCCCAATCACACCTAGACTGCAGAGGTTATTCATGTCACCAGGGACTGCTGAGCACATGACATGGCACCAATTACATCATGCGATTGATGGAGTGATGGTGCATCCTTCTGACAACAAAGCATGGAAACACTTTAACAGTGTGCATCCTCACTTTTCAGCTGAATCAAGGAACGTGCGTCTTGGGTTGTGTACAGACGGATTCAACCCATTCGGGTCATTTGCTGCTCCTTATTCTTGTTAGCCAGTCATGCTGACGGTTTATAACTTGCCACTAGGGATGTGTATGAGGCCGGAGTTCATGTTTTTATCTATGGTCATACCAGGTCTGGGCCGCAATATAGATGTTTGTCTTCGATCGTTGATTGATGAGTTGACACAGTTGTAGTCCTATGGAGCTTTGATTTATGATATCTCGAGGAAACATAATTTTGTTATGAAAGTGGCTTTGATGTGGACTATCAATGATTTTCCAGTTTATGGAATGGTTTCTGGTTGGAGCACATATGGAAAACTAGCATGTCCATATTGTATGGAGAACAACAAGGCATTCACGCTAACAAACGAGGGTAAAACTTCTTTTTTTAACTGTCACCGTCATTTCTTGCCACTGAATTATAGGTACATAAAGAACATGAAGGATTTTTTTATTGGCAGAGTTGAAAAGGATGTTGCACCCCCACGTCTTTCTGGTGAAGAATTGCATGATGTTGTGTTAAAGTACAGTGACATTGTGTTTGGTCTCCAATCAGGTAAGCAGAAGTTTCCTGATTTTGGTTTGACTCATAATTGGGTAAAACGAAGTATCTTTTGGGAGCTTCCTTATTGGAAGACCAATCTTCTCAGCCATAACTTTGACATCATGCACATTGAAAAAAACATGTTTAAGAACATTTTAACACAGTCATAGATGTGAAGGGGAAGACAAAGGACAACATCAAGGCTAGATTGGATTTAGTGTTGTTCTGTAACCGTAAAAATATGGAGTTGGTTTATGATGGGTCACGATTCGCAAAACCAAGAGCGAGCTTCGTGTTAGAGAAAAACGCACAACTACTAGTCTACAAATGGCTTAAGAGTCTGCGTTTTCCTGATGGACATGCCTTGAACATATCAAGGCTAGTTAATACGGAGGAATGCAGATTATATGGAATGAAGAGTCATGACTGCCATATGTTTATGCAAACATTCATCCCATTAGCTTTTTGTGATTTGTTGCCAAAGGGGATATGGGATGCACTCACCGAGATCAATCGTTTTTTCAGAGATATATGCTCCAACAAGTTGAATGTTGATCACATTGAAAGGCTTGAAACAAATATTGTCGAGACAATATACAAACTTGAGATGTTATTCCCTCCATCATTTTTTAACTCATGGAAGCATCTACCCGTTCATTTACCGTTTGAGGTAAAATTTGGAGGACCGGTCCAGTATAGATGGATGTATCCATTCGAGAGATTAGATATTACAATTGCTATATAGATCATAATTAAATGTTTTTTCATTTTTTTAATTGATAATTTTTGTTTAATTCTATATATGCAGGTACATGTTCAATCTTAAAAAAAAGGTTAAGAACAAGGCACATGTTGAGGCATCAATATGTGAGGCCTATATTGTTAAGGAGATCTTAACATTTATCTCATACTATTTCGAACCTCATTTGAGAACGAGAATCAACTGTGTTCTACGGCATGATGATGGTGGTGAAGTGCCTTTAAGTGAGAACTTGTCAATATTCTCCAATCCTGGACGATCCACACCTAAAAATACTGTAAGGGGAAGATATTTGTTTGAAATAGAGTTCAGACAAGCACACAATTATGTCTTATTTGACTGTGATGAGCTGAGACCTTTTATTAAGTAAGTAGATGTTCTACTTAAACTTTGTCAAGAGTGTACTATTTATATATTGTGATAGCATAAACTCATATAATTTAGAACAACCTTGCAGGCAACATCGATGATACTTACTGTCCAATAATTCACAGCTGACCGAATCCCAAAATCATTTAGTTACAAGATGAACAATTTGCCACGTGGTTTAGAACACATGTAAGTCCTATCACAAACTCATTATCTCTTGCAAGGTAATTAACTATACGTCAATATTACAGAATATCTGTTTATTGATTGTTGTTGTATTTGATATACAAGGTTTATCAAATGGGAGGTAGTGCTGCTATTTCACTGTCTTTATTAAGTCTGGGCCCTGAAAGAAAAGTCAAGTGCTATAACGGGTATTTTATCAATGGATATGTCTTTCATATTGAAGAATACGGGCATGGAAGAAAGACATACAACAATGGTATTTGTATTAAGGGATCGACTTCTAATTAGTTTGAAGTTGACTATTATGGCAAATTAGAAAAGATCATCAAACTGCAATATCATAGAGAGCAGAAAAGAGTGTTTTAATTCAAATGCTATTGGTATGACACAACTGACAGAGGAATCACAGTAGATCCTCACTATGGTCTCGTTAAAATCAACTTAAAAGTTAGACTCCGCAACGTAAGCAATGTCTTTGTTTTCGCAAAGCAATGCCTATAAGTTTATTAAACATACACCCCTTCCTTTAAAAAGGATCGATTAAGAGTTGATTGGTTATCCGTTTTAAAAACCAAACTCAGTGGTCGTGTCGAGGTTGTTCAGGATGAGAATGACGACACAAGTGTGATAGATGAAGTCTTTCAAGCTAGTGAGTTGGTTGATCCATACCGAGTTGCTCATTCGATTGACTTAGAAGAAAATTTGAATTTTCATGTTTCAATGATAGTCTTGTTGATATTGACGCAGAGGAGTTGAATGTTGTTTTGAGCTCTAGTGGACTAGAGAATGTTGACGAAGAAGATGATAACCACATTGAAGAGTGCGATGAAGCTGATAATAATTCAATTGAGGATGAAGACGAAAATTCTGACTAAATATGTTGCAAAGCCTTTTTTTTATAATGTAATATTATGGATGATATTTTGGAACATGAAATATTTATTTTATAATTGTTTGCTCTTGTTATTGTGTTGTGCGTGCTGTAAGATTGCAATTTAAGCGTTTGTGTAGGAGGATAGACAGGCAATACAAACAAAACATGCAAAAGCTTGACAACAACACCGACGGATTGTGTCCCGTTGGTATTTTACTGAGAGTTGCAAAAAAATTAAGTTTTTTGCCACAATCACCGACGGCGATACCGACGGCATATGTCCCTTCGGTATTTTACCGAGAGTTGGAAAAAAATTTATAGGAATGTGCCACCATCACCGACGGATATACTGACAGAATTCACTAACGGATAGATTGATGACATCACCAACGGATGGTGCACATTCCAAGGCGTGCGACTGTCAGACTGCTTGGTCGGTCGGCACTTTTCTGACGGATACGACAAATCCAATGCGTGCGTGATTTGACACACAGTTATCGATGGATTTGCCGACGGGCTTCGAAAAATCTGAAGGGATTTTCAAAATTTTGGCGCGAAAATCAATTAAATACCGATGGAATTTAATGCCACCGTCCAAAAAAATATTATTCTATTATCCGTTGGTATTTCCATCAGTAAAACTGCAGTATAAATCTGCGCCCCCTCCGTAGTTCGTTTTTTCTCGGCTCCTCTCATTTCTTCTCTTCTCCTCCTGCAAATCATTGGCGTTTCTCTTTGTATTTTTGTTGTTTTGATTGTAGTTTTCAACATATTGAAAGGTATGATTCTCCTTTCTTTTTATTTTTTTTACTTTTTTTATTTTAATTATGATTATTTTTGTGGTGTTCTTTGTTATGTGTATTGTTTGTAGATAAAATCTTGAAATCAACACACTATTAAGGTAAACATTTTTCATTCCTAAAGTCTTTAGTTTTTTCTTTTTATTTGTTCAATTTATTTTATTGTTTGTATTGCCATAATAATTGAAAATTTTGTTAAATTTGAATTGTTATTGTTGAATTTATCTTTGAAATGTTAATTGAAATATAAAATTAAATTTAATTAGTTTATCTTAATTTTTCAATTAATTTTAATTGTTATTTAGGAATTTGTATAGATGTTAGCTGGAAATATATAGATGTTGAATTTCTATAGATGTTAGGTTGTATAGAGTTGATTTTACAATAATTGTGTAATTATCAATATTTGCAGGTATTAAAACTGTGGGTAGTCTCTAATATAGAGGAGGTGCTGACGAATTTGTTTTAAATAATTGAATTTAATTATTCATATAAATTTGTGTAGATGTGTTGAATGAAAATTTAATTATTTTATTGTTTGTATTGTAATAATTATTTGATAATTTAGTCTCTTTTAATTGTTATCATTGAATTTTCCATGGAAATGGTAATTGGAAATGAAGAATTAAATTTCATTGTTTTATCTCAATTTTATTCTATTATTGATTGTTATGTTTTTTTTTTATTATTTCCATTAATTTTAATTGTCATTTATGCATTTCTATAGATGTTAGTTGAAAATATATAGATGTTGAATTTCTATAGATGTTAGGTTGTATATAAGATTTTTCAATGGAGTCAATTGGTTTGTGGTTATTGTAAAGATTTGCAGGTTTGAAAACTATGGGTAGTATCCAGTATAGGGGAGGTGCTGTCGAATTTTATTAAAATAATCGAAGTTAATTATGTAATTATTCGTATAAATTTGTGTAGATGCGTAGAATGAAATCTACAACACGTCGTCAGCAAACGATTGCAGTTAGTTCTTCTAGTAGCGAGGAGGAGTTATCCTTAGGTGCTGATCACGTCGAGGCATCTGCGCCAACTTGTGATGCTGCCTCTTCTAGCGCGGTTTCACAGCGTAGAGGCGGTGTGCCTTCACAGAGGGGTTAATTCACCCGCAAGTACCAGGCACAATGGAAGGATGACCTTTCAATGTCAGTTTGTTTAAGTTTTAGTTTTTTTTTATACTTATAACATAATTTATGAACAACTAATTAATATTTTATTAATTTTATTTAATTCAGGTTCACAAATATTGAGGCTGCCCGAACAATAACATTTGCGTTTAAATCGTCGATAGAGATTTCATTGTTTCAATGGAGTCAGGTTTCCAGACATCCTGAGTGGAGACCTAATATTGATGCATAGTTTCGACAATTTCAGGTAGGTGTTAACCTTTAATTTTCAGCTTATTTTTAATAAATTATTTTTATAATTTTATATCTTGTACTATTTTTATTTTAAATGAATTATTTATATACATAACATAAATTTGAGTGGGATAGCGCGGACAACAATGTTGTGAGGAGGTTATGGGAGAATCACGCAGCAACTAGGTAACATCGAAAAAAATATTTATTTTGTTTTATAATTTTATATTCTAAATTATAATTTGTTACTATGGAAGTAGATTGCGTGATTTTCGATATGACACACAAAAAAAATCAAAACGATATGCAAGAGATAACGGTCTTGAAGGATGGAATGAGGTGGCGGTATGGCGGGAATTCAAACCTCGATTCATCTCGAGGGATATATGGACGACATATATTGAGCACGTGACGTCTGAGCGATTCTCATAACGCTCATAGTACAGTGCCCACAACCAGAACCGGCAAATTGATGGTTCGATGACCATGCACACCAGCGCCTCCGTCCCGTTCAGTGCACATGCGAAGCGGATGGTAAGATTAATTTAAATGAAATATATCATTAATTAATTTGTTGTTGCTTATAAATATATTTAACTTGCAATCTTTTTTTTCCTTACAAGCTACGTCTGTTGGACATAAGCCAAGCCCAATGGAGCTGTTTGTAGAGACGCACGTGCAAAGTCAAGACCGCCAAAAGGGAGTGCAACAGTTCATGGACAACCATGCTCAACACTTCGTGGTATGTTCATTCAATCATTTTATTTTGTAAGTTATTATTTTCTTGAATTGAATATGATGATTTTTTAAAAAATTTTCAGGAGACCTATAGTAGCTGGTTGAGGGAGAGATATAGGGACGATCCTTCTACCCATCCGGATTTCGATCTAGATTTGTGGATGGAGGTAGGATCATCTGGTAGACCCAATAAAAATCAGATCTACGGGCTCTCCAACACTACAGCCGGAAACTTACGAACGACCCGTACTGTCTCAATTGTAGAGAGCTCTCCATCAGTATCGAGGACCTAGTTTGAGGAGTTTATGGCCTTGAAACAAAAATATGAATGACTCTCGACGGATTATGATCAGCTCCGTCAAATGGTTATGGACATTAGATCAAGGATGGGTGATGATACATGTGCAGCCCCTTTTTGGCCGTACGGTCCCGAGAACAACCAGCCTCCTCCTCCTCCAGCTCCACTGTTATTCTAGTTTAATTTTGTTTTTAAAACACATTAAATTTGTAATGAATATTTGGATGAATATTATTTTACATTATGTTTTATATTTTTAATGTTTAATACAATTTTATTTGGTTATTTATTTGGTTAATTAGTTTTTTTACTATTAATAAATAATTTTTAAAAAAATATTTTAAATAAATATCAACGGCCTTATAGACGAAACCATTCCGTCAGTATTTTACCGAGAGTTGCAAAAAAATTACCACCCATGCCACAATCACCAACGAATATATTCTGTTGGTCATTACCGTCGCTATTACCGACGAACTATATCCGTCGGTATTTGATAGAGAGTTTGAAATATTTACCGCCCATGCCACAATTACTGACGGCTATTCCATCGGTGATTACCGTTGAAAATACTAACGGAATTATTCCGTCAGTGAAGTTCTCACGGGAATTTTTTTTACGCGCTTAACCGTCTGTAAAACCGTTGGTGTTTGGTTTTTTTATTTCTGACAGAATTAGCGACGGAATAGGAAATTACCGACGATCAATATTGCGACGGACGTATTCTGTTGGTAAAAATTTTACCGATGAATTGCGTGCCTTACATCGACAGAATGAATCCGTCAATAAAACTGTTTGATGGTGTAGTATTAATACTACTAATTATGCAAATGGAACTTAATTAGGGCTAAATTTGTTCCAACTTTCAAGAGTATGCATGCTAGTCCTTTCTCTAACCTTCTTCTCCCTCACTTACCTATCCATTCTTGATGAATTGGATGCGAATCTCAACACAATCAGAGAAAGGTCCCAATTGGATAAATCCAACTCCTTTCTACAACTCAGCACATATGCCTCCACGCAAAGGAAATTGATCACAATGCACTTTAATACATAGATCATCAAACTTTGGATAGAAGTTACAGAACAATTTGCATGTGTAAGATAACATATTGTCATTATTTTGATAATGTGAAACAACCGTACAAAGGGCACGTCTCTATCTTCCGTATGAAAGATTCTTCATCTATATCGTGCAATTACTTTTCCGTGTGGTGTCACACTTCTATTTGTGTCATGTATCAATCGATCAGTGATTTTAGAAACCGTCCGAAATATCTAGCAGAACATTCTTCTTTTGCTTCGCAATCATATCTTTTTCTCTTTGCTACCATTGCCAATCCACCCAAAACCTTCAAATTTAACCCTATTTATACGAGTCTCATGATATCAAGCACCTCACAACCAAAAAACTTAACTGTCCATCACAATATTCCTTACTAGCTAACTACATCATTTGTTTCTCTCCTGCTCGATCGGTTTTGAGACTTCTAGCTAGCTTGTAATTAAAATAACTCGCTAAGTCATTGGCATTAGTTTCTTGCTCGTTGATTTGGAAATGGAGAGGGTGACAAATTTGGCATCCGAGAGACCAGTTGTGATCTTCAGCAAGAGCAGTTGCTGTATGTGCCACACCATCAAGACTCTCTTCAATGAGTTTGGGGTGAACGTGGCTGTCCATGAGCTTGATGAGATGCCTAGAGGAAGGGAAATTGAGCAAGCACTCTCAAGGTTTGGATGCCCAACATTGCCTGCCGTGTTCATTGGTGGTGAACTTGTGGGTGGAGCCAATGAGGTGATGAGCCTTCACCTTAATCGTTCCTTAATCCCAATGCTTAAACGTGCTGGCGCGTTATGGGTTTGATCCATCGATGAACTAGCTTAGCTACGCATCAGGCACTAACCAAATAAATTATGAAACATGTTCTGGTTACTCATAACATACATATATGCTAATGCATGAATATATCTATATATATAAATAGCTTGCAATAATGTTATAAATCATACTATAGGTGTCGGATTTGTAATTAAGTACATTGAGTATTAGCTACTATATGTAGTTTGTGCTGAGAGCTAGTTTACGTACTTCTACTCCTTTTTGTAATGTAATGCTACTATTATATATGTGCTTTTTGGCTAATAAAATCGCAGTTTGCTTAAATTTAAAGATATGAATGCCTTTTGTTCTAAATTTTTTTCTTCTTTTTTTGATGAATGTGATCAATATTATTAATAAAAATATTTAAATGAGGCCTTGGCCATATGTATAAGACCAATACGGCCTGAGGAAGAAGAACAAACATCAAGGAACTGATACTAAAATTAATTACCAGCAAGAGAAACCAAGACATTCAAACGCCAGCAAAAGAACCAGATCTTGATCTTGTTAATTTACCTACGCTAAATGTTAAATGAATTCATCTTAATGCAATTAATGATGTAGTAATTAATGAGAACCATTCCGTCGCTAATATCTTGCATTCTTGTAGTGAGTGGGTGAAATGGCGTAGCAAACTAGTTTTTTTTAAAGCTAGAACTGGAGGGTTTCATCGTCATAAAGCGTGGTCTGGCCTGACCAATCAATTCGATCATGAGTCTGGCTTGTTGTTTACAGTAAAAAAAAAAAAAAAACAGAAATCATATCCAACCAATAGCTAGAGTCTTGGATCAGATTAGATCCCGAGCCAGGTCATAAATCTATATACTCTTCCCCACCCCCCCCCCCTCAATGATGTAATACAAGGGCTTAATTCGTACGTACTTTGAAGACAGTGTTGAAGGTTTGGATATTGTTCTCTTCATTCATGTGTTCGGTATCTTACTCTCATACCCTGAGGGACGCTAATCACATGGCCGATGTTCCCGCGAAACAAGGTGTCAGCAGATATGGTGAGTTTGTGGCATGGCTGTGATAGGGCGGTTATCTTTTGATGGAAAAAGATGCGACTCAACCCTTTAGAAACAGACTTTGTGATTGATCTGCAGATGCCAATTACAGGGGGGTGGAGTTTAGGTTGCATAACGTTGTTTTCTGTTCTCCAT
>Ga0325410_1005055_pt1 | contig 14661 bp, 4 predicted proteins | sample PopdelMetagenome_16_FD_206182 | JGI IMG/M metagenome (GOLD analysis project Ga0325410, IMG submission 206182) | Populus deltoides microbial communities from Bellville, Georgia, United States - Xylem-PdIQD-R3 | ecosystem: Host-associated > Plants > Phyllosphere > Stem > Wood/Secondary xylem... | reverse complement strand
ATGTACGGTCCAATCGGGACGCGATAGATACACATAAATTGAGTTAAAAACATTAATTTATATATTAAAAATATTATCGAAAATAATTTTTTTAAAATATAATTTATTTATATAAAAAATAAAAAAAAATTATAGATAAATCATAAAAACTCTTTAAAATTTAAATGCATAATAAAAAAAATAGTAGTCATTTAAAAGATACTCTCTAAAAAAATAAAAAAGAGAAGGGATATTAATTTAAATATAAATAAACAAAATCAAAGAAAAATCATATAAAAAATCATTAATTTTAAAAAAAATTAGGAAAAAAATATTTTAGAAAAAAGCAAAGGTCAGATGTTGCTCAACCTAGCAAGCCAACCTAGCCCATTTTTTAGGCCTCTTATTTGTTTTTTGGTTGAACTGGGGCGGATGAAAAAAAATTTTGAAAAAAAAATTCATATGACAAGTCGTCTGATTTACCTAGATTTTAGCTACTGTAGTAGCTGAAAAATTAGGGTTTAAGTTATTTTGAAAAATTCAGTTTTTCAATTCATTTTTAACCTAAAACACTGTATGAATCGCGATAAATTTATCCATGGCTTCAAAAAACAAAAAACTGTCCTAAAAACCAAAATCAACCCGAAATAAAAAATCAAATCGAGTTTAAATTCGTTTTTTCATGAACTTTAAAGGTAAAAATACACCTAATATGAATTTTTCTTATCAAATGGAATCATTTGACACAAATATCAGCCGTTTTGGTGGCTTAAATCAGTGTCAACTTCCCTCTCTCTCCTTTCTCAACCAGGAACTCAAAAATAACAAAAATAAATTTTTACATTAAAATTGAATTCGAAAGAAATTAAGGAACCAAAATCGTATAATTGTTGTTATTTTGAAAGTTAGATAACCAAAGGTTTTCTTTGCTAAAACTTCTAGCACACCACCCATGTTTGGAGCGTTTTTAATTTCGATCTTTATTCTTCCAATTCCATCATTGCCTTAGAAATCCTAATCAATTGGCCTTCAATCAGGATCAAATCTTCAAAAATAAAACTTTAACAGCCAAAATAATTTTTTAGAAATAAATAGAGTTATCCACAGTGTTTTGTGAGGGTGTGAACAATACCAGTTGTGTAAGGTTTACCCCACGCGTTTTAGTTTTTAGGTTAATGACTTCCTCGTACAAAATTAATATCCATATCTATATTTTATTTATTATGGAAATTTTAAATATTCATTTCCAAGATATAACTAGAACCAGAAAACATGTGTAGCTCGATCAACCTAAAATCCCATCTAGCGATTTCCTTTAACCAAAACTAAAATCCGTGTGCGACTCGGTCAACCTGAGATCCCATCTGGTGATCTCTTTTAACCAGAATTAAAGTCTATGTGTAGCTCGGTCAACCTAAAATTCCATCAGGTGATTCCCTTTAACCAAAGCTAAAATCAGTGTTGCGGCTCGGTCAATCTAAGATCCAATCTGGCGTTCTCCTTTAAACAGAACCAAAGTCTATGTAGCTCGGTCAACCTAAAATTCTATCTGATGATCCCCTTTAACCAAAGCTATAAACTATGTTGGTGGCTTGGTCAACTTGGGATCTCATATGGCGATATGCTTTAACCAGAACCAAAGTCTGTGTTTAGCTCAGTCAACTTGAAATCCCATATGATGATTTCCTTTAACCAAAGCTAAAATCTTTGTTGCGGCTCGGTCAACCTGAGATCCCATCTGGCGATCTTCTTTAACTAGAACCAAAATTTTATGTGTTCTTCCTGATGACAGGGTTCAAACTTTCTTCTTTCTTTGAAAATTTCTTAATGATAGGGTTCTTCTCATTTTTCTTCCAGTTCCAAGATCAAAACTACGATTCTTTACTATTATCAACTCAATGATTCTTTCTTTGTCCATTTAGATTCATTACAATATTGCTGAATTTCATCGAGGATTTTTTCTGTAACAATTCAAAAAACATTTGTGCAATGCTTTGAGGTTAGATAACATGCATGTGTTCTTATCTAGTTTGAAATATAAGCCCCCTTCTTTGATGTTCCATCATCATAAGGTGTTTTTATTTGCTATCCAATGTCTTTTTTGTTTTCTCGATGCACTAGCTCATTCGTGTGCTAGCCTTCCACTCAGATATAAGTGTAATGCCTATCTTGGACTGTTCGCGATGATTACTACTTTCGATGTTATCAAGCTTGATCATACACCTGAGTGTGGTGTTGCTTGATTCATTATAAAAGAGCTTAAAAAATCATTCATCTCCTGGATTCTCTCAATAATTGTTCTTTGATTGGTTGTGTGCATCTTGCCAATAACCATCAAGAGGTTTTCTAGTATTGACCTCGTCTTAGATTGTCAATCAACTTGCCTCCAATTGAAACATACTTTTCACGTATATGTTATCATTAACCTTCATGGAACTATCAAGTTGTTCGGACATGCATCTCATAGCTTGCAGTATAAGGTTCATTGTTGTATGCTCAGTATTATTCTAAATGAATTCCTCTCAACCCGTCTAATCAAATTATAAAAAAAAATGCATTGACATGATCAATGATGTTCCTTTTCATTATCCACGCTCACGTTGTGAAGTGCACCTTGAAATTAATGAGCTTCAAAGTATATTATTCCACAGTCAGTCTTGGTGGTGTGTGTCTTTTTAACATTCATTCAAATACAATTGTATGATAACATATGTCAGGAGTTATAGCCATGTTTCAGAAGGTAAACCCAAATAAAGATATGAAGATGTCTTTCAAGTGCAGCATTACTCTCAATTGTTGCTGGAGTTCACTAGATCATAGACTGTCTTTGAACAACATTGCTCTCAATTGATCTAAATATGTTTGTTCTTCTGTATATAATAAAAAAGCATTTGTCATTGCTAGATGCTAAGCCATCTTTGATGGATTTCGCTGATTCATCATTTGATTCTTTCTTTGCCCCCCAATTGATCTGAATAATGTTTATTTTCCTTCTCAGGGTTCAATGTATTGCCCTCGACTGCTCAACTTTTCAAGAAGTATTGATGTCATTTCTGTCAAGAATTTTATAAACGCAATCAATATTCTTCTTGTTTGACAATCATTCTTGTTCTGGAATCAACTCCAACATTTCAAAGATCATGTTTATTCAAGTCTGATTATTGAAATGAAATCAAAGAGATGTCAGTTTTTGAAAGTATTTTTGAAAATCAAGCTTCTTTGGTCAAAGACCCAACACACGCCATTCAATATATGCAATCCTTTGATTGACTTGTATTTTGAAAACATAAATTGACTCGTTGTAAGATTAAAATTATTTTTTCTATAATTCATTATGTCAATTTTAATATCTGATCTTGGGTATATCATTTGATAGTACATGATGAGGTGACCTTTTGTGAATTAAAAAAAAAAACAGGATGCTCAAGTCAAAACTTGAGGCTTTATAAAAAAAAATTATTTCTTTTAAACATCTATCTTATCAGCATGCATAATAACTAGTAACTTAATTTATGAAGGAATGACCCTTATGAAAAAGCTCTTCAAGTTTTGAGAGCGCTATTTATCGATTCAAATCATTCACTTAATTAAAAAGGTCTTTTAAAGGCAAGTAATGCTGACTATGGTTCATGGCTATGAAAGAAATGGAAAGTCACAAGCTCAAAAGGTGTTTGAGAGTTTCAAAGACCTAGAATCAACATCAACTATTCATAAACTCTCTTTCTATTGTTGTTTTTCGTAAAGGAAATGACATATAACCTTGTTAACCTCAGATATCAAAATTGTCTTAACATAGGTCGTAATGCAAATACAACTTTTTCTTTGATGAATAACCAATCTAATCATTTGAAGACATCAGAGGCTTTATCAAAGATACCAAAAGACATGTTTGTAGCTTAGTATTTTTTTATGATGTTGACTCTTGGTGTTTGCTGTGTCTTTTCTTAATTGAAACCTCTTTTGCCCTTCCTAGACTTGATATGCATTCTCCTACTTTTATCCTTCACTTGCCTTTAAGTGCAGACAATTTCTACTTTTTTGGCTTTCACATAACCTTCCTCAAAGTTTTCTTGGATGCCCTCAGTCTACGTCCTTTTTTTTCTTTTAGCCCTTTCTTAATCGTTGGATTTTTGTTTTTAATATTCTATGTACCAATGATTCTAACATTGTCTTTATCTTTTCTAACAAAAATCTCTCATTTGCCCCTGGTATGGGGTGTGATCTATGTTAAGATTTCTTTTTTGAAATAAATATTCTTCATGGCTCAAAATGGGATTGCAAGGGATAAATATTTCAAGAATTTTGAAAGGAGTGAACAAAGATGGTCTTTTCTCATTTCATGCATAATATGTTAGAACCGATAAATTTTGACATCGTCAAGTGTAATGATTTGGACTTGTAAGAAATCATGATTAGCAAGTCCATAACTATTGAATCCACTACATTTTATTATGCATACTGCTAAAACTTAGCTACATGATATGTGATTCAATTTTATGTGTGAGTTTAAAATTTGCTTGGTCACCCTATCATGTCATTTTAACAAATATCGAGTTATTTTTGCAATCAAAACATTTGTAATTTTTCAGGATTGATTAGCCTTAATCGTATGTTGGAGTTTGATCAAATATTTTGCCAAAAACCTTTGAAAGAAACATCTCTTCATTTCAAGACAAAAATAAAATAAAGAACAAAACACAATTCATTGAATATATGTGATGCATTCTTGATATATGAAAGCATATTGTACCAAAATATAATGTTCATTCTCTAGATAATTGCATATTGTTTACACCTTGTCAGCATTTTACAAGTTACTGGTCATTGTTAAAAATAGAGGTGACTATATGGTATGTACCGCTATTCTTCAAAAACTCAATTTGTCCCTTGCTTACCTAGCTTCCAAACTTGATACTTGAATTTTTTTGCAGTTTTCAATCAAATGGCCTAGGGCCTGACCATGATATTAATATTTCTTATCTGGATTATACCATCTAGGAAACAATGATTGCATGAGATTTAACAGAGTCGGGGCAATAAGTCCAAAGCCTAAAATATATTGGTAAACAAACTCGAGTGGCAGAGGTATGTCAATCTTTGGCAGAGGTATGTCAATCTTTGACAAAGTTATTTAAGCAGTTGATGCCACAACAAGACCTGGCTGGACCACATAACTAAGGTTTCTCACTTAAGATCCATATTCAGATTTATCTTTCATTATTGTTCTGGAATCCATAGTAAGACCTCTAATTTTTCCCATCTTGATAGCTTGTTCAATTCTTTTAGCAATCCTTATAATTTTATGGAAATGTTAAGCAGAGCTTCCCATCAAATGCTCATAATAAGGGGATTGGAAGGAAGGTGTTGGCGAACAACATCATCATTTTTTCATCCATTAGTGGAGGTTAAACATGTGTTGCCTTTTCCCGACATCTTTTCACATATGCTCTCATAGACTCTTGGTTTTCCTTCTCCATATCCATTAGGCTGGTTCTATTATGAGCAGTTTCTAGATTTATACTACTTCAAGAAGGTGTCTACCAGGTCTTTCCATGTCTTGATCCAGATATTGTCTAGTCTTATGTACTAGCTCAAGGCGGATACAAAGAGACTATCTTGGAAAAAATATATTAGCATTTTATTATTATGGATCATTTTAGTCATCTTGTTGTAGTATGACCGGAGATGGGTATGTGGGCATTCTAGTTTGATATACTTGACAAAGTCCGGCACTCTAAACTTCTTTGGCACTATAATATCTGGAACCAAACAAACTTCAAGTGCTATCACAGGGTTAATCAAATTATTTCCTTCAACTACTCTCAATCTCTCTTTTAGAGCAACCCATTTATCATGGTTCATGGGATTAGTAGACCTATTGTTAGAAGGTCCTTTCGCTGTTAGATCCACAATGATCTAAGCTTGACTCGGATAGATGGGGGCAAAGGGACAAAATGATGCCCAATTATTGAGTTTGCCCCCAAGTTCTGAGATGTGTGAGGGATGTGGACTGATAGTGTTTCCATAGGAAGCTGTGCAGATGTTTCGTTTTCATTCTTGAAGTTCGGCACTTGTTCAAGCAAATCTGTCTAGCTACTTTACCTTTGATGCTCTCAATTTCTTTTCGATAATGGGCCTCCATCTGAGCCCTTTCTTCATTTTCCATCTTTTCTCTCAGTCAGGTGTAGTAAACCTTAGGTGGGGGACCTATATTTCAACCTGGCAGCATGCATGATGAATGTATGAGCATGTTTTATATGATGAGCTCGTTTTTCAAAGGGGTGACACATAATCATAACTCTTGCATGATGAAACAATAATTTTGATTCTTACCTAAACTTTACAACAAAAATTTCCTGAGTGATGACTATTGTGTTACCCGCAAGTCTTGACTTCAAGATGCTTTAAGAAATGCTTGCCTTAATGCAAAATAAAGGTAGCACATACAATATAAGGACGAGTTTTATTAAATGAGCATGAGTAAGTTTTATACTTGGTCTCAAAAGGGTCTCATATCTGCCTAGTGATGATCTTTGTAAATATAATGTGGGGGCGTTGTAAGGAAATGTTAAAACACGTATACCCATCATTACCAAGCATACACTCAGTTATGAGTTGGGTGTTTCACGCATCTGAACCTTGATCCATAGTTATAGCGTAGACCATTAATCCCCCACCTAACTTAAAAAAGCTTGTGTGTGCTTGAAAATTTAAGACATGTGATGCATGAGGCAATTCTATATAATGCATAAACAAATATGTACAAAATTAAAGCGTAGAAGCAAATAATAAAAAGAAAATGCTTATTAACAATAAACACACAAACCAAATAATAAAACATGATAATCAAAAAAAAAAAAAACAAGGCTTATCCCTAGTAAAGTTGTCACTTTGTAACACATGTGCGGCATCGCGACGAAAGTCCTCCTGATATAATCCAAGTGTATATGTATATAGTGTGGGGAAATGGACAAGACAAGAGATTCTTGTTTTTTATCAGTGGAACGAGGGAATGAGAGTCGTCACCTAATATTTGGTCACTAGGAACCCTAAGTGGTCTCAGAAATCGGGTACAAACACTAGTTGCGTAAAGGGAAGATATTAGCACCCATAATACGCATTATCTAAGGTAAGCTGCATTATTTAATTGTCTGATTAAACTAGTTGTCTGATTGTTGAGATGTCTAAGGTTGACGATAAATTCTCTTCAATAAATAGATCTTTATCTTATCGGCTACAAACATAACCGCTATAATGTCAATAAAAAAGAACTACCTTTTTAATATCAGAAATACGTTTTACATATATAAGTTTGTAATCCCAAATACTAAAAGAAAATATTTTTTTTGGTATTTTTAAAATATAGGCTCAGTTCTCATACTTTAATAAACTAGTTATTAAAGCTCAAAATGCATGCTAATACATTTTTATTTTAATTTTGTTTCTATGAAAATACGATATGAAATTTTTTATATTTTTGAGAGACGTGGCCGTATGCATGCAAACAAAGTATTTTTTTCATATATATATTGCAACATTTCAGAGAAAACAAGATATTTTAATACCGAATTTATATTTTTACAATATAAAAATACAAACCAGTATTAATAAAAAACAATTGGTAGAAAAATACACGAAAAAACCATAAATATTTTTAAAAGGAGAATAAAATAAAGGAGATTGACATAAGGGTGAGTTTTGCAAATACACTTGTAGCCCATATCAAATTGGGTCGGCTAGGCCTAGGCCCAGGCTAGCTTCAGCTTTTTTACTTTTTGGTTGGGCTAGGTCCAGCTCAGCTCCTACAAACTGGTTTGAACCTAGCCGGCCCAGCCTAGTCACTAGCCGAAGCAAGTGTTGCATACATGCGTGAATTTTTCACGCATGCTTTGCACAGTGATAGAGTAATTATATTTCTAAAAAAAAAACGTAGCTTACTTGGTGCTGGAGCTTGATGATGAAGACGATGGTATAGGTGTGCTGACTGGCCAAAGCTACTTTCTTCCCATCAACCTTAGTTCTTTGTGCGTTTCTCCTCTGATTTTGCTTTTCTTTGCTTGGTTTCTTTTTGTTTCTCTTGTTCTCCCTGTCTTTCTCAGTGTTTGCCTGGTGATGGAGCTTGATGATGAAGACAATGGCGAAGATGTGCTGACTGGCCAAAGCTAACTTCTCTCTTTATCTATTTCTGTCTTTGTTTTTTGTTTATTTGTTTTTTTTATGTCTCTAGTTTTTTTTCTTTGCATCCTCCTTCCTCTGGTTTTTTCACTTGTTTTCTGCATTTTGGTTCTCTCTGTTTTCCTTTCTATTTTTCTCTTTTTCCTTCTGTTTTTTTTTTCTTCTTTTTGTCCTCTCCTCTATTCCTTTTTGTTCTCTCCTCCACCTCCTTCATGACCTTTCTCTGGCTTTTATAAAGCTAGAGAATGCCAAGAGTTCATGCATCGTGGGGGCGAGGGATATCAGCTAGGAAACGTGGTCCATGACTGAAACGGTTTTGGTGCCTTTACTACTGAAACGATTCATGAAGAAGAAAGCGATGAATAGTTTTTGAAACGACATCGTTTGTATCCCTGAAAATGGCTATTTTTAATTTGCTCCCTAAACTTCTGACATTTAACAAGTGGGCCCATGTTCAAGGAAAATTTTTCTTTTTTATTAATTTTACCCTTGGATGAAATTGCAATTGAACCCTGCATTTCAGTGCGATTTACAAAATAGTCCATGGTTTTCAATTTAATCAATTCAATCCTTAATTGACTCTTCAACTTTTAATTCTTTCAAAATCACCCTTAGAAAAATCAATTAACCCTTTATAGTATCACCACCTATTCATTTTAGTCATTGGACTTTAATTTCTTGCAATTTTAACCCAAATCAACCCCAAACTTTGGTATTTCTTCAATTAAGCTCTTGATTGCATTAATTAATGAAATCAAAGTTTAATTAAGTCCCCAAACGTATTAATTATTCTAATTTTTGACCAAATTGACTCCAAAATTTAATTTTTTCCAATTAAAACCTAAATCGATTTAAAAATCAATTTTTCTTGCAATCAAACCCTTCATAAACTCAATTAATTTTTCAACAAAATCTAATTTAGTCGTTAAACATTTGATTTTGAACTTTTCTTCCTCAAGTTGATTTTTCTTTGTCAATAGGGCCTTCATCAGTTAAAAATATATTGTCAAATTTCATTCTTTGTATTTTTAAATTTCATCAACCAATCTTTGATTATTTTTTAGGTGCCCTCGTGTTTTTTTTCTAACTACTATATATTTTTCGGTTTTCTTCTGATAATTTTTTTATTTTTATTATTTTTATGTAAGGATCCAAAAATAAATAATAATAACAGTCTTATTCTAACTTTTTCTATTAAGACAAACATCTTATCATTTTTTAATCTCATTTTATTTCTCCTTATTTACCATTTGTTAAAATTGATAAGAATACACGCGATTCTGCTATCTTTCTCATTAAATGTACATAAGCACTTATTTAACAATTCCATCGTTAATATTTGATCTTCAATTATCATTTACACAATATTTCTTAATTTACAGTGGAATAATTAAATGTGCAAACTCACAATCGAAAATATTTCCACACCAATATCTAGAGATAAATTTTTTTATAGCATAACGATAATGATTGGACTCATGACTTGGTGGGTCATCATCTGCACTAATATAATATGATTATAATTATTTTTTAAAGTATTTTTTATTTTAAAAAATTAAAAAATAATTTTTTTTTATTTTTTAAAAATTATTTTTAACAACACTATATCAAAATGATCTAAAAATATTTAAAAAAATTAAATTAATTTATTGTCTGATTAAACTAGTTGTCTGATTGTTGGGATGTCTAAGGTTGAAGATAAATTCTCTTCAATAAGGAGATCATTATCTTATCGGCTACAAACCTAACCGCTCTAATGTTAATAAAAAAAACTCCTTTTTTAATATTAGAAATACATTTTACATATATAAGTTTGTAATCCCAGATACTAAAAGAAAATTTTATTTGGCATTTTTTAAATATAAGTCTAGTTCTCATACTTTAATAAACAAGTTATTAAAACTCAAAATGCATGCTAATACATTTTTATTTTAATTTTGTTTCTATGAAAATACAATATGAAATTTTTTATATTTTTTTTGAGACGTGACCGTATGCATGCAAACAAAGTATTTTTTTTCATATATATATTTTTTGCAACATTTCGGAGAAAACCAGATATTTTAATCCTGAATTTATATTTTTACAATATAAAAACACAAACCAGTATTAATAAAAAATTGATAGAAAAATACACGAAAAAACCATAAATATTTTTAAAAGGGGATTAAAATAAAGGGGATTGGCATAAGGTTGAGCTTTGCCAAATACACCCGTAGCCCAAATCAAATTGGGTTGGCTAGGCCTAGGCCCAGGCCCAACCTAGCCTCAGCTTTTTTACTTTTTGGTTGGGCTAGGTCCAGCTCAGTTCCTACAAACTAGGTGAACCTAGCTGGCCTAGCCTGGTCACTAGCCCAAACCAGTGTTGCATGCAAGCGTGAATTATTCACACATGCTTTGCACAGCGACAGAGTATTTATATTTCCTAGAAAAAAAACGCAGCTTACTTGGTGCTGGAGCTTGATGACGAAAACAATGGCATAGGTGTGTTGACTGGCCAAAGCTACTTTCTTCCCCTCTACCTCTGTTCTTTGTGCGTTTCTCCTCTGATTTTGCTTTTCTTTGCTTGGTTTCTTTTTGCCTGTCCTGTTCTCCCTGTCTTTCTCATTGTTTGCCTGGTGATGTTGATGACGAATTAGATAATGGCGAAGGTGTGCTGACTGGCCAAAGCTAACTTCTCTCCTTATCTATTTCTGTCTCTATTTTTTTTCCTGTGTCTCTGGTTTTTTTCTCTTTGTCCTCCTTCCCTTGGTTTTTTCAACTGTTTTCTACTTTTTGGTTCTCTTTGTTTTCCTTTCTTCTTTTTTTCTCTTTTCCTTCTGTTTTTTTCCGTCTTTTTTTTTTCCTCTCCTCTTTTCCTTTTTGTTCTCTCCTCCACCTCCTTCGTGGCCTTTCTCTGGCTTTTATAAAGCTAGAGAATGCCAAGAGTTCATGCATCGTGGGGGCGGGGGATGTCAGCTAGGAAACGTGGTCTATGACTGAAACTGTTTTGGTGCCTTTACTCATGAAACGATTTCGGAGGAAGAAGGCGATGAATAGTTTTTGAAATGACGTCGTTTGTATCCCTGGAAATGGCTATTTTCAATTTGCTCCCTAAAATTCTGACATTTAACAGGTGGGCCCTGTTCAAGGAAAATTTTCCTTTTTTTAATTTTATCCATGGATCAAATTGCAATTAAACCCCTGAATTTCAGTGCAATTTACAAAACAGTCAATGGTTTCCAATTTAATCAATCCAGTCCTTAATTGACTCTTCAACTTTTAATTCTTTCAAAATTACCCCTAGAAAAATCAATTAACCCCCTATAATATCACAACCTATTCACTTTAGTCCTTGGACTTTAATTTCTTGCAATTTTAACCCAAATCAACTCCAAACTTTGGTATTTCTTCAATTAAGCTCTTGATTGCATTAATTAATGAAATCAAAGTTTAATTAAGTCCCTGAACTTATTAATTCTTCTAATTTTTAACCAAATTGACTCTCATATTTAATTTTTTCCAATTAAAACCTAATCGATTTAAAAATCAATTTTTCTTACAATCAAACCCTTCATAAACTCAATTAATTTTTCAACAAAATCTAATTTAGTCGTTAAACATTTGATTTTGAACTTTTCTTTTTTCTCACTGCAATATATTTTTCGGTTTTCTTCCGATAATTTTTTTATTTTTTATTTTTTTATGTAAGGATCAAAAAATAAATAATAACATCAGTCTTATTCTAACTTTTTCTATCAAGACAAATATCTTATCATTTTTCAATCTCATTTTATTTCTCTTTATTTACCATTTTTTAAAATTGATAAAAATACACGCGATTCTGCTATTTTTCTCATTAAATGTACATAAGCACTTATTTAACAATTCCATCGTTAATATTTGATCTTCAATTATCATTTACACAATATTTTTTAATTTACAATGGAATAATTATTATTATTTTTTAAAGTATTTTTTTATTTAAAAAAATTAAAATATAAATTTTTTATTTTTTAAAAATTATTTTTGATATCAATATATTAAAAAAATTTAAAAATATTAAAAAATTTTAATTTAATTTAATTTAATTTTTATATTACAACTTTTAATAACTTTATGGTAACACCATCTCATAAACAACTATATCAAGTCGTCCATGATCGCTCCACAAACTCTTCAAACAATGATGTCTCACAAAGAAAAACATCACACGCATTTACTTCACCTTCTCTTTAGATATTGCATCTCATGAAAAACCGTCACATTCTAATACGATTATGTGGGTGAGATCACGATTCACCTTCATCTTTTGGTTTACATTTTGCAAAATATATATTAATAAAAAAAAAATAACAACAAAATCTTTCATTTAGTTCAAACTAAAGTAATTAATAATAGATATATTGGGATAAGCGATTCATTTTTTTTAATTAACATGGATGTTCGGGTTAATTTACGCATACCTCGACTAATTTCACGAGTCTTGAAGTTAACGACCATGTAAATCTCCAGTAACTCTAAGATTTATGGGACTCGAATTGATAATCTTTAGAGAACAAAAACCAGAATTTAACCAGTTAATCTACACCTCTCAGGATTAATCATTAATTTCTTTGTTATAAATCCAAATTAATACTACTTCATAATGTCATATAAACACAAGAAAAAAACAACAAATGTCTTTCAGTCATTGGTATGGAATACTTAATTCAAATGATTGGTTTACTAATTACATAAGTAATTACATTAAGGATATAACACTGTTAATTACTTGATGCTATTTATGACATAGGATAAAAATGAGTAAGGTAGTTTCTGTTTTCGTAACTCTAGCATTTAAAATAATTTTGCTTTTAAAAAATATTAAATTAATATTTTTTAGATATTTGTTTTATGATTATAATATTATTTGATGAAAAATAAAAATTATATTAAAAAATTATAAGACACGGATATTCTCAATCTCCTCCTAGTGCATGACAGAAATGACAACCTGCAAATTTGAAAAGGATATTAAATAACAACCGCTGGATTGATTCTGTGTGCTCTCTATTTGATTTAGAACGGTGGATTTTGCCGACGGGTTTGACCAGTAAAGGAAATGGATGAGGCTGCTAGTCTAGGCCTTGACCTTGGTCAGCGAAATCCGAGTTTAGATAAGATATATTGAATGCACTTCTTTCCTTTATTAGGGGTGGCGGACCCTTCTTTTGTCCTATATCACTTCAAAATATCTCATTTACTTAATTACTTACTAGATGAATAATAAATACTGTGTATTGAGTTAAATTTTTTAAAAATAAAAAATTATTTATATTTTTTTAATAAAAAAATTAAATTGTGTGAGTGTTAACTTGATATAACACGGTTGACTTTACGAGTTTAAAAACAACTCATACATTCAGTAAAAATAATATTTGATTAAACAAATTTTAAAGATGATATGTTTTTTAATATTAAAATAACAATATATTGGATTAACTTGGATCAACCCGGGTTAATGTGTCAAATTCATGACCCATGTATATGAAACTACGATAACTCTATAGAAAACAAGTCAAAATAAATTATGAAGTATTAAATTCATGACTTTATTCTTGAGATTGGGATAACTCATAGAAAAAAAGTCAAAACAAATTATAAAACTCGATTCTCAATCACACTTGTCGGACCTAATGTTGAAACATGTAATTTGTAAAAATCTTAATTAAACATAAAAAATAAACCAAGTCAACTCGAGCTCACCGTTAAATATTATTTTCGGGTAATGAGACCAGAATAACCTAATAAAAAACAACCTGAAACAAATCATGAAACCAATATAAACTCTTAGAAAGAAAATAAAAAACAACAACCTGATTTAACTAGGGTTAAAATATCAAAACTCATGACATTGATTGTGAGACTAATATATTCTCATAAAAAAGCAAATCAAAACAGATTATGAAACTCAATTATCAACCGATCCAATGTTAAATGATAAAATTTAAAAAAAATAATTAAAAAAAAGATATAAAAAACAACCGTAGTCAACTCGGGTTAATCAATTAAATATTATTCCCAGGTCATGAGACTAAGATAACTTAATAAAAAGTGAATAAAACAAATCATGAAGTTTAATTCTCAATTAAATCAATATTAAAGGATAAAATAGAAAAAAAAATAACTAAGAAAAAAAACCTGAGTCAACCGGGTTAACCCATCAAAAGAAGTTAACCTATCAAATTTAGGATCCGTGTCATAAAATAATAATAACTAAATAAAAAAAGAATAATCTAATATTAAATGATGAATTTAAATATTAATATAAAAAATTAAAGAAAAAAAAAATAAATTATTATTTTAATGAATAGTATTCTATGCTTTACAAGGAGGAATACAATGAAATCGAACGATAGCCATCCTAAGAACCCTACACTTATCTCACTGCATGTCCTTAACCAATTCTTAATTTCTGCATGTTCACCTTCAACATGAATCGATATGGGATTGGGGAGTGAGTTGCTCATCTGTAGTTGAGGTCCA
>Ga0325410_1005050_pt1 | contig 14665 bp, 8 predicted proteins | sample PopdelMetagenome_16_FD_206182 | JGI IMG/M metagenome (GOLD analysis project Ga0325410, IMG submission 206182) | Populus deltoides microbial communities from Bellville, Georgia, United States - Xylem-PdIQD-R3 | ecosystem: Host-associated > Plants > Phyllosphere > Stem > Wood/Secondary xylem... | reverse complement strand
ATTCAGCGAATATTTCCACACGTTGAGGAGAGGTCCCTTAATTCACTAACACAAGTGCTAATAAATAAGGTAGATAATTATGAATGCCGAATTTTACATGAAATATTTATAGCAAAATACAAAAAAATATTAAAAATCGTGACAGCTTAATTTGAATTTTCAGAGATGTTTTTCCAAATTGTATTTATCAACGAAATTTATGCGAAGATTGCTTTGCCCACTAAAATATAATTTCCGAGAAATTCAAGCCTCAATATATATAGGAAGAAAACTTCTTAATAATTTACGATCGTAGTTTACTCACAGCTTAAGCAAGTGGGCATGCAGAGTTAAAGAGTCATCCTCACCTTCTTATGTCCACTTCAATCCAGTCTACAGTCAACACGTTCCAGCAATAGCTTTATTGAATAGTTGCTAGAAAACTGACAAACAATGGAGAATTAATGGAGTTTGAAGGGAGAACCAATTTTCATTTGGTCTGTCCTTGACCTCCAAGTCTTCGGAACTGAAGGTTCACTTGCAAATATTTCCACACAAGAGTGAGCGTTGGAAACACGGCAGTACTAATTTCCAAAATTGACAGTTTTGCAGCAAGTCTTTGTGCTAACAGATACAGTTCATGCTCTAATTAGAACTTCCTTTGCAGCTCGTCTGATGGCAGCTGTTCTCGGGGACATCTACCCCGCTATTATTCCTTGCTGGCTTATAAACTTAATACTAATTGGACCCCCCTTCGCATGCACTGATAGATTATTATTGCTATTATTAACAAGAACAGGTGACTGTGTACTTGAAGGGTTAAGCAATTTATGTGTTTCCCAGAAGAAGAAGAAGCATTTCATAGCTTAGAAAATAGCAATGAATATGTGCTAATAGATACAGTTTGTGCTCTTCCTTTGCAGCTCGTCTTATGGATCATACTTTTTGTGTGCCAACAAAAGACAACAATGCAACCCTTGGTACAGATTTTTGCTGGATAAATCTGCGGTTACATACAACATCCACCTTCGTTTTGTTTTTTGTGTTAGAACGAAGAAAAATCTGAAGGAGTGCAGTGCTTAGCTGTTGTAGTGTACTAACCGATCTTGCAGTAAAATTGGGACTCTCCTGTTCAAGGTAGAAGTGGTGAAGTGTCAATTTTATATCAAGGTCAGAAAGCAATAGGCAATGGTCCAGAAAAGTCTTCGGAACTTGGAGATATAGATATTGTCTGATCTTCATGTGGTGCTGAATATGGAACTGAGGGTTGAATTATTCAATTGCGAATATTTCCTCGCAAGGATTGGTGACTAAACAGGAGCACTGAGTGTTGGAAACACGGCAATATTAATTAATTTCCCAAATTAACATTTTTGTTGAGATCACGTCTGTGAGTGATATTGTGCAGCAAGTCTATTTGCTAATTAGAACTTCCTTTGTAGCTCGTCTAGCGTACGTTAACTGTGTTCTTGACATCATTGTATTAAAACAATGTAAAAATATGTTAGCAATACAAGAATGTTGATTTTTTTTATCAAAAATAATTTTAAAAAAATAAAAAAAACAAAAATATTATTTTAATATATTTTTAAATAAAAAACACTTTAAAAAACAATTTCTACCGTACTAGCATGCTTTAAGAATAAAAACACGAAAATATTGATTTTCTAAAAGAATTAAATAGTGTTTTAGGGTTGCTATTTTTTCTTAATTAACTAATCATTTTAGTATTAAAAGTAATTAAATAGTTATTTGACCAATTTTAATATGCTTATTTCAGTAATATTTTTCTTTCTTATCAATCTTTCAATTTATATGCTTTCATTTTTTATTTTTTATTTTTCCTTTTTCTATTTTAAATAAAAAAATAATTTAACTATGAGATTATATAAACAAATAATTAAAAAATATGTATGCAGTAAATGATGAAAATTATAAACCCTTTACCTTGATGGTTCAAGGAGTATTTATAACCCTTGAACTTTGTTATTTTACTGAAATGGAGGGACTAAAGAGTCATTTCTTTTTTATAGCAATGATAAAAAATAAATATCTCTTACACAATATTAAATGAAAAATAAATATTTATTGTATAATATTAATAAGAGATAAATATCCATTATAAAATATTAATGATGACATAAATACAGTATATTTATTATTTTACGGGTTAGACTTGAAGGAATTTCAGAGCAGCGTACCGGAAATTAAAGAAAATATTTAGTGAAAGTTTAGGAATAACATTACTGAACCATTACAGGAAAACAGAGCAGCCTACTAAAACTGACAAAGATTGGAGTTCCAAGGTTCTTGCCCTCAAGATTACCGGAAAGATCTTCATCTGGGCTGTCCTTTTCCTCCTTGACCTCCAAGTCTTCGCAACCAGTAAGTGGTTCTGCATATGGAACTGCAGGTTGAATTATTGATCAATTGCAAATATTTCCGTACAATTAGGTCCCTTTGTTGACTATACAAGAGTGTTGGAAACACGGCAAAATTAATTTCCAAGTTAGTGGACGCCTAAAAGATCTTTCTATCTCAGCATCAACAAGGGAAAACCAATCTTCATCTGGTCTGTCCTTTTCCTCCTTGACCTCCAAGTCTTCGCAGCCAGTAAGTGGTTCTGAATATGGAACTGCAGGTTGAATTATTCAATTGCAAATATTTCCATTGTTGACTATGCAAGAATGTTGGAAACACGGCAATATTAATTTCCAAAATTGACATTTTTCCGGCAAGTCTACGTACGTGCAATTTGTGCTCTAATTATAACTTCCTTTGTGTCTCGTCTGATGACAACTGTTCTTGGAGACTTCTACCCCTGATCTATGCCTGGTTTTTCTTGGTATCATTGCATCTTTGAAGTTTGGTTTTCCTTACAATTTATTTTATCTTTCATTAGATTTCTCTATATTGTAAGAAATATTTTTAAGTGGATCATATGCCATGTCATGTTTTTAAAATAATATTAATTGTGTATATATATATATTTATAAACTTTATAAATGATAATTAAATGCTTGGAGTCCATTGCTCTCTAATGATGATGAACTAAGTACAATACATAATGGATGAAAGTGAAAAAAATCAGGATCCCTATGCTAGCCTTATTACATATTACGTAAAATCATGTAACCTCCATCAAAATATAGAAAATCTAAAGTTTGGTATTAATGGTTGAATCATAGTATGGACTAAATCCACTTTCTTGAAAAACCCAATGATATATGAGCCCAGAAAAAAAATAGTCCACGCACACAAAAACTCAAAAGAAATCAAATCTAGAAATGTATATCAAATCTAATTTTTTTAGGTTTAGTTTTGTGTTAGACTCAATAACATATGGGTTTAGTAAAAAGTCAGACCCAACTTTCTTAACAAAAAATCAACTAACCTTTATTTATTAATTACTAAAGACACAACTCAATATATACAAAGTGGAATTCTATCCATGTCTAATCTTACATTAAAATATTATAAGTTTTGTTAATACTCTATATTATTCTTTATCTTTAATATAACGTGGAGTATTCTATTTTGATAAAATCAAATTTATTGAACTAATATAACTTGAAATTGTATTAGAAATCAAACTCTTTTTTTTTCCCATTAAAAGGAGCCTAGCAGGATCAAACCTTATATTTCAATGCCAGATAGGTATGATATTATATAGAGTTGATGATTGTGGTCTTATTTTTCCATATAAATGAAAGGACTTTCTACTTTAATTTAGTTATATATATTCTCTCCATATAGATGAAATGTCCACATTTGATATTCCCAAGTTACTGTTGGATTCTCAAGATCTTTCCTTTCCACCATCATAAAGGATCCGAAAATGGAAAAAATGAAAATGAAAAATATAAAATAAAATAATGGCGAAGTAATAATTACGAGACTAGGAATTAGTGGGAACACCACAGTATTGATTTACATCATAGTTCATTGGTGTTTCAAGGGAACACCACTGGTTTTTCTTATTATGAAGAAAATTAATTGATCATATTCAAAAACATAAATAATCATGTGACAAGTGTTGATCATGGTACAAATAATCGAAAATAATTAAGTCATAAATACAATTAAAACTATATATAGAGATTAAGTTATAATTAACTCAAATACAAAAGGAATTTATGCAAATTGTATAAAAGTGATTACAATTACATAGAAACAAAATAGTAAGATTTCAGTAACTATCTTTGCAGTACAGAGTTTCTCATGTGTGGAGTAAATCAGCATAGGATCTTATAAATTATGATCTCTTATGAATGTAAATATCTGCCAACCTCTTGGTTCTTTTTACTGTAATAAGTGGTTATGGAAGAATGTCATCTCTCTCTCTCTCTGGATTCCTTGTACGCATTTCATTGTGAGATGTTTGGTGCCTCTGCTGGTAACGCTGACAGCAACAGCATGCCAAATGATGGTATGAAAGGAATAAGTGTTGGGAAATCCGACCGGGGGTGTACTGATAATTGCTCAAAGGGGAGGGGAAGCATACTGACACAATATTTAACGTGGTTCGGCAAAACCGCCTACATCCACGGGAGAGAGTCCATATTATTTAGAGATAGAGAGAAAGGATTACAACATATATGGAGGAGGAGGATCACTTCACTCTCTCCACTCCCAGCTCTTAACTGCTGCGCTTGCAGCTGCTGCAATGGCAGCAAGGCTGCTGCCATTGCAGCTCTCTTTCTCTCCACTCTCTTACACACACTCACGTTTTCACTCCTCTCATTTTGCTCTCACATAATGCCTCTATTTATAGGCATTTCATGGCAGCTGTTCTTGCTTTGTTGTCAACATTGGTGGCTGCCAAACTCCAGCTCATTCAACAATGGTGGCTGCCAACTCCTCTTCTTCAACAATGGTGGCTGCCAATAGTCAATGGTTGGTGTTGTCCATTTGCTGCACATGCAATGGCAACAACCCAACAATCACCCCCTTTGCCATTCATGTGGGGCAACTATCCTCTTGCTTCTTCAGCACAAGCTTGCATTCTGCATCTTTTCCAAGCTTACCATTCTGAGAGCGTCTTCAACACAACATTCCCCTTCGAGCGTCTTAACCATGCTCGGTCCGGAATGATTTTTCAAGCCTTACACCAAGGCTTATAACACCCCCTCAAACGAATATTCTCAAGTGCGACAGTCATTGAGTACTTCAATGTGATCACAAGCTCACCACTCTTTCAAGAGTCTACTCATCCAGGAGTTGCGTCTGCCCTCTGTTCCACCCTAGGAACCACGCTTTACTTCTCCGTGAGTCTCTTGCTCTTAGTCGTAAGAGTCCAGGTAGCTCTCCACCTTTAACCATGGGGGCAGCCCATAAAGGTTGATCCATATATGTCTTTATACTCTGAGTATTACAATGCCATTACCGAGCTCACCACCTTGACAAGAGTCAACTCGTTCTCGGAACCTGCGCATGCCCTTCTGCTTCTTCATAGCAGCCGCGTCTTAATGCTCCACAAGTCACACACTTATTGTCCAAGGCAAATGTCTTCTAGCTCATTGATCTTTAGCATGGGGGCAATATCCATGAAAGTCAATCCTGCATCTGTCTCCATACTCATCATAGCCACTTCATTGGCTATACACCTGTCCACTTATATCCAGCCATTACATTGGCTCTGGGGTTGTTCTGAACTGGGCTCATATCGTGGCCCACACACCTTCTCCTTAGGTGTCTCCGCTCGTAACCATACGGCGGTCTGAACTGGGGCTTCTATCACGGCCCTCACACCTTCTCTAAGGTGTCTTCGCCCGTTGTTATGGGGCGGTCTGATCCGGGGCTCCTATCACGGCCCACACACACCTTCCATCTAAGGTGTCTTCACCTTTCATAGGTGGCCGCATCCTCCTTCAGCTGAGATGCTTCGAAGTGGCTCCAAAAGTCTCTACCACCATGTGCACTTATGGGAGAGATTACTGCCACTGACTACATAGAAAGAGAAAGTTGCGGTATACTCCTCGCAATCCTCCACCTCGATTTCTATGTTTGGAGCTTCTGTGCCTTTCTGCTCGACAGCTCCACCTACACCAACTCTCTTTGGTGTCTTCGCCTTTCATCATAGGCGGTCGCCTTTTATCACAGGCGTTTGCACCCCCTCAATTAGGTGCTTCTACAACAGCTCTCTTTCCATCCTTGCATGCATTGGAAAGGTCTTCGCCTGTTGTCTTCATCAAGAGCATAAGAGACTTCCTGTTGTACAAACTTTAACAGTCTCTGCTCTGAGCTTCATCTGGGAACACTTCTTCTCCTTGCACCTGGTGTCTCATTACAGTACCTCGTTGGATCCTACGGGTACCCCTTCACAATCTCCGTGTGCCCTCGTGTAATTTCTGTTCTCCAGATTTCTCCCTATTCCTTGCTTATGTTTGACAGCAGCTCATCCTGTCACAACACCTGTCCAAGTCAAAGATAGGGTGCCAATCTTTATCCCCTTGCTGTATTTCTCTTCCATTATCAGGGTCTTCATCAATTCTCCCTTCGAGAAATCACAGTCACCGAATCTAACTTCTTTGGAGAAATCACCACTTCATCAGATCCTTGATCATACGGAACCCAACTGTTCTCTTGTGCCGTCATCCTGCTAGTCTTCAACCATTTCATTACAAACTACTATATATACGAAAATAGTACCGTATGGATAATCCTTCCACTAAGCAAGTTCCCAGGAAAGATTGGAGGGGTCACACTGGTCCCGCTTAAAACCCAACCTTCTAGACAGAACTTCTTAGGCCATATCTATCCATCGTACTGTCTTTCCGTATATACAACCATTTGCTAGCTTTGTTGCGGCTTTCCTTTACAAGTGATCTGGAATATACTGGTTTGATACATCATTTCTCAACATCTGGCGAGACTACCAGTTCTTAGATTCGTCAAGATTGGTCTTCATCAATTTCCACTCTCCACCTCAAATCGTCCACATGATCGGGTGTACAGAGTGTCCCAATTTTGCCTTCCCTCAAGGCAATTAAAAAATCTCTCCACTTAGCAGTTCAGCACATGTAATTGGGTAAACATGTGTGACATGTTCTTCTTCATTTCCATCGACCACCATGATGACCTTCAGATGCCTCCTGATCGGGCAATCTCTTTTGTTAATTCACCACCGCCATTTTTGGTCTCAAATCTCAACGTTCGGACCGTACCATTGCATCCGGAACGCTCCAATTAGCTGGAAACAAGTCTGAAATCGTCCAAATCGCACTTCAGACGGCTAAGCTTTGATCAAAACACTTCTTGCCTAATCAACGGCTCAGATTCAATCTCAGATCCGGTTGCACGTAGGATCAGCTACACTGAATCCTGTCCCTCGGCTCACGGCTCGGCTCGGCTCCAATTCGGCTCGGCTCACTCGGCTCGGCATGGCTCGGCTCGAGTCTGGTGACGTGGCAGGTGGATCCCACTTGATGACGTGGCTGCTGACTAGTCATTGACTGGTCTATGACGTGGCTGCTGACATGGCATGCCTACTGTGCATGATGACTTCACCATTACATCAGGCTGATGTCATCATGGGTCATGCTACTGTACATGATGATGTCACAATTACATCATGCTAATGCCATCCCTCACATGTCTACTGTTATGCTGATGTCATCCTTATCCGAGTCAGCCACATGGGTCGGGTCAACTGGTATTCGGGTCGGGTCAACTCATCCGGGTGAAGAAGACGCGTGGGGCGCGTTTGCGCGCGTGGACAGACGCCTTGCCGGAGAGTGATGGAGAGTGCGGCCATGTCCGACGTCCGATTTTGACGCCGTTTTCACCGTTGGCTTCGTCTCTTCCTCCTCTACACAGTGGTATGGTCAAAACACAATTGTAACAACTTTCATTTTTGAGCAAAAATCAAACATCCCTTTAAACCATCAGCTTTGATACCAATTGTTGGGAAATCCGACCGGGGGTGTACTGATAATTGCTCAAAGGGGAGGGGAAGCATACTGACACAATATTTAACGTGGTTCGGCAAAACCGCCTACATCCACGGGAGAGAGTCCATATTATTTAGAGATAGAGAGAAAGGATTACAACATATATGGAGGAGGAGGATCACTTCACTCTCTCCACTCCCAGCTCTTAACTGCTGCGCTTGCAGCTGCTGCAATGGCAGCAAGGCTGCTGCCATTGCAGCTCTCTTTCTCTCCACTCTCTTACACACACTCACGTTTTCACTCCTCTCATTTTGCTCTCACATAATGCCTCTATTTATAGGCATTTCATGGCAGCTGTTCTTGCTTTGTTGTCAACATTGGTGGCTGCCAAACTCCAGCTCATTCAACAATGGTGGCTGCCAACTCCTCTTCTTCAACAATGGTGGCTGCCAATAGTCAATGGTTGGTGTTGTCCATTTGCTGCACATGCAATGGCAACAACCCAACACTTTTTACTGTAATAAGTGGTTATGGAAGAATGTCATCTCTCTCTCTCTCTGGATTCCTTGTACGCATTTCATTGTGAGATGTTTGGTGCCTCTGCTGGTAACGCTGACAGCAACAGCATGCCAAATGATGGTATGAAAGGGGAAGCTTTGATCATTCTTCAAGTTATGACCGGAGAGGTGGTAATGCTATGTCTTTTCTTCCTTGTGTATGTTCATAAACAAGAGGATGGGAGATGGGAAGAGGTTCATAAACAAATGCCAGAGGATCTTAGCCAAGTTCCCAAAAGGAGGCAAGCACACTTGCAAGCCTTGTGCTGCTTCTCATAAATTCTCACATTACTCGATGCTTGAATTCACATGAGAGATGCATTTTTCTCTCTCTGAATGCATTGCTGGTTTCATTTTTCCAGATCACCCGAGAAATCTAAAAAGAGTGGCTCATCTGTTATTCTTATAATAGTTATACCTAGTAGCAACAAAAGTGGGACGAATATTACCAAAAATGGATTTGTTCTGAACTCCTGAATTGATAGCTGCAAGTTGTCTGCAAGACCAAATCCTTTACATTTGTCTAGAATGCAATTGAATTTGGTGTTCGGAACTCAAGCTCCCAATTACCTCAAACCCTGATTCTAACCCTTGATTGAATGAATTAGTAAAATCCTGCCCCAGTTGTGTTTATCCATTTTTCAACCTCTTGTTGACGCAACCACAGCCATAGACCTCAAGCACTGGTCTTCATCTTGCCTTTCAACATTCTCAAGATGATGGAATATAAAGTGCATTATCTGACATATATATACATGATTTTTTTTATCCTGAAGAACGTAGTTTTAGCAAATGAACAGTTTAGGCAGCTACTGATTTGTTTTTTAAGATTTTTGATGGTTGGGGGTTCGATTTATTCACTCATTTACTCACAGATTATGATGGTACCCATCTCAGCTCAATATCTCTTGCAGCTTAATTCTTTCAGTCTCTCATGAGTTCTTGAGTTTTTGCCAAATCTTAAACCATGTTGTCAGCTCCTTAATCTGAGCTATAGATAAAGTTAGACGCAGGGTAGTTTAATCCTAACACGAAAGAAAGTGTCAGGTGTTCAGTAAGAGCGAGACACCTTTTCTACAAAGTTTCTGAACTCCAATGAAATCTACGGCAATTTGGAAAAAAACCAACTCTGGCAGGAGGGAGAAGAAAGAAGCGTGGAAAGCAGGATCGTTCTCAGGTATCATTAGGAATTGTTTCTAGGAGGAAAAAGTATAAGGTTAGGTTTCTTAATGCCAGAGGCAGTTTGACAGAGATGGATAAGGAGGTTAGTGACAACTCTATGGACTCTACTATTGCCAACGTCAATGGAAGGTTGGAAAAACTGGCAACTGGTACTGAACCCACAATAGTCTATAGCTCTGAACGTGAGGTGGCAGCTACACATCACCTTGGCAAGGTTTTAGGGATTCATAGAGATACTAATGATGGTTTGGTTGCTGAACATATTCGGAGGCAGATTGATTTGAAATATATAGAAGGAATGGTTGAACTCCCTCTGAGTTCTTGCTCTGGTGCCCAGGTTATGAGTTTTATTCTAATCTTAAGCAGATGCTACCATATAATTATAGAGATTTAGGCAGTCTTTGTAGAAGGGGGGCTGCCTGCACAAAAGTATGTTAGTTCCAATGATATTCTTGGAAACTAAAATTTCTAATTGTACGAATACCTTAGTCAAAAGTATTTGGAGTGGGTCTAATGTTAACTAGAATGGTATAGTTTCTTAGCAATTTTAACTATGTTATTGTAAGCATTATTGCATGCATCATATATAAACGATTCTTCTGACTGGTAGGATTCTGTTTTGCTTTGCGATCGAATTCGGTTGAAATATACCTGAGAAAGTGGGAGGCTGCTAGCGCGTGGGAGACGCCAGTGGACTTTGTTCAGACGCCTGCAACGTGGTGCTCATTGTATTTTATGTGTTGAAGTTCTTGATGTGTTTTCTGACAAATGGAAAACAAACTAATAAAGTTGTTTAATATATTCAAATTTTGAGATTAATATTAAAAAAATTATTAAATTACTTTGAATACATCAAATCGATTGTAATTGGGTTATTATGATGAAATTAGGATTCGAAAACCAACTTTTCAAGTTCACTTATAAATTCACTCTACAAATTGATTTATTTTATGTTTTTTTATCCCTTCAATGAAAAACATTTTTATCCGTACTGAAAAAATAGTAACCAAACACTAATGAATGTTAATGAAAATAAGTTAAATGAATGATAAATGTGTCATTGAACATAAGAAGGAAATCGCTAAGTGTTTGGGTCGTCCCCTTATCCAAACAAACCCAAATGAGGTGTTAAAGTTTTTGTTTTTGTTGAAAAGTTTGGATTTTTTTTTGCATTTTTTTATTTGGTTTTTTTTTTATTTGGAGTTTTGAAGGATTTTGTGAATCTTGGTTATATGGTCAGATAATGGAACGAAGAATTTTGTGAATTTTGATTATAAGGTTAGTTAATGGCATATAGGACTATTGGTTTTATTATATGCTTGAAATGTCATTTATCTACAAAAGTTTGAGTTTTGTGTGTTATAGGGATTGGGGGGTTGATATTGCAATGAGAGATGTGGGTGGTTTATTGTAGGGAATAGGGATTGGGGGGTTTTGAGTGTTTTAATGTAGATAGGTGCTTTAATCGGTGTTGGGGATATGGGGGAGTGATTGCTTGTGGCGAATGGGATGGGATTAAGTTTCCAGTTTTGCTGGGATGAATGGAGTTGAAACAGATTTGAGTTGTTTGTTGAACTTTTGAACTGGTGGGTTGGAGTTTAGGCCTCTGGGTTGTTGAAAAGTTGGAATTCTTGTGTGACAATGGAGATGGGGGCTATGAGATTAAGATTGTGATGAGGGATTGGGGGATTTGGGTGTTACTTGCTACAACCAACCGACCTTCAGAACTCGATGAAGCAATCCTCTGGCGTCTTCCTCAGGCCTTTGAAATTGGGATACCTGATCAACTAAAACTGAATCACCAAGAGGAACCTAGAATAAGTTGTGCAAACACATGACATTATGAGAACATCTTTCTCTATTGTATTGAATGATTACTATATACCCACATCCGATTAAAGAAGATAAAATGCAACAACAAAAACCATCTTCAGCATCCAATTATGTCCATTCAATATAAAACCATCCAATCTTGGGTCAGTGAGGAAATTAGCGAGGGTTTAACCATTATGTTCAATGCGCTTTTTTTATTTATTGAGAACATCAAGAACTCTTACTTCGTGCTTAATATATCGGGTTGCTTGCTTATTGGAATTTCAGTGCATGAATGGACATGCTGCTTGCTTTTCACTTCTTCGATTTCAGTGCATGAATCGTAAGCTTTTCTTTTGCTTTAGTTATAAACCTGCCAATCACCAATGCTGACTGATTTTGTTGATGATTTTGGCTCTGTGAAAGAGTTGTGGAACATTGTTTGTACCTGTTGAGATGGGTTTGTTACACTTTTAATAGTTATTTATGACTTACAAGTTATCAGAATTACTTTATTTTGCTTGCAAATATTGCTGTTGTTATGAGAACTGAATTTGTCAGTAGAGTGTTGTTCTTTTAATTTACTCGCTGGTTTGTAGAGCAATTTGTTCATAACACTATAAGTCTCAAAATACTCCCAGAAAGGGAGATTGAATTAAGTGATCAAGAATAAGGAAATGTTCATAACTCAATAAAACATAAATGATTTTATAGTTAACACAAGCTATTGCTTGCTTGACCTATTACATACATGGAATCTTTTTCGCACAAGGAACACCCAAACCATTTGATATCTTGTTTGTAAAGGGAATCCAATACCATGAATCCGCCACTCTAGTATTGTTTAAATGTCAAATCCACTTGATATCTTGTTTGTACTGTAAAATTAGAAAGGTAAGACTGATCAAATAAATTATAGAGAAAAGATAGAGTAACAAGAACTGTGAACATAAAATTTGAAAACTCAAATACTCGCAAAACTTACTAGAAAATATCAATTGCATTATCTAGTTTCTTCTAGCACCACATCTGCCAACATTCTTCTTTGTTTTCTTGCTCTTGAGATTCCATATATCTTCAACCATCCTAAAAAACCATGAAGGTTTTTTTGTTCTAAACACGATGTATCCCGTTGCAACTCCAAACACAAACCCGCATCCATACCCCATTGTCACAGCTTTCCATCCAAATCCTTCTCCAAACAGTGTTGAATCATCTCCTTCATCAAAGCTTGATGGCGGTAATGATGGTGCCTCATCACCGTAGCATTCTTTTAGTACTTGAAATCCACATAAACCCAAGTTTCCTTCAAATGAGGTTGCAGTAAAGGTGTTGAACTGCTCTCCACTTGGTATACGCCCCTCTAGCTGGTTATGTGAAAGGTTTAGGATTGCAAGAAATGTTAGACCCCCCAGCTGCGTTGGAATCCTTCCGGTAAGCAAATTTGAAGATAGATCTAATGATTCCAAATTGGTCAAATTTCCTAATGATGATTGGATATGACCTGTAAGGGAATTATGAGAAAGGTTGAGCTGTTGGAGTGCTTTAAGCTTTCCTATCACTTTTGGAATCTCTCCGGTGAAATTGTTATTTGACAAATCAAGTACTCTGATAGTACTTCGGATCTTCGTAAACTCAATTTCTACACCTTTCCATGTCATTTCTATGGAATAGTCATAGCCAGTGTAATTTATTGTCCCCATGTAAACCATGTTTTGATCCGAGGCCATCATTGCTTCAAGACTATTGAAATACCCAGTTGGCAACGGCCCACTAAAATCATTGTTAGAGATGTCAAGAATCCGTAATTTAGAGAATGAATTATATGCAGTCGGACCCTTCACAAAACCTTGGAGTTTATTGGATTTTAGGACAAGAATTTGGAGCTTTGGAAGCGTTTCTAGAAAGTAGGGAAATGCATCCTCAATCTTGTTGTTGCCAAGATCAAGAACTTCCAACATTATGCAATTGATGATAGACGGTGGTATTTTCCCTTCTAATTCATTTCCATTGAGGTTGAGATATTCCAAGCTATTATCCTTTGAAAAAGTTGAAGGGAGGGTGCCTTGAAGATTGTTCATGCCTAGATGCAATACTGAGAGCATGTTGCTGAAGTTCCCCAAACATAGTGGTGTAGAACCACTCAAGCTGTTGTTGGACAAGTCCAGGACGTTAAGGAATCTCAGCTTGCAAATAGAAGAAGAAATCTCACCTGTCAATTTACTATTGGACTCAAGAATAAGGACTTCCAGGTTCTCTTGTTTGAAAATCGAACTTGGGATTGGACCACGCAAGTGGTTATTGCTCAAATCAAGGTATGTCAGTGAATCGTGTTGGAGTTCACTTATATTACCTATGAGATTATTGTTATGAAGGTCAAGATAATATAAAGAAGGAAGAGCAAACAAAGAGGATGGTATTGTTCCATTGAACAAGTTACCATATAAACGTAGACTCTCTAGATTTGAAAGGCTACCCAAAAAATCTGGAATCTGACCTATAAATTTATTGGAATCGAGTTTCAAGTAATGGAGGTGTACAAGGTTTTGAAATGATGATGGGATCTCACCTATAAAATTATTACTTGAGAGGTCTAAATAAATGAGGTGTGTGAGATTACCAAACAGGGCTAGATCTGACCTTATAATGTTACAATTACGAAGAAACATATATTCTAATGACTTTAGATTACTGATTAAGTCGTTTTCTAAATAAACTGAAATTCTTGTATTAGAAAGACTCAACCGAGAGAGCACATTACTCAAATTGGACGAAGGAAAAGAGCCAGTGAGGCCTTCGTTGTATGACAAATAGAGTGATTCAAGGTTTGGGAGGAGAAAGATGTTACCCGGGAATTTCCCCTGCAATCCACAATCACTGAGGTAAAGAGATGAAAAGGAAGAGGACAGATTCGTCAAGGAATTAAAAAAATCTTGTGAAACCAAAGACATATTTACATAGCCCAAATCCAGTTCTCTTAGCTTGGTTAGGTTTTGAACAATCTTGTGAAAAGAAATTGGTTCTAGACTTAGATCGTTGTTGGAAGAGAGACCAAGGGAAACCAACTCGGTGAGTTGCTCAAAATCATATGGAATTGAACCAGTAAAATCGTTCCCTCCAAGATCCAAGTACTGCAGGTGCTTAAATTTCCCCATTGAGGATGGGAGTTTTCCTTTCAATCTACAGTAATAGAGTTTGAGCGACGACAGAGAAGAAGACAGATTCATCAAGGAATCGGGAACA
>Ga0325410_1005049_pt1 | contig 14666 bp, 9 predicted proteins | sample PopdelMetagenome_16_FD_206182 | JGI IMG/M metagenome (GOLD analysis project Ga0325410, IMG submission 206182) | Populus deltoides microbial communities from Bellville, Georgia, United States - Xylem-PdIQD-R3 | ecosystem: Host-associated > Plants > Phyllosphere > Stem > Wood/Secondary xylem... | reverse complement strand
TCACGGATTCATAACCACCACTTCTAATAATCACTAATAATCATTGTGGGACAAACAACATCACCATGTGTATGCTAGCTAGCTAGGTACGTAGTCGGCAAATCCCAGCCCTTTATTATTATTATTTTTTTTATTATTATTTCTTTTACAGCCACTCAAGTGGCATTTGGTTGTTAACAGATTATTTCGAGGTCAAGTAAGCAGATCGATGTTGGAACCCTAAAAGAAAAGGGGGGATCAAGTAAGTATTGATTGCATTATGTGCATGTGAGGATGGTCCTACTGCATCTTCATTAAAATTTAGTTATTCGGTGGAGAATTAAGTAGATAATAATGATGCTGGAGACTTCTCAGAAAATGATGGAGAATTATCAAGTTTTTTCTTCTTCTTCAAAAGTAGCCCTAATTTATCTTAATTTCTAGTTGAGTGGGGTAGGGCATAAGAAAATATTTCCATTGTTGATAGTTCACAAACATTTTCAATTTTATAAGAAATCTAGGTTTACTTACTGTAACAATATCGTCATAAATATACTAATAATAAAAATAGAAATATCATTAAATATAGTATAATTTAGATATGATGTATTAGGAGTGTCAGTACCTTTCATTTACGCGGTTGAGATTCCTAGTAACCATAATAGTAGATAGCAACTTCCTATCCAACCAAAAACCTCTCGAATCCACTTGGAAAGGGTTGTCATGACGTCATGTTCCTGTGAAGTGTACGACACCTTTCACGATGATTTTTTTAAAAAAATTATTTAATGGTTTTTCTATGCATGTTTATTTTTATTTTCGTGTAGTTAATAAAAAATAGATATTTTTTTTAAAAAAGTTATTATTCCCACCGGTGTTTATGACCCAAGTCTTAGATCTAGCGGGTTAATCCAAATTAATTTGAATCAATCCAAAACATCTTCGTTTCAACATATCAATAAAAAAAAGGTTAAAATGACATCTTCTAGGAAAAAAAAATCTTGAAATCAAATCGGGTTTTAATGGAGTCATATTTGGACTTATTAATTTCAAACCATTCAATTTTTTTTGTGTTTTTTCCAATTTCTTTTTGATTTTTATTAAATGAAGAACATAGAAAAAAAAGAGTTATATTTCTTTCTGGAAAACCAGGAAAGGAGAAATTGTACTAGCATATCATTTAATTTTAGTGAAATTTCAATTATTATTCTTTTTATAAAAAATTAGTTGCTATTAATTCAATAAAATACTTTTAAAGAATTCCTCAAAACACGAGATCAAGTTTTATATTTTATATCTATATCTTAGTTTTTTTAATTTTCATCTTTAGTTAATTTTAATAAATAAAAAATTGACATTTATAAACTCATATAATTCTTAATCTATTTTATTAAACAAATACATCAAATTTTAACTTTACATTTTTTTTGTTTTCTCATTGAAAACACATTATTAATACCTAGGTTATTTTTATGTTCAAATTTTTTTAACCCCGACCCATAACATTGTTATGAAGTATTGAAATGATATTATTATCAGTTATGAAGTCATAACATTGTTTCTCGTCATTTAAATGTGATAGTCCTAATAGAATTTGCTGCCCTAATAACACTCAACGTTAAAAAAAAGAGTTAAAAATATATATTTCCATTCCATTTTTTCTTAAGAAAAAAATAAACATCATGAAGTAGCTTATTTTCAAGACAATATAAAATTGAATTTTTTTTATTTTATAATAAAAAAATCTTCAGACCAACTTGTACAAAATTAAGTGACATTAGTATGATTCCAGAAATAAGAAATGTTATTACATTAATAGCCTCATCATTTAAAGATTGTAAAAAAAAATTAGATTAACATGGGTGTTCGAGTCAGCTTGTACGCATCTCGATTAATTGTACGGGCCTTGAAATTAATGACCATGTAAATTTTTAATAGTTCTGAGATTTATGAAATTCAAACAAGTGATCTAAAAATTATAATTTTATTCTGATCAAATATATCCTTTTCTTTTTCTCAAGTAAAGTTTTATGATGGACCGAAGCCAACAACAATATAAGCTATTGACATCAATCTAGGCTAATGGTCTAGTAGAAGTTTAAGAGTTTAATTGAACCAACTTGGGGTTGGTTGTTAGCTATAGATGACTTTTGTTATGAGCCACTCTCCAAAGTTGAACCACTTTTCAGCTCTTGGGTCATGCTAACTCCAAGATAATGGGTTACCTGACCTTGTAGATGTTTGCCTGACTATAAGAGAGATGATTGAAACATAAATAATCTTAATTTCAACCATTTTCTAAAGTGATTTTGAAATTCAATTGGGCCTAATTCCTAAGTGAGGAAGCATTTTAAAGATATTTTAAGAGAGATGATTGAAAATTTTTTTATTTTTTATTTAGACTTTGTTTGGAAAAAAAATTATTTTTTCTTAAAATAAAATTGTCAAAATAGGCCTAAGAGGTGTTTGCCAAACACCCTTAAACCAAAAAAACCTTTAGCAAAAACATTGCAAGTCAAATAAGACCGTAACCATTTCACCAGACTTTGACCCAATCGAATTAATCTTAAACCTTTGGTTCGACCATAAACTAGACCAATGACCACTAATTTGACTCGAAAAACAAACCAAAACCTAAACTAGAATCCAAAACGAATCAAACTTGCAACAACACAAAAACCCAAAATATTTTGGTCAAAATGGATTAAAGCCTAGAAAAACGAAGAACATTCAACAAGAATCCAACAATGTGGATCAAGATTCAGACTAGATATGAACAAACCAAAGATATAGGCATGTTGGAAATCAATCACAGAACAATAATTAAGCATCAAACATCAATGATATCAACCAATAATCACAATTTGATCAAAATAGGTTTCGGTACAAAAACAAAACCATGGGATTAAAACTCAGAAATCATGATTATTGATGATAGCTAACCCTACATTATTGATTAATGAAGTCCAACGAAGTGTCTAGTGCGAAGAAATGGATCAAAATTGGTCCAAACTCAGAAATCATGATTATTGAACAATATTTGTTTTACATGCAGAACGAGGGGAGGACAAAGGAGAAGAGGGAGGTGGGAGGGATTACCTGGCATGGGGGAAGCCTGCTATGATGAGAAGGTTCAGTTGGTGGCTCAGGAGGCTTCCATAAAGGGAATGGTGGCTGGTATCGCTACTGGTGAAGGAAGAAGAAGAGTTTGTAAAGGAGAAAAAAGCTCGTAGTGGCTCCTCCTGAAGAAGGGTGGTCAGCTAATGGTTGTGCTAGTGACTTGTGGAGGAGTTGGTGGTGGAAAAACCAGAGGTGATGGCGGCTAGAACGACGATTGGCACTGGCAATGGGAGGAAAAAGGAGGAACCTTGGGCTAAGAGAGAGAGAGAGAGAGAGGAAAAAGTTGGCAGAGAAGAGAGAGATACTGGCAATGGGCTCTTCCTAACATGAGTTGGTCGGCTGGTGTTTCGGCTAATGACTTGGGATGAAGCTGATGATGGGCAAGTCAGTGATGACGGCGATTGGGTGGTTGGAACGGCAAAGAGAGAAGGAAAGAAAGAATGGCAGAAAATCAAGGGGGAAAGGTTGTTTTTTTTTCAATATTTGCACCCGATTTTCTCCTCCTTTCAGGACATGAAATCCTCATCTATTTATAGGGGTTGGAAGAGGGATGTTTGGTCTCCACTTGTTCCAAATCTTAGCCCTTGGATCGACTCGGAAGGATCTCAACTATTGGTTCAAAGTAGGCATCATAGGCTATCAGATTTGTTGCAGAGGGGTTAGTTGGGTTCGCTACTTTAGGGCGGTTCCACCACCTCTATGACGTCAATTGGTCAAAACTGACCACACTGGGGTATAGTGAGATGTTATGTGATCATTTTAGTGTAAGTTTTGTCCAATTTAGTGGAGAAATGAAGCGTCAAATGCCTTAGAAAGTACGTAACTCAAGCAGCTTCTCTAGATAATAGAATGAACAGTTAACACAAAAACAACGTCGTTTAGGCCAATTTCATTTTAGTCCTTTGATTTGCGATTTATTCTTCATTAAACCCCTGATTGGTTTCAAACTTTCAATTTTGTGCAATTGTACCCCTGCATAACTTCAATTTAAGCCCTATATTTCAACGTCTTGGTCCTTAGTCTCAAATTTATGCAATTTTATGCCTAATTGACCATCAAACTTTCAAAGTTCTTTAATTTCACCCTTGATTTCAGCCAATTGAGTTTTTATAGTTCGGTGCCTTATGCAAAATGGTCTTTGGTTATGAATTTCTTCAGTATAACCCTTAATTGATCCCAAAATTTTAATTTTCTTGTAATTTGACCCATGATTTCATTCAATTGACTTGGTAAAAATTAAATTTGGTCTCATAAAATTCCATTCTTCTCAATTAAGCCCAAATTAAGCTTCCAAACTTAATTTTCACCAATTAAGCCCCTAATAAAATTAATTTGACCCATTTAAAGTATAATTAAGTCCTTACACCTAATTAAATCCTTTAGTTGAACCCAAATTAATTCTTAAACATAATTAAACTTTAATTTAGTCCATGATTAAATCAAATTGGCCTATTAAAAATGTAATTACGTCATTAGGCTTAAATTTTAAGTAGATTTGTCCGATAATTATTTAATTTGACCTTGAATCTGCATTATCTCTCCATTTTTGGGTAAAATGAGGTACAATTAAACTCCTGATTTTTTCTAAAATTACAACTTAATTTTTCTTGCTTTTGGTAAAACGCTAGCCTTTTTTGCTGTTATTTTTATTATATTTTTTTAATATATTTTTTTATTTTGGAAAGAAATAAGATAAATTTGGGGAATAAGTCAAAAATATATTATGATAAAATCATCAAAATCATGCATTATATACCACCTTCCATAACTGCAGCCCCCAATGATAGCCAACAAAAACATCAAATTTCAATTCAAAACTTACTTTTTAAACGCTTAAAACCCAAATCATGCTTAGGAAACAAGAACATACAATAACAAACCAGAAAAAGCATTAATAACCTTACTGTCATATCTAACAGATTTTAAAATCACTTTATTTTATTTAATCTAAACATCAAGCATATTCTAAATATCCAGCAACATTATCAAACAATTCCAAGCAGGATTAAACAAGGAAAAAAATGATATTTTGTGCATTAATCAAAATTAAAACTAAAAGCAATATAATGCAAAACAATGTTCAGAAACATCATGGAAGATGCAAGAACAAGATAGAGATATGCCTCATTGATATCCTCTACTAGGCTAAATGAATGTTGTATACCTTTCAAGTTTAAAAAATGGTTGCTACCTTTTGGTTCTTTCTTTTTCAACCTTGTTACTCTCTCTCAAAGTTGAGGAAATCCTTATTCTAGGCTCTTAAACCTTCACACTTAGAGCACTACAACATTTAACAGTTTTACCGACGGATCTAATCCATCGGTGTAAGATTGCCACTTCATCGGTAAATTTTTACTGACCAATTCATCGACAGAAAATGTCCATCAGCATAGTGTTCATCGATAATTCCATATTCTATCATTAATTCTGTCGGTAAAAAATAAAATAAAATAAAATACTGATGGTTTTACATATGAAAAATGCGTGTCAAAAAAATTCTCGCTGGAAATATTCTGTCGGTGATGGTGGCATATGAAGTAAATATTTTTCTACTCTCGGTAAAATACCGACAGACTGTTTCCATCTATAAAGACGTCGGTGTTTGTGGCATTTCCAATAAATATTTTTCAACTTTTGATAAAATATCGACAGAGTGTTTCCATCTACAGAGACATCGATGTTTGTGGCATTTCCAGTAAGTATTTTTCAACTCTATGTAAAATACCGATAAAAAAATTCTGTCTGGAAATCCATTGATGGTAGTTTAAAAAAAATATTTAGAACAAATAATATAAAATTATATAAATTAATAGTAAAAAAACAATAATGAAAAGAAAATTGTATTAAACATCAAAAATATAAAAATAAAGTTAAATAATATTCATCCAAATATTATTTACAAATTTAAAGTGTTTCCAAAAAAAATATTAAACTAGAACAATGGCGGAGGAGGAGGAGGATGGTTGTTCCCGGGACCATACGGACAAAAAGATGGCACACATGTATCACCCATTTGTGATCTAATGCCCATAACCATTTGACAAAGTTGTTCATAATCCGCTGAGAGTCGATCATATTGTTGTTGCAAAGCCACGAACTAATTAGATTGGGTGCTCGATACTGATTGGGAGCTCCCAACGATTGAGATACTCCGGGTCACCCGCAAGTTCTTGGCCGTAGTGTTGGAGAGCCCCTACACCCGATTTTTATCGGGTCCACCAGACGATCCTACCTCCATCCATAAATCCGGATCGAAATCTGGATGGGTCGAAGCATCATCCCCATATCTCTCCCTTAACTGGCTATTATAGGTCTCCTGAAAATAAAAAGAAATCATCATATTCAACTCAATAAAATAATAACTTACAAAATAAAATGCTTGAACGAACATACCACGAAGTGTTGAGCGCGGTTGTCAATGAACTGTTGCACCCCCTTTTGGCGATCTTCACTCCGCACGTGCGTCTCTACAAACAGCTCCATTTGGCTCGGCTCAGGTCCAAGAGACGTAGCCTGTAAGAAAAAAAATTAATTAAGTAACAACAAATTAATTAACGATATATTTCATTTAAATTAATCTTACCATTCGTTTCGCATGTATAGCAAAAGAAACGGAGCCGCTGGTGTGAATGGTCATCGAACCATGAATTTGCCAGTTCTGGTTTGTCGGCACCGGACTGTGAGCGTCGTGTGAACCGCTTAGACGTCACGTGCTGAATATATTACAGTCATATATCCCCCGGAATGTATGGGGGTTTGAAATCCCTCCAAACCGCCACGTCATTCTAGCCTTGTAGACCGTTATCTCTTGCGTATTTTTCAGCTTTTTTTGTGATTCATACCAAAAATCACGCAACTTACTTCCATAGTGACAAATTAGATTTTAAACATAAATTTTTTTAATTAACAAAAATATCATATTGTTTTTAATGTTACCTAGCTGCCGCGTGATTTTCCCATACCCTTCTCGCAATATTGTCATGCGTGTTGTCCCACTCGAATTTGTGCTATGTATAAATAATTTATTTTAAAAATAATAATAATTTATTTACAATTATAATAATAATTTATTAAAAATAAGCTAGAAATAAATTAAATTAATGAAATATTGATTAGTTGTTCATAAATTATGTTATAATTATATATAAAAAAGAACTAAAATCAAAACAAACTTACATTGAAAGGTCGTCCTTCTAATGTGTCTCGTACTTGCAGGTGAATTTGATTCCGCTATGAAGGTACACCGCCACTGCGCTGTGAAACCGTGCTGCAAGAGGTAGCATCGCGAGTCGACGCAGGTGCCTCTTCTTGATCGACACCTAAGGACATGTTATCCTCACTACTAGAAGAACTAGCTGTTGATTTTGTTCTACGCAGCTGCATAATTTTATACGAATAATTACATAATTAAATTTAATTATTAAAAAAACAAATTTTGGCAACACCTCCCTATACTGCAGACTACCCAAAGTTTTCAAATCTGTAAATATTGACAATAGCCACAAACCAATTGACCCCTTTCAAAAATCTTATATATAAACTAACATCTATACAAATAACAATTAAAATTAATGGAAATAATTAAACACATATCATGTAATAATAGAGTAAAAATTAGATAAAATAATTAAATTTAATCCTATATATTCAATTACTAATTACAAGGTAAATTCAACAACAACAATTAAAATTCAACAAAGTATTCAATTATTATGGCAATACAAAAATAAAATATATTGAAAAAATTAAAAAAAAAACTATAAACTTTAGGAATGAATAATGCTTACCTTAATAATGTTTTATTTCAAGACTTTATCTACATTATAAAAATACACCAAAACTAAAAACACAACAAAAATAACAATAACTAAAACAAAGAAAAAATAAAAAATAAAAACCATTAAGCATATTAAATGGAAATACATACCTTTTAATTTGTTGAAGATAGAACTAGAGATTACAAGCAAAAAACAAAAGTTTTGAAGCAAATGAGAGGAAAAAAACAAAAACGAGAGAACTGTGAAACGAAGTAGAGGAAAAATGAACTGAAGGGGTGGTCGCTGGGAATTATAACGCAATTTTACTGACAAAATCACTGAGGACTATTTAAATAATATTATTTTTAATTATTCTATTGATGAATTTTCAAAAGTCTATCGGTAAATTTTGAATTTCGCACTAAAATTTTTAAATGACCCTCTAGAATTTTCGCAATCCGTCGACAAGTGCACGCGGTCAGAGATGCATTAATACCCATCCTTTGAAATTCACATAGTCTATCGGTAATTATGAACTGCACCGGAAAATGCCAATGGACTGTATCCGTCGGTATAAACATCATTGATTATGACATTTGCAGTAAATATTTTGCAACTCTCAGCAAAATATCGACGGATTGTTTTTGTCTGTAGAGACGTTGATTGTTACGGTATTTCCCATAAATATTTTTCAATTCTCTGTAAAATACCGATGGAATATGTCTGTCTGGAAATCCATCGATTATCTTGCACTGTTCATGACAAATTGTGTTTGTATTGCCTATTTTTCCTCATGTAAACACTTAAATTACAAATTGATCGCACAGAACAATAACAATAGTGAACAATTATAAAATAAATATTTCGTGTTACAAAATAAATAAAAAATGCTTTACACCTTCGTGTTTTGATAGTTAGTCAGAATGTTCTTCTTCTTCATCGTCAATAGAATCATCATTAGCTCCATCGCAATCTTCAATGTGGATATCATCATCATCATCTTCATCGATATTTGCTTGTCCGCTAGTGCTCAGAACAATATTCAACTTCTTTGCGTCAACATCAACAAGACTATCATCGAATACATGAAAATTTCAATTTTCTTTTAAGTCAATCGAAGGAGCAACTCAATATGGTTCAACCAACTCACTAACTTGAAAGACTTCATCTCGCACACTTATGTCTTCGTTCTCATCCTAAACAACCTCAACACAACCCCTGAGTTTCATTTTTAAAACAAATAACCAATCAACTCTTGATCGGTCCTTTCTAAAGGAAGGGGTGTATGTGTAATAAACTTGTTGACATTGCTTTGCGAAAACAAAGACATCGTTTACGTTGCGAGGTCTAGCTTTTTAGTTGATTTCGACTAGACTATAGTGAGGATCTACTTTGATTCCTTTGTCAGTGGTGTCATACCAATAGCATTTGAATAAAAACACTATATTCTGCTCGCTATGATATTGCAGTTCGACGACCTCTTCTAATTTGTCATAGTAGTCAACTTCAAACTCACTACAAGTCTTTCTTCCATGCTCGTATTCTTTAGTATGAAACACATATCCATTGATAAAATACTCGTTGTAGCACTTAACTTTTCTTTCAGGGCCCAGGCTTAGTGAAGACAATGAAATAGCAGCACTCCTTCCCATTTGATAAACCTTGTATATCATGTACAACAATGAATAGTAAACGAGAATTCTATAATGACATACAATAACTTTGCAAGAGATAATGAGTTTGTGATAGTACTTACATGTGTTCTGAACCACGTGATAAATTGTTCATCTTGTGATTGAAAGGTTTGAAATTCGGTCAGCTGTGAGTTATTGGACAGTAAATATTGTCGATGTTGCCTTCAAGGTTATTCCAAATTATATGAGTTTATGATATTACAATATATAAATAATACATTCTTAACAAATTTTAAGTAGTACATATACTTACTGAATAAAAAGTCTCAGTTCATCACAGTTAAATAGAACATAATTGTGTGTTTGTCTGAACTCTATTTCAAACAAATATCTTTCCCTTATGGTATTTTTAGGTGTGGGTCATCTAAGATTGGAGAATATTTACAAGTTCTCACTGAAGGCACTTAACCACCATCATCATGCTGTGGAACGCGTTTGATTCTTGTTCTCAAATAAGGATCCAAATAGTACGAGATAATTATGAGATCTCCTCAACAATATAGGCCTTACATATTGAAGCCTCAACATACGCCTTGTTCTTAATCTTTTTTTTTTTAAGATTGAACAAGTACCTGCATGAAATTAATCAAATATTTTCAATTAAGAAAAACAAAGAAATACTTTTATATGTGAATTATATTGCAACTGTAATATCTAACCGTTTAAATGGATACATCCATCTATACTGAACTGGTCCTCCAACTTTTGCCTCAAACAGTAAATGTATGGGTAAGTACTCCATTGAGTCAAAAAATAATGGAGAGAATATCATATCAAGTTTGCATATTGTCTCGATGATATTTGTTTCAAGCATCTCAATGTGATTAACATTTAACTTGCTAGAGCATATATCTCTAAAGAAATGACTGATCTCCATGAGTGCATCTCATATCCCTTTTAGTAACAAATCACGATAAGCTAATGGAATGATTGTTTGCATAAACACGGGGCAGTCAAGACTTTTCATTCCATACAATCTGCATTCCTCCATATTAACCAACCTTGATATGTTCGAGGCATGTCCATCGAGAAAACACAGACTCTTAAGCCATTTGTAGACTAATAGTTGTACATTTTTCTCTAACACGAAGTTTGCTCTTGGTTTTGCGACCTGTAACCCATCAAAAACCAACTCCATATTTTTACAGTTAGAGAACAAAGTTGTATCCAATCTAGCCTTGATGTTGTCCCTTGTCTTTCCCTTCACATCCATGACGGTGTTGAAAATATTCTCAAACACATTCTTTTTTATGTGCATGACATCAAGGTTATGGCGAAGGAGATTGGTGTTCCAATAAAAAAGCTCCCAAAAAAATACTTTGCTTTACCCAATTGTGGGTCAAACCAAAACCAGGAAACTTCTACTTGATTGGAAATCAAACACAATGTCACCGTACTCTGATACAACATCATGCAATTCTTCACGAGAAAGACGCAGGGATGCAACATCCTTTTCAATTCTACCAACAAAGAAATCATTTCTATTCTTTTTATATCTGTGATTCATTGGCAAGAAACGACGGTGGCAGTAAAAAAAAAGTTTTACCTCTATTTGTTAGCATGAATGCCTTATTGTTTTCCATGCAGTATGGACATGCTAGTTTTCCATGCGTGCTCCAACCATAAACCATTTCATGAGCTGGAAAATCATTGATAGTCCACATCAAAACCGCCTTCATAACAAAAATTTTTTTCCTCGATATATCATAATTCATAAGTCAAAGCTCTAAAGGACCACAACTGCGTCAACTCATCAATCAACGATCGAAGACAAACATCTATATTCTGGCCTGGACTGCTCGGACCGGGTATGATAGTAGATAAAAACATGAACTTCAACCTCATACACATCCCCGATGGCAAGTTATAAATTGTGAGTATCACCAACCAACAAGAATAAGGAGAAGAAAATAACCCGAATGGGTTGAATCCATCTGTACACAATCCAAGACACACGTTCCTTAATTCAGCTGAAAAAAAAAGGATGCACACTCTTAAAGTGTTTCCATGCTTCGTCGTCAGAATGATGCACCATCACTTCATCAACCGCATCATGTGATTGTTGCCATGTCATGTACTCAACAGTCCTTTGTGACATAAATAACCTCTGCAGTCTAGTTGTGATTGGGAAGTATCTATATTTTTTATATGCCACGAGAGTCTTTCCCTTGCCAGTTCTGGGTTTGTAACGAGAATGCTCATATGTCATGCACTCGATCAGCTCAGCATTTTAAATGTAGTATAACATGCAGAAGTTAGGGCACATGTCAATTTTCTGGTATTCTAAATCGAGGGGTTTCATCATGGACTTCGCAGCATAGAAGTTCTCTTTCAACCTGTTTCCTTCAGATAAAATGCTTCTCGCTCATTCGATAATTTTTTCATAATCGGTCTCACTCAACCCGTGATCTGTCTTGATGGTTAACTACGGTCGATAATTTACTGTGATTCATGCAGCCATCCCATAATGGTTCGTCAGAATCTTTCAGCTGATCAAAAAACATTGTTGCATCTGCATTAGGTTTTTCATCTACGATTGGACATTGACTGACATTACCTTAATTCATTTTCATTGCATCCAAAACCATATTCCTATAAGGATTACTGTTGTCTTTTGTAACTCCATGCATGTTGCTAGTACTAGAAGTTGACCCAACCACCCTTTCTACCATGCTCTCATTATGAACAAATAGTTTTCTATGTGCATATCAACACAGTAATCCTCTAAGAACCCTTGGTGTAGAAGATGCATCATTACAACATCTGGATACAAATACCTTTTATTTTTACACTTCCTGCATGGACACCTAATACCGCCTCCGGTAAAATTTCTGGGAATAGATGTTGCGAAATTAATAAAACACTAAACCCCATTACAATAATCCATCCTCTACAATCCTTGGGGTGAATCTCGATACATCCATGAACGATCACCCATGACTTCTATCGAACCTCTATAAAATTATGATGACAACATGTATTAATTAACTATGTTAAGTAAATAAATTTGCAAAAATATTGGTTTACCTTGAGATTATCCAACAAACTAATTAAAACTTCTCATAAAAATTCATTATCAATTATCAACATCAATGCAAATTTATACATATAAATTTATGGAAATTACAACTCCGCAATAGCATTGATAAAAATTAAAACGAACTCGTTAAACAAGCTATTAATTATTTCATCACAACACATCTAATTTGGTAATTCAACAAAGTTTCAATAATTTACAAACAAATATAATTTTACAAAATCTAAAACAAACCATAACAAGTACAAAATTATACATTCATACTACAAGTTTGTTTGAGAAATAACAATAAAACATGTACATACACTAACAAAATACATATACTAAAAAAAAATTGATATTTAAATGTTAAAATTAAAAAAGATAGATTTACTTACAAAAAATAATAAAATTCACAATAAATCAGAACACGGATGTTGTGACCATAAAAGTTAAAGAAAGATGACTTGTGTTGAGAAGAGGGGGTATTTTTAGGGGGGTTGCTTGCAGTTTGGGAGGCGAGAGTTGGGATTGGGAAGAAGGAGAAATAAGGGAGGAGAGGGTCACATATTAACTGTTACCGATGGAATCACTAACAGATTCCTTCTGTTGGTGATTCCTTAGGTCATTCTAACTGTGAATTGGTCACGTCACTGTACGGAGATCCCGGTTTAAAATCTCGATCATTCCGTCGGTAAAATCGCCCGCAAAAACTTCCATGTCATCGAACTGTTTTTTTAATTCTATATAGTCCGTCTGTAATTCAATCGGTATATACTAACTGAATTTCAGATGAAATAGTGTTTGTCAGTAATGATCACTGCAATTTACCGACAGAATTAATCCGTCAGTAATTTCGTTGATTTTAAGCGAATTTCTGGTAGTGGAGTTTCTTTATCAATATTTTCTTCCCCTTTCTTCCTCTCTTTTTCCCCTCCCTCTAGCTAATTTTTCAGGGTGTATTTATGGGGTTTCAAGCTAGGATTTTAATGGATTCAATCAAAGATTGATCATCATTCATCAATGTTTGGCCCTCTGATCAAGATGGGAGAGTTTCGAGTATGTTTTTACAATTGTGAGCTTTGTATCTATGTTGGTTTTACAATGGTGGTTTTGCAACATACTTGGTTTTGGAGATTTTGGTGGTTTTGCTAAACTTTGAGACTAAGGAGCTTGTTTCTGACCTTTTGATCTTGAGAGAAACGTGATCAACCTTTGATAAGAATCCACTGAAAAGGATTAAAGTGTGAACACATGAAAAAAATAATAGTTTTGAAAAATAGGTATCACAACCATCAATAACTGAGTTTTCCACTTTCAAAACTTTGTCAAAGCAACTCTAATGTCATCGTTGTTGAAGCACACTTGAAGTTGGTATAGGGGGTGCACACCTTTCTTTTGGATCCAACCTGCTCGATATAGAGGTCTGTAGCTTCACATCCATTCACTTGAAGGTGCTAACTCGATCAGTCTAAAATCTACCAATGCAGGTCTGTAGTTTCTGGTTTATGTGAATTGACCCTCAATTTACCATCAAACTTTCAATTATCTTCAATTTGACCCCTGATTTTGTCAATTTATATCCCTGAAATTCCGCGCCTTTTACGGTTTGGTCAATTAGGCCCCTGTCAAGATTTTTATGTTCATGTATTGTCGATGTCAATACAATAGAAATGTGATGGTTTTTCAATCTAATCATGCTACCAACAGCATTATCAAATACATATTATTTAGTCTTCTTTAAATAAATCAATCTAGGACATATGGTTCGTGTATAAGCTGTACAAATTTCTTTATTTTAGACAAATTGAATTCGAAGCACTGCACATGATCCTCTTTCTTACAGTTTCCAAACAGGAGAACGTACTGCAATTGATGAATTGTATTGAAATAATTTAAACCCTTCTAAGAAAGCTGAAGGCATGGATACACTCACACACACTCTTACTCGAGGGAAGAATAACGATTCACAGAAATCTTGATATCGAATTCACATTGCCTTGCTCTTTCGGACCGAGAAGGAACTCTTGGGGAGTCCTCGGATGCATCAGCGATTCAGCACAGTTGAAGTATTGGCATTCTGTGGTTAGGGTTTGTGTG
>Ga0325410_1005048_pt1 | contig 14668 bp, 8 predicted proteins | sample PopdelMetagenome_16_FD_206182 | JGI IMG/M metagenome (GOLD analysis project Ga0325410, IMG submission 206182) | Populus deltoides microbial communities from Bellville, Georgia, United States - Xylem-PdIQD-R3 | ecosystem: Host-associated > Plants > Phyllosphere > Stem > Wood/Secondary xylem... | reverse complement strand
AGAAAAGCTTGATTTGATAGCGCGAAAAAGAAGTGGAAAGCAATGTCTTCTCCTGTGGCCATCTCTTAATGTGTGTTAAGTATACCTCAAATTCTTTGAATTCAACCTCTCAAAGTACCTAATTTTCCTGGCACAACATCAGCCATCCATGTGTTTAGTGATAACTTGCACACAGCCAAGTTTGAACTCCGAAAATTGCAAGTTAAAATCCTTGACGACTATGTTTATCCTTTGACAAAACCTAGAACATATCACGGAAAGGTTTCTAGAACGATAGGTAGCTAGATAGTTAAGATATCATGGAGCCCCATAGATCACCTCATCTAGAAACATAATTCCACGGAGATGAAAAGGTAAAATTCCCGCTCTACTAATTATGCAAGCACAAGTGGCTAGTGTTTATGGCTGAAGGAAAGTTACATCGATAATCCATGGACGCTTTTAAATCATAATTAAACAAGAGCAAATGGTCCCCTGACATCTTTGGGTGTAGATAGTGTATTATGATGCAGCGCCATCTAACATCTATTGGAAAACGTTGACGTCATAGTTCACCCACTACAACGTGGACAAGAAACCAATGGATGCCAAACTTAACCTCATCGGGATGTTGTAGTTGTTTCCATATGAAAAGGCAAGGTTCAAGCAATTAAATGGAAATGTGGCGAGAGGAATTATGTTCGGTGGAAATAAAAGAGATTTTGGTTTGAATTCTCATGTAAACCCTAGGATGAAAAAGATATTGAAGTTAATAAATATTAAGAATATAATTGATGAGTGGAAGGTTCAATTGAATAAATTAATTTAATTAATTAGGAGTTCCATCAAAATCTTTTGATAAGACTCCATATGAAATATAAAATATTAAGAGATCAATCTTATCATATGTGAAAGATTTGAGATGTGACGTTTATGTGAAGCATATTGTATCTGAAAAGGCTAAAAGCTAAGTCAAATAAATATAAGTTTGTTGGATATATAAAAGAAACTATTGGATATTATTTGTATCATTCTATTGAGAAAAAATATTTATCTTAAAATATGCTACCTTTCAAAAGAAAGAATTTGTTCTTAAAAAGAGTAGTGAGAGGAAAATAAAACTTAAAGAAGTTCAAGAACCATGAACTGACATCCAAATAGAACCTGAGCCTTGCGCTATAATATTTGATTTTCAGCCTAAAGCTAAAAAAATATAAGAACTTTGTAGATCTGGTAGGACACATCATGCACCAATGAGATATGAACTTCTCATCGAAGCAGAAAATGCACCAATGAGATATGAATTTCTCATAGAAGCAGAAAATGATGAGTTGCTTATACTTAATGAGTCTACCAATTACATGGAACCAATATCTGATATTGATTCTAAAAAATATCTCGAGACCATGAAATATGAAATTGATTCCATATACACCAACCAAGTATAAGACTCTACTGATCTATTTGAAGGGATAAAACATGTTGTATATAAGTGGGTTCTTAAAATAAAGACTAATATGGATAACAATGTATAAACATATATAATTTATAATAATTACCAAAGTTTACAAACAAAGATAAATATGTTGAATTTGATGAAACCTTCCTTGCTGGTAACTATGTTAAAATCTACAAAGATTTTGCTTGCGATAGTTACATACTATAATTATGAGATTTGACAAACAGATATCAAAATTATATTTCTGAATGAGAATCTTCAAGAAGATGTGTATATGACACAAATTGAAAGTTTTTAATTTAAGAAATTTGCCAATAAAGTATGTAAGCTATAAAAATTCATTTATGAACTTAAACAAGCTTCAAGGAGTTGAGATATCCATTTTGATGAGATAATTAAATAATTTAATTTTATCAAAAATATAGATGAGACTTCTGTTTATAAAAAGGTTAATGAGAATGAAGTTTTTTTTTCCCTAATATTATATGTAAGCAACATATTATTAATTGGAAACAACATTTCTTTACTCTAGTTAGTAAATATATGGTTGTCCAAGAATTTCTCGATGAAGGATATGAGAGAAACAACCTATATACTAAGAATAAAGATCTAAAAAGATAGATCTAAAAAGGTTTATTGTATTTTCTCAATCCACATACATAAACAAGATACTAAAATGGTTTAGCATGGAAGAATCTAAAAAAGAATACTTATTTTGCATATGATATGTCTCTCTAAGGATATGTGCCTTAAAACACAAATTGAGAGATATATGATGGAAATGACTCCACATACTTTAGATAAAGATTCATAATGTATGTGATGATATGTACAAGACTAGATGTATTTTATGCTCTGAGCATAATGAGTAAATACCAATCTAATCCAGGTAAGAGTCATTGGAAGATAGTTAAACATATTCTTAAATACTTAAGAAAAACTAAGAATGTTTTTCTAGTCTATGGAAGAGATGAATTAGTAATTCATGGTTATTTAGATGTTAGTGTTTAATAAGATATTGAAAATAGAAAATTTGATCTGATATTTTACTCTAAATAATGGTGTTGTAAGTTGGAAAAGTTCCAAATAAAAGATCAAAATAGATTCTACAACTAAAGCTGAGTACACCTCTACGTTTAAGGAGACAAAAGAGGTTGTTTAGATGAAGAAGTTCATCACTGAAATAGGTGTAGTTCCTAGTATTGTTGATCCAGTAGCCCTGTACTATGACGATAATGGAGCCATTGCACAAGTAAGGGAACCAAGGTATCATCAATGATCCAAAAATATACTTAGATAATTCCATTTGATTAGAGAATCATAAAAATGAAAGATGTATATATAGAGTGAGTATGGACTGAAAAGAATCTTGTAGATCCTCTTACTAAGCCATTGCCCAATAAAATCATTATCTTTAAGTTGAGCGATATGGTATTTGACACATGATTAATTAACTTTAGTGCAAATGAGAGATTGTTAGTGTATACACCCTGCAACCAATTAGTTGATTACACTAGACATTAAATTTATTCATGAAAAGATATTTAATTTATTAATAAAGACTTATTTATCTTTAATAATTATTAAATATTTTACTAATAGTTACTTTTGGATTGATTAATTTGATAAAGAACTTAATTCCTAACAGAGACTTCACTCTTATTATTTGCAGACAAAGTAAGTGTAGGGTCTAACAATTATCCAAAACATATTTAATTTTTATAACTCATTCATCTTGTATTTTGGATATTATTAGACACTTTAAGTATTCAGTTAAGCTTTTTTTTTTCCATTGTAATTTGAGAGAGAACATTGTTATAAAAAAATAAAAGATATTAGTTATTTAGAGAAGACATTAACTGAAAATCTAAAAGCTATAGGAAAAACATTGTGAATGTCCACCGTGTTTTTTCTATTTTTTCCTCTTTATAAAAAAATTGTTTGCAATTAGGGGTATTATGGTCTTTTCAAAGGGTTACAATTTTTGTTTTTAAATTCATAGGGGTTAGAGAGATATTTTTTAGTTTTTTTAATATAATAAGATTAATAAAATAACCTTTATGGAAAATAATAATAAACTTTGGTCTAGGAGCTTTATGACCATTTTGTTTTTCAATGAATAGTTGAATTACATAACTACCCTTACAAAACAACAAATAAAATTAAACCTTCTATACAGGGGCTTTTTCATCTTTAACTCTTGGTTTCTTCATTATACTTAGGTGAATTAAGAGAATTTTGGTCTTTTAATCATATAAAATTTTAAAAAAGACAGTTTTTGCACGCGCCAACGAATGGATGTCGTTCTCGCCTTTCGAGTGGAATGTACAACAACATCCGACAGTGAAACACCGCCTTTCTTAATTGTGTTGGAAGCTCGATGGTGTCCTCTCTTCGGTGGTGTGGCGAGTGTATGCAACATAACGGTTGTTGGACTTTGATGTACGTTTTACTTCTCTTTGTTTTTTCTCTCTTCTCATTGCCAAAGGACGATAGTGTCCTATCGTTTATCTTTTATATCGAATTTGGTCCTCATTCTTTTGATTGCAATTTGTTTTAATTTTTATCTTCTTTTGATTTATTATTTTCTTCAATTTCATCCATAATCATTTGATTTAATTTGATTTTATATCAAGTGTGTTCCTCACTCTTTTGATTTTTTTTTTCATTTTACTAATTGATTTTTTTTCCGATTTTATCACTAGCATATAATTTCATTTTTTTATGTAGAATTTGGTCTCTTTTAATTTTTTTTCTTCAATTTCATTCCTAATTATTATGTTTAATTTAATTTTTATATCAAATTTGATCCTCATTCTTTTAATTTTTTTTTCTTTTACTAATTGAATTTTATTTTTAGTTTCATCCCGAACAATTTATTTCAATTTTTTTACATTGAATTTGATTCTCATTTTTTTAATATTGTTTGTTTTAATTTGTATCCTTTTTGTTGCATTTCTTTCAATTTCATCCTTTGTCATTTTTTATTGGTCATTTTGCTTCTTTTTTTTTGTTTGTTTGCTTGATATGCCTTATGACTGAGGTCGCGGATTTCAAAGGTTTACACTGGTTGATTTTGGTTTTTTTAGGTCCTATAAAATTGATTTATTTTCAGTTTTATCCTTCAATATTTTTTTTTGGAATTGATCATTGTGTTTTTTTTTCACTTTTTTTTTATGGGGTTATCAGAATCCTATGTCTATGGTAGGTTAGCGAGTTCACCTAAGTTAACTTGAATCTTTTTTTTTCTTTGCTTTTTTATTTTTTTAGTTTGATCACTTTATATTTTTTTTATTGAGAATTTTTCTTTGTTATATTTTTGGGTTTGTCTTCTATGCAGTCAGTTTAGGCCTCATGACTACAGTCACGAGTTTCGAAGGTTAACATGGGTTGACTTTGGTATTTTTTAGGTCCTTTTCAAAAATTAATTTTTTTTAATTTAATCATTCAGCATTTAATTTTTTTTTTTGAATTGAGCTTTGTGTTTTTTTGCTCACTTCTTTTCTATGAGTTTATCCCAATCCTATGTCTATGGTAGGTTAGCGAGTTAACTTGACTTAACTTGAATATTTATTTTTTATTTTTTTTTAGTTTCATCTCTTTATATTTTTTTTATTGAGAATTTTGCTTTGTTATATTTTTGGATTTGCCTTCTATGTTGTCAATCTAGGCCTCATGACTGCGGTCATGGGTTGACTTTGGTATTTTTTAGGTCCTTTTCAAAAATTATTTTTTTTTAAATTTAATAATTCGACATATAATTTTTTTTGGGATTTGAGCTGTGGTTTTTTTTTTCACTTTTTTTTTATGAGGTTATCCTAATCTTGTGCTCATGATCACAGGGTTAGCGGGTTAACCCAGGTTTACCCAAAACTTTTTTAATTATTTTTAACTTTGAGTTGTTTTATAGCTGAGCTTTATAATTTTATTCCATTTGCTTTCATTAATATTTTTTTTATTGGCACAAATAATTGTTTAATTAAATAAAAATTTATTTTGAAATCAAAGTGGTTAAACACAACTAAATGCATAGCATTTCAATTTATAATCAAATATTTTAATCTTATTTATCTCTTGATCAAAGATCAATTTATATAATAAGATGCATATATAAGCATTTCAATTTATGATTATGAATGTTTTTTATATAGCTAAAAATAAGTTTAAAAAGCCTAAATACTAATTTTTTTACTAAAGAAAAATATATGATCCATGACAAATGAGGAGCCACATAGCTAGTATCAATATATAAGATGTTAGTGTAAGCTTTGTAATAGGGCACCTACTTTTCTCTTTTTCAATTATGAAATCCTCACCTATATATTATCTCTTTTTCAATATGTGGAAGCAAATGATTACAAAACAGAAAAGGTTTTGTCTAAACATTAATGATTATGAAATTAGCTCTGCTTTACATTGAAGAAGACCTAACCTTTTCTTCAGTAATAGTGATAATAATAGTAACTACTAACTCGATACTTGATAAAGCAGTCGTCGATGCCTAGTTTCAATAGTTGACAATGTTACTAATGAAGATAAGATAAAAGGAGACAAATGTTATGGTAAGTATCATCCATCAATCAAGGAGTTTCACTATATTTAAGTTTGTTTACATTTTATTTAACCACAACAAATATTAATATTAACAAACGGACTATGCTGAATTTGTTTTTGTTTCTTTCTTAAATTGTTTTGCATAATAAGCATCTAGTCTAAATCTTTGATTTTAACATAAAATAAAATGCGGCAGCTACTCCAATCATGTAATTCATCCTTAAAGTGAACATGCCATCTTGAACTTGATATAGTCTCTAGTAGGTGGATTTTTTACATAACAATATAATATCACTATTATTAGAGTTTTATTTAATATTTTAATTTTTCAGTTCTTAAACATTAGAATCTCATAAGTTTTATTCCATCTAATTAAGTTAATAAAATTAAATATGATATAATGCTGACCTCTTGATCACGTTGTCAAGCAACCCCCAATGATATAGATAACAATTCAAAAAGACAACAATCAAGTTTAATAGAACCCTAACCTAGAGGTAACCTTGTACCTAAAAACCAAAGATATTGAAAAAAGACTTAGACCCGAAGATAACCTTGTATCTAAGAACTCTAAGTATGCAAATGATGCCACAAAGATAAAATCTTCGTTAAGTCAATGTATTATCTTTATCCTTGCAAAGAAAGGTTGTTTTCCCACAAAAAAATAAGAATAAAACTCATGTTTATTCTTTAAAGTTTTGCTGAAATTTGCAGCTAAAAACATAATATAGTCTCCTCTAACTAATCCTAATGGATCCCTATTGGGTTGTAAGTTAATGGGTCTAAACTAGTAATCAACTAACATAAGTCCAATAATAAAATAAACCCCTAATCTAATTGGCCAAAACAAACCCAAATTAAAAATAATTATTCAATATTAAATAAATAAATAAAATAGGATAATAAAAACAAAGTCTCCACACTAAAATTCCTTCATGTAGCCCGTATCTCTAATTTTCGTATTTTTTTTTGCAGTTTTAAGTCCTTATTTCAAACATGTTGTTCTCTCCCGTTTGGATGAATTATTGGGCTTATTATATATGGTATGAAAGATTAAGATGTCTATTTTCCATCCCAACTTGAATCACATCAAATTTTCACCTTTAGTTGCAAATATGTGCCAAATAATATACATAGGTCTAGTTTAGCATAATTGACAAGATTTGTTTAATAACTTTGATCTTCTAAAATAATATGTTCTTGAACTCTATTTGACTTGAATATTTATCAAAATATAGTCCCATATATCTATAATGTCCCTGTAACAGTTTAGCTCGATTCGACATACATTTTGAGAGATATGTCTAATCTTACCAAACTAGTCAGCAGGCATTTGAAGACCAAATTTGAACTTGACGTGATTCACGTGATTCGTATCATCCTTCCCTTGTTTAAAAAGTTTTGACCTTGAATCTATATCATGGACAAATCAATACCAAACCAAAAAATAACATCATCATTAAATCCAAAAAGAATCTTGTTAGCAAAGAAGGTCCTCTTATTATACAAGCTCTCCTTTTCAACCATCGTTTTCTTTTTCAATTTCAGATGCTCCTCATATATTTTTTCAAGTGTCAAAGATACAAGAGTTATATGTCTTCCATTCATCTCAAAGAAATATCTATTTGTCGCTCTATCATGCATAACTCTCTTATTATACCGCCATAATCTACCATACAACAAATGACTAGCTTGCATTTACACAACATCACCTAACATCTCATCACAATATTTATTAATAGAAAACACAACCAAAACCTACTTATTCACCTTCACTTTATCACTATCATTTAACCACTATAATTTATAAGGTATGAGATGTTGACAGTGTGCACCTGCAACTTTTTCACCAATTCAATACTAGCTAGATTATTACAACTACCACTATCTATAATTAAGCTATATAACTTATTCTAAACATAGCATTTCGTGTGGAATATGTTCTCCTTCTAACCTTCCAAATCATCTACCTTTACATGTATATTCAGTGTTCTTCTTACCATAAATGCTTCTCCCTCAACCAGATACTTAACACAACCATCATCAGCATCCTCCAATGGTGGAATCTTCTTCTTTTTGTCCTCCCCATCGATCTCAACATCGTTATTAGTTTTCATAACCATTACTCTTTGTTTGGACACTATGAAGCAAGATGACCAAAATCTAGAAAAATAAAAGCATTTAATGTCATAGTTACGAGAAGTAGAAGTAACATTGTTACCTTTAACAATGGTCGAGGTGTATCTCATCCCTCTAGGGTATACAACCTTACCTTTTTTATTTGGTTGTGATGGACTACCCTAGTTCTTAGCCTTCCAATTGGATTTCTAAAGTGTTGAAGGGTCTAATGATTGGCTTTGTCAATTGGTACCCTTTCGTTTAAATTGTTTCTCCACCTTCATAACCATATGCATCATCTTCTCCAACTCCATATAATGATACAACTCCACAATATAAGCTATATCATGATTAAGGGCATTCATGAATCCAACCATAATATCCTCCATATCGTCCTCAACATTAGCTCGAGTCATAATAAGTTTCATCTCCTTGAAATACTCATCAACAATCTTTATACCTTGACTTAAACTCGCAACCTTTGATACAATTCTTTAAAATAATGTCTAAGCATAAATCTCCTACTTATAAGGGATTCATCTCGTCCCAAATATCATGACGTCAGATGGTGGGTATGGCTCCTGGATCGAGGGGGTTTTAGATGTGTTGGGGTTAATCATAAAAATATTATTAATAAGGTTTAGGAGTTGCCACCTAGTATTATAATCACTAGAAAACCTAATGGTCTGTGATAGTCTAGGTAACATGACTAGTTATGTATGGAAAAGACGCAATATCCCTAATGCATCCTACCTAAAATAAGCTGCATTGTTGACTAATTGTTTTTTCTAAGGTCGTGTTTATATTCATTGGTCTATCTAAAGTTCAAGAAAAGTCCTTCTCAATAAGAAAGTCCTCATCTTATCAGACTAAAATCTAACTATTCTAAAGTCCAAAAAAAAGTAAAATATATATCACAAAAATTAAATAAACAAAATGATTTTTATGGTGTTTCTGAAATTTTGACCAAATTCTAATGGATAATCTCAAACTTTTTGTGATACCTCTTAATTGATTTTTTTTGTATTTTTTTAAGTGTGATAAAATGAAATTTATTTTTTTATATAAAATATACATAAATGTTTTTAGAATTTAGCCATATGCACACAAAATAAAACATATTTTTGTATTTTTGAAATGAAGAAAATTTATTCGATTTTTTTAAAAATTTTTGGAGAAAAACAGGTTTTTTTAATACTAAGTTTACAACCTCGATATTAAGCAAAATAATTGAAAACATATGCGAAGGACCTCTAAATAATTTTAAAATGGTCATTGAAAATTTTTAGAATTTTTGGAAATTATTTGAGGGATTGTTTGCCAAAAACACAAAAAATAAGAATATAAACCTTGCTGGAAAATTACTAAGGCGTGTTTGCCAAAAACGCCCTTAACTAAAAATCAGAGGCTTAAAAATTATCTTAAGGCTATGTTTGGCAAACACGCTTTAAGAACACAAAAAATGTTTTTTTCCTTGGTAAAAACTTGACTAGCCAAACATACTCTTAACTCAGGAATGGGCTCAACCCAGGCATGTTAGCTGGGCTTCAGCCCAAACTCATAAACATATCTCAAAATAGAAACAAAACAAACAAAGATCAAACAAGAGTTTTTTGCTTGAATCTAACGAAGAACACCATAAAAAGAACCCAGAAATGTAGGTTTGATTTCATACTAGATATAACAAATTCTAAGATATAGGGAGGATGGAAATCATGAAGGGATAAAAAAATTTAGCATCTATTCACTTCAATTATCATTGAATCAGCATAATTTGGTTAGAGAAGGTCTCAGTTCAAAAACCAAAACTCTAAGATTAAAACACTGAAAAACAAGTTATTAATGCAAAAAAAAAAAACCCGAGATTATTAGCTAAAGGTGTCATGCGAATATGCTAGTGCAAAGAATTTGACCAAAAATTGGTCTAAATCATGGAGTCAAGGCAATGTTCTTCCCAAGAACACTACCCAGAAAACCCAGAATTACCTAGAAAATGAAGAAAAAGCTGCCAACTAAGACACAAGTACTAAGAGCCCATAAAATGTCCTAAGCCTAGCAACCGTAGCTTAAACATGTTCCCATAACCGATTTATACCATTCAGCAAAACCAAAAAAAAAATTAAGAAAAAAATAGTAAACAAAATCCATTCTACCTACAACAACCAAAACACATACTTCTATGTATAAACATTGTTCCATTGATTAATGTCATTATCTTGAAACTCAAACAACATGCTTACAACTTGTGCAAACTCAGAAACTAACCTAAAATTGCTTAATCCAAAGCAAAATAAAAAAAAAAACCTAAAACATATTGTCATAACTTTAAACAAGATTAACATAACACCAAAGCACGCAAAAACAACATCAAAACATTTATTCTAACATTTTTCATTCCACAGTCATATTCTAACACATCAAAACAAAGCAATAAACAAAACTTGAGCATATACAAGATATATTCAAAGCATTTTTAAACATTCCAAAACAAATAATCATGGCCTTCAAAGTAATAAACGACTTCAAATGATGTATAACAAACATCATAAATAGTAATTTAAAAGATAAAAATAAAGAGGGAGGCGGTATACTCATTGAGCTCCATCCCCTTATCAAACTTTGAAGGTTTACCTAGTAATGAGAAAGTTCATTCCTTCTGTGGATTCTTTACTTCTTTCCTCTTGATTTCTAACTTTTTTTCAATCTCAGATTGATATATATTCCTCTTAAAAAAAAAAACAATATTTGTTATCTTTATTTTCCTTCTATTTTATGTATTCTATTGATTTTTTTTTTGCATTTTTTTCTTTATAATCTTTATAGGCCTCCTCTTTTGGTGTGCTCAAGAACAACCTTTTATAAGCTAAACAAAACCAAAAATGGCAAAACCATGATGGTTTTGGTAAGAGTTTGTTAGAGAAGATTCTTGCTCATTCTCTCTTATAACCTCCCTATAAAGGTGCATAGTTCTTTTTGTCTTTTTGTGAGCTTAAACTTATCAATAGAAGGTATCTACAAATTTTAAACAATCATGGTGGTTTTCTTCTTCATTTAAGTCTGATTGAGTGAACTACTTTAGAGAGATCATCATGAAAACTAGATGTAACGTGGGATAGGAGTAGTTGATCTTTGTAGAGGGAATGCATATCTACCATAGGATCAAATCTCATCTGATTTAGAGGTCTAGAACTTCACATTCATTGATTAGAAAGTGAGCTCTCAATTAGTTTAAAATTGTCAAATGTAGGGGGAGCTGATCATGGATAAGATGTTGTTGAGTTCATAAACCAAAGTAGATATAAATACGCGATGAGGATAACAAATCTTTATAGAGAAGGTGTTTCTCAGTCCATTGGTGGTGGTTTGAGCCTCTAAGATGATCGAAGATACCACATTCATTCACCTGAAGGTGGCAACTCGAGCAACCTTCTGGGTTGAAAAAGATGACAAATAAGGACTAGATGACATGTCACTCGTTCTCTTCATTAAAAATGAGTGATATGTCGTTCATATTAAAGCCTAGAAATTAAGGTTTTGTACTTGAGATTTTGCAAACTTTGATTTGGTCTATGTTATTTCAATTATAGCATATGCACCCTTAATTTACCTTGAAACTTTTTATTTTTTGCAATCGCACCCCTAAAAACCTTGATTTGACTTCTCTAACTTGAGCGTTTTTTTTCATTGGTCCTTGATTTCTAATTTGTTCAATCTGACCCATATCAACCATTAAACTTTCAATTTCTTTTAAATTAACCCCTGATTTTGATTGATTTCGGTCCCCAAACTTACATATCTTTTGCACTTTGGTCCTTGGTTTTGAGATTCTTCAATTTGGCCCTTAACTAAACCTTGAACATTGATTTTCTTTTTCTTATTTCATTGCATTACACCTTAATTTCTATTATATTATAATGTTCAATTTATCCTAGGATTTACATGAACAGTTTCCAATATTAAATGTCTTCATATCATTATTTAAGCAAAAAAATAATTAATATATTCAAATTTAGATATTATAAGTCTTAAGGTGAAAAAGATAAATTTATTTAAGTTTCCCATGAATTCCTAAAAAGGAACCAAACATATGAATAACTAAGAAACATTATTAGTAATTTTATTTTCAACCAACACAAACATCTAGGGTTGAGCTCTATTAAAAAAAAAAAATTATTTAAACTAATCAGGATAATAAATGTTTTAAAATTTTAAAAAATAAGTAATTTCAGTAAAATATGAAAAAAATGGGTTACTCAAATTATATATATTTTTTTGTTTATAAACTTATTTTTTGACAAATTTTTAAAACTAATGTGCTTGTAATTTTTCTTAAACCTAATTTTGTATAGTCAAAATAATCATAGAGCCTAAGTTTATCTAGGTAATTAAAACTTATACATGAATTTTGGATGAAAAAAATCAGGTTAACCAAATTCAATTCAAATAAAATGTAATTGGATAATCAAAAAATTATTTTGGGTGGGAGAAATCCTCCAATAGTAATTTTTTACCCAAACACGCAAACTGGATAAATTTTTTACCCAATAGTAATAGTATAATCCTTTTACTGTTGCTCTAAACTAAAATTTTGATTTTGCCTTTTAAAACATAACACAAATGACCTTGGTAGCAATTAAATGACTGACATACTTTTAGAGGCAAAAATTAATGAACCGTGAGGCGGAGGCACTTTTGACTATTTCCTTTTAAGTGCACAACAAAATTATCATGCTGCCCTTAAATTAAAATTGTCTTTTTCTTGGGTCAAAGAGATTTTTCTTATCCTTTTCTCTTGAGTTTTTTTATTTTTGTAATTACCAACTCCGATTAGGGGCAATTTAATATATATATATATATATATATATATATATATATATATATATATAAAAAAAATAAACACGGATAGATGATTTTATATTTTTTAGACAGTGCATATGATGTTGTCTACCAACTAAACTCCGGCTTTTACGATAGTGTTTCAATCCTCATGGCATCACCTCCATTTCTAGACGGCATGTGTGACAAAAAAAAAGTCAAGTTTTTTATCAGTGGCTTTTTTGAATTTTCTTTCAATTTAATGCTTATTTGTTTTTTTACATTTCAGATTTAGTCCCTATTTTTTTCATTGTTAATTTTTTTAATCATTCTCTTAATTAAATTATCTTTTCAATTGCATTCCTTAATATTTTAATTCATTTATTTTATATCAGATTTGATATTTATTTTTTTAATTGCTATTTATTTTATTTTTAATTCTTTTTTATTGAAACTTTTTTTTGTATTCATCTCTCAACATTTTATTGATTGAGATTTTAACCTTTGAGGTCACGAGTTTTAAAAATTGAACTAGGTTGGTTTAGATCTTTTTTCAAGTCTATTTTTATAATTAGTTTTTTTAGATTTTATTTTTCTATTCAGTTATCTTGATTTCATATGTTAAATAAAGACTTTCATGAATTAACTAAGCTTGGCTTGTCTGAATATTATTTTTTATTGTTATTTTTGCCTACTTGTTATCGTATCATCAAATTAATTAATGTTTAAACTGACTGTTCAATTGTTTTACTCCTTTAAAAGCATCATCGTCGCCTAAGCACTTTTTTCCATGTTAAAAAATAATTAATTAAGGTCCATGAGCTAACTGTATGAAAACTTCCATTGAGATTTAAACGGGGGCTTTTTTACATGGGCTTGAAATCAGGCCACTAAATACGTTATGCCACACCCAAAAAGAAATTGTTTTTATCAGAAATGGCCCATACAGGTTTCGAATCTGCGATCTTCGCAATACTAGCATGAAGCTCCAACTATCTGAACCCATAAGACTTTGTGTACCCAAAACCTAAGATGTATTATACATTTAACACCTGATGATGATAAAACAAGTGAAATAGCAGGTTTTGGGGTTGGAGCTTTGCTTTTATGGGCAACCATTTCTGCCCCCGAGATTGATTCTTTCATTTCTGCTTCACAAAGAAGGTAAAAAAACAAAAAATATATATATATATATATATCCAAACGTTTTCACTTTCTTTTATCATTTTTAGCATAACACCAAGTTAAGTTACCTCTTGTAAGAATTGTTACCTCTGATTGCTACAACCTTGTTAAAATGTTTGTAAGATAGTGTTTTTTTTGTCTGTTTTTTGAGTTTGAATAGGATTTTAGTTATGTCCATTTTGTTTTCTTTATGTTTTGCCAATTTAGTCTAAATAAAAGAAACTTGGGTCACTGCACAAATTGGTAAGTGGGCAATGGAAGATTTAAGATTTATCAAAGTTGAAAGTTTTGCATGTCTTTGTTATTTTTTGAAAGCTTGATATCACCTAATAGAATAGCATGCATAGCTTAGTGTTTCTCTTCCTGTAGAGAAGAGCATATTAGATTGAGGATAAAAACTTATTGGAAGGAAAAAAAATAGTTCAGGATGACAGTTATTGTCTACTCGCTGAAAATTATCGAAGATTGAGTTTTTAACATAATGAATCTAGAATCTAGAATCTTGTTAGAAAGATGAGCCATTGTCAGTAGGAAGACTGAAGATGCTCATGTCTTGTT
>Ga0325410_1005044_pt1 | contig 14671 bp, 7 predicted proteins | sample PopdelMetagenome_16_FD_206182 | JGI IMG/M metagenome (GOLD analysis project Ga0325410, IMG submission 206182) | Populus deltoides microbial communities from Bellville, Georgia, United States - Xylem-PdIQD-R3 | ecosystem: Host-associated > Plants > Phyllosphere > Stem > Wood/Secondary xylem... | reverse complement strand
ACCAACCGATTACCAAACCAACACAGAGTTATTAAAACTACGTCTTCCTTGGCTTGCAGGGCGCCATCTGATTTCTCACCTTGTCAAGAATCATTAGAAATAATTAAAATTACTTTCGTACTCCTATCATAGTGTTTAAATCCGAACTAGTAGGCACACGATTCAAAACTCAGGTTACAGATTTTAATTAGGTGATCGAGTTTTGTTGGGATTAATTTTGATTTTTAAAAAATTTTAAAATAACATCGTTTTAGTAAAAAATTAAAAATAAAAATTAACAAGTTGCAATCGGGTTTTGCTGGGTCAACCAGTCAAGTCACACAAGGTCATTATCTTTTCTATTTTTTCATCAACTCGATCCAGTTCCAGCCCTGTGGTTGGTTGGGTTTTAAAACTATGCTCCTAATTATATAATAATAATAATAATAACAATAAATAAAAAATTTTGCTTTTTTTTATGACATTAATAACTTAAAGCATATTGTGTAGATGTTTTAAGATGATTTGAGATTATACTTGATGATTTATTTTTACTAGCTTGACATGAGATTCTCTAAATATCAAAAAAGTATTTAGATGTTGAATTAACCAATTATATTAGTTAAAAATAATTGATTTTGAAGACCGAATTTCACAATGAAATAAAAATTCAATGTCTTTTTCTTTTTCTTTTTCTTTTTTTCTTTGTACATGAACCAAAACCTGGCCTAAAAAGGCAAAATATTAAATGATATTATAGGTTTTAATGGAAATATTATCTTTTTTTTAATTATTATGTATTTGATATGAAATAAATAAAAAATATTTCAAGAATATTCAATTAAAAAAATATTTTAAACTTTTTTTACATATATTCTTAACATGATTTTATCATATTACTTGTTATTATTATTTTTTTATTTTTTTCATCAATCACATACAAAGTATTAAGATATTATTTTAAAACTTGTTTTTAAGCGCATGATAGTTTTTGTTTATAAAATATTGTTTGCAGTTAAAAAAACATATATTTGATAAAGCAATCAAGGGATGCATTAATTAAAAAATAGAGTTTAATTAGATTGAAGAAATGCCTCTCTTTTTTCTATTTCAAACGGTTGAGATTTTTAAAAGACCTTTATTTTAATTGTTTTTGCCTTTTATTGAAAAGTGTGCTCCTAATAAAAATATCATGTCACTATTTTTATGAATATTATGCCTTTTTTATGATTACAAATAATTATGTATTTGTTCAATTGTTTTTTAATAATTTCCTCATTCATAATAAATGAGAGTGAAATATTTTTTTTCTTGTAGATTTTTATACATATATTTCTTAAAATTTATTGCTCTTATTTTTTCCATGTAGTTGTGGAGAGATAATCAATTCATGATTTTTTTTAATTAAAACTTATTTTCACAATTATAATGAGTTTTTACATAAAATATAACACACTCCTGGAAAAATGTCATTGAGTTTCCACATGAAGCTCCTCGTAAAAAAATAAACATGTTTTCATTAAAAGTAAAAAAAAAAAAAGTGTGATTGACAAAAATTAGTTTTTTTTAATTAAAAATATACACCTTTTCTTTTTTATTCCAAATAGACATTGTTTCTTTTTTTTAAAAAAAAGGTTTGTCAATGTTTTTCAATTAACGATGTTGTTATTAAAAAAAAAACTTTTGTTGTCAAAATAAAAAAGTAACGTGAATGAGAAAAGATAATTTCAAATAAAAAATTAACACATCATCTTAGTAATTTTATTTATTGTTTTTTATTTATTTTTATAAGCATTTATTTAAATAAAATATATATTATAGAAACTGATATTATTAAACTAAACTTGATTGATGATCTAGATTACAAGTTTAGCAGGTTAACTCAATTTAGCTTAGTTTATGATATTGATCACGGATTTAACGAGTTAACTCGATTTAACCCTTGTGAATACAAAACATCATTATTTTAACATTTTTTATATGAAAAACATTAATTTGACATTGTTTTTAAAATATTTTTTAAAAAATCAAACTAGGTTTTTGTCAAGTTGATAAACATCATCGTTTTAATATTTTTTATATAAAAAACATTAATTTGATATAATTTTTACAATATATATTTTAAAAGTTCAGCACCTCCAGCTCTAGTTAGGTTTTGTCAAGTCAATCAATTCACGACTGCACCTGTCAGGTTGGCTAGGCTAATCAACTCTCATATTGTTTATTTTGAAACTAAATCGATTCAATAGCTGAGTCAATGAGTCACTATGTTGATTCACCATGAATAAGTTTAATAAAAACCAATTAGTGTTCACCATCTAGTACGTCTAGTGGTAAAAGTTTGAGATCAAGAGATTTACTTCTTCTGTGGTCTCAAATTCGAACCCTATAGTTGCTAATATGATGGCCACTGGAGACTTACATAGTCATTAACTTCAGGGCCCATGAAATTAGTCGAGGTACATATAAGCTGACCTGGATACCCACGTTAATTAAAAAAAAAAAAAACCAGCTAGTGTTCTCTTAAACCAGATAATGCATCTGGAGTAATATATATATAATTTCTTACAAATTAAGTTATTAGTGCAGTTAGGAGGCTAAAGTTAATAATTAAAAGGATTGAATTGATCACGCCACAAATTTAAAGAGTTACTTCAACCTCTTCTTACATGAGGTCATTTTTTAAAACTAGCTAATTAGAATCATTATTGAAGTATGATAGTTTGAGTTTATAATCTTTTTATAAACTTAATGGTGTGTATACATAATTTAAGTGTGTTAAATATCAATAATAATAAAAAAAGCTTAGGTGGTTAAATATTTTGATAGTGTTTGGGATTATAGTAGTGATTACTTTTTAAAATGCTTTTTGCTTGAAAATACTTCAAAATAATATTTTTTTTTTATTTTTTACAAGGTATAGAAAATAGAAATATTACCCACATTTGTTTTGCTCATTTTCTTATATGCTTTCATAATTCAACATTGATTTGTGTTTTTTAAGACAAATAAGCTTTGTAATTTTCTTTTTTTTTTCTACTCAATTTTATAATCTGAACCACGAGTTTAGCGGGATAACTTGAGTTGACTCAACTCTAATTATTAGGGTTTTCCATGCTAACATGAGTTGATACAAAAATCAATAATGCAGTCTATTTCCCACAAATCGTAGAATGTTTTCAGTTTTTGAAAACATAAAATGATACAAAACTCAATTTTAGATATTTATATTTTATTCTCACAAACTGTAGAATTAACTAGTATATTGGTCCACGCTCCGCCATAAGTTGAATTATTTTTTTTAAAATGTAAAAAAATATATTAAGAGCTTATATAATTTTTTAATAGTGTTATTAAACCTGACCAAATAGGTTAATTTTGAAACCTCCCGACTTAACTCCTTATCTAACTCAAGTTTTTAATTAAACCATGTGAGAGCTAACTTGACTTAAATCGATCTATTTTATAGATTCAAATGCAACATTGATGATTGAAAAAAACATGACTTAACTTTTAAAAAAACTTCAAGATGATAATTTTTTTAAAACATATTGAGATAATGACATATTAGATCGACCTCGCCCCCTGGTCATAGACTCTATTGGGTTTAATAATTTTTTATAATTTTTTTATTTAATTATATGATAAAAACAGATGCTCATAAAATTGAGAATCAACCTAAAAATAGACACTTATTTGAGACAATTATCCCTATAAAGCAACAAAAATCAAGGGTCATGGACTCTATTAGGTTTACTAATTTTTTATAATTTTTTTATTTAATTATATGATAAAAACAGATACTAATAAAATTAAGAATCAACCAAAAAATAGATACTTATTTGAGACAATTATCCCTATAAAGCAACAAAAATCAACAATGCAGTCCATTTCCCAACCAATCCAATATTAAATGATGAAATAAAAAATAAATTAAAAACAATTAAAAGACCAAAAACAGAAAAATCATATCATATCGATGAGTCAACTTGTCAAGCCTGTGAATCGGGTATGCCGGGCTAGTATATCAAACCTATAAACTGGGTTATGCACTCCATTGAAATTATAATTTGTTATTTTTTTAATCTATTTTTTATTTAACTATATGATAAAAAAAAATAGATGATTGCGAAATTATACACCAACTCAATACTGAGATGTTTTATTAGATCACAATAACCTCATAAAAGGTGAAACAAAACTAATTATGAAATCGAATTCCTAATTAACCCAATATCTAAGGATGGAAAAAAATAATTTTAAAAAGGTAAACGTGCCAGACTCGCGAACCAAGTTAACCAACAAAACATGTAAACAGGTTCGTGGATTTTCTAAAGTTTAATAACCTAACTTTTTTCTGAAACTAATTTTTTTAATTGTATGAGAAAAAAATATGTGATAAAAAAGTTAAATTCAATAAAAAAAAAAAGACACTCCACCAAACTTGTAAGCCAGAGCAACCCGAGTTACTCTGCCAAACTCACAAACCATGTCAACCTTATAAAAAGGTAAGATAAAAATAAACAAATTATGAAGTCAAATTCTCAATCATTCCAATATTAAAAGATGTAATCGATAAAAATAATTTTGAGAAAAAATCATAACGAAAATTCAAAAACATCAAAAAGAAAGCAAAACACTATAGATTACTATTGTCATTTACGGTGCAATATGTGTAGGCGAACAATGGTTTCCTCGCACTCTTTAATTTTTGTTACTTTATAAAGTTTAATAATATGACTTTTCTCTAAAACTATTTTTTTAACTATATAAGAAATAAATAGATTATAAAAAATGTCAAGTTCAACTAAAAAAAAAACAATCACCAAACTCGTAAAACGGGCCAACCTGGATTACCTTAACAAACCCGTAAACCATGCTAACCTCATATAAAGGTGAAAAAAAAAAAAAGCAAATTACGAAGCTAAATTCTCAACAATCTCAATTTCAAAAGATGAAATCGTCAAATTTTTTTTTTAAAAAAATCATGACAAAAATTTAAAAAAAAGATGCAAAACACTATGGATTACGTTTGTAATCCATAGCGCAATTGGTGTTGGGTGAACAGTAGTTTCCTGTACTTCCTTTAATTTTTGTTATTTCGTAAAGTTTAATAATATTTTTTCTCTTAAACTATTTTTTAAACAATATATAAAAAAATAAACTATAAAAAAATCAAGTTCAATTAAAAAAACACATGACATTCATGGGGCAACCTGGATTACCTCAACAAACCTGCAAACTACGCTAATCTCATAAAAAGACAAAGTAAAAAGAAAAAAAAATCTTAAAGTTAAATTCTTAATGATCTTAATATTAAAAATAAAATCAACAAAAATAATTTTAAAAAAATTATAATGAAAAACACTATAACAATAAATAGTTCTTGAATAAAAAAAAACCACAGCAATTTTTCCATGTGATTTAACTTTTCTTATAATTAATCCAAATCCTATTATTATGTGGTGGTCATCTACTCATGTCCACGTAACTACGAGACAGAGACAAAACACGGACACAGACAATTTGATTGGTACTGGTAACCCCATCGTGCCGGATTAGGTGATTTTAAAAAATATATATATATATACATTGAAAATTCTTATACATGGGCAATTAGCGAGGGAGGAGAACCACCCCCAAGCTACTGCCCTGTACCTCCGACTCCATCAAAAACTCCTGCCAATTTTAATTAATGCTCTGTCAAAACAATGCCAAATAATTTCATTAATTTTATCACTTTTTGTTCAACAACACTATAAATTAAACTACAATAAAATAGTGTTTAGATTTATTTTTTTCATATTTAATGTTTCTTTTATTGCTCGGCATCATTCATTTCTTTTTTTTTACTGTTTTTTAAGTGTTTGATGTTGCGGCTCGGAAGAGTTTTTTTTTATTATTTTAAATTATTTTAATGTGTTAAAGTTTAAAATCATATATTATTTTAATATATTTTTAAATAAAAAATACTTTAAAAACAACTTTTACAAGTAGCACTCCCACTACAAGTTTTAATAATGGACCGAAATTCAATGGAACGCAAAGGAGAAGAAGATCGCTTTAATTATTATTTATAATATTTGTCGAAAAAAGAAAAACATAAAAGAACTACACTCACTTGTCAGAATGATTTTGTAGTATTTCACGTGATGGCGGGTACTTTCATTCAAGATAATAATAATAATAATAAAAATAAAAATAAATAAAGACAGCTATGATCTTATCCATTCTTGCTGTAGCTAACGGGCCCTCCCCAAACACAATCACTATACTATGATTTTGATTATAAACAAAAAAATAATAATATAAAAAAGCATGAAAAAAATATCGTTCATCCAATTTAAAATTATTTTTCCCTACTCAAAACAAACTAGCAAGGCAATATAATCTTATTTATAGGGATTCATTAGTCGTTAAGGGATAAATAGGTTTTTTTTGCATTTATGATGAACAGTAAATAACTACTTTACCATTATTCTCAATTTTTCTAAAATTTATTTCCAGGTATATTTTTATATGTTTAATTTTTTTAAGCACATTAAAATAACATAAATGCTTTTGAGTAAATAACTGCATTACCTTTATTCTTAAATTTTCTAAAATTTATTTTCACAAGTATTTTGATATTTTATTAATATTTTTTGTTATTTTTAAGTTACTTTACGGGCAATTTTATAATTAAATAAATATAAATGATGTTAAAAAGGTGGTTAACTAGAGCGTTTCACACATCAGAGCATGAGCGCCTCCTGTACCTTTTAGACAATGTGTGCGGTGTTGTTTATTGACCAAATATATACAGGATTGTCTGTTAACCAAACACTGTATTTCATGATGGCTTTTGAATTGTTTCAGCATCTCTCTTCTGACCTTTTTTTTTTTTTTATGTAAACATTAACAATTTTTCTAACATGTTTTCCAATTTATATTATTAAATACATGCAACGAAGCCTGAGTTCATAAGTATTTTTTTATTATGTTGATAATTCTAGGATATTTTTTACAGGAAAAAGAAATTTAATCTGGCCAATAGCGAATAGCATATCAACTTGCAAGTAATATCTATTTATATGTACTAAAAATTAAAACTTAAGAAAACCATGTTGAAGAATACATTTACCAACGACGCTAACAACTGTTCTTCATTCCATTAGTACAAATTCTTAAGATAGGGTTGATATGAATGGAATTCAACAAACTTTGTTTATTACAATCGTTTGAAGATATGATAATGAAAGGATTTTAGTTTCTACGCCCATAAGTTTATCTAAAGATCGATTAAAAATAAAATCATTCTATGAAAAATATATTTAGCATGAATTTGGTTCCTTTTTGTTAGTTGATTTGAATTAGAAATGGACTAGTTATATGCTTGAGCTTCGATGTGTGTTATATTAATTTTTTTTAATATAATAAAAAATATCTAGGTTGTAGAAAATTATTTATAGTTTTATTAAATCTAATTTAGCATGTCAATATTAAAATATCTTGATTCAATTTTTTATATAATTTAGGTTTAAAAATCAAATATATAAAAGTTATCCTGATATGATATAATTGACATGGTTAGTCCAAAGATATACCAACTAAACAACAAAAAAAAAATTAAGGATAAAATTGAGAATTTTTTTTGATGAAATTGTCATAAAAACTCCCGACCCAACTTCTTCCCTAACTTAAATTTAAAATTAAATTGTGTAAGAGTTGTATAGATATGACTCAATCGACTTGATTGGTTCAAAGACAACTTGTTTGGTCAATAAAAAAAGATGAAATTGATAAAAACTAATGAAATTGACAAAATATCTATTGACCTGACTCTTTACTTTGATCAAATTTAAAATTAAAATATAATAAGAGTTGTCTCTATATAATCTAGTTAACTTGAATGATCTAAAGATAATTCGGATGATTGTTAAAAAAAAATTAACGAGAAAATTGAGAAAAAATAATAAAATTGAAATATCTCAAAAAATAATAACATTGAAATGGAAAAAGGGTAGAGAAGTAGTAATAGTTAGTTAATTTATAGCTTAAAATTAAGCAGGGCATTTTTTATTTCTTGATTGCCATCAACGATCATTCCCAAATTTGTTCACACAAAGTAGATTTACTGCATATGTGACATGTGATGATCATGAGATAAACATCGAGGTAGATACCTAGTAAAAATCAGGCACTGGTCGATATATTTATATGATTGAGATAAGATGCAGCGAAGAGTTGTCTTGAGATTTCTTCTATGCTTTGTTTCGATATGGAAAATTCAGAGAATAATTTGATTTTGCAAACTGGTAGTGTTTAAGAACCTTGTTTAGTAAAAAATCGATATTTTTTAATTTAAAATTAATTTTTTATATATATTTTAAAATTATTTTTATATACTAATATCAAAAATAAATTTTAAAATATAAAAAATATATTATTTTAATATATTTTAAATAAAAAATATTTTCACTGCATTCACGTCAAAGGTCCAAATATGAGATGTCCCAGCTTGCCTCACCGAGCAAAAACTGTTATCTATTAGCATTAGGCACCTGGTAATTCGCCGTCGCCCCCTCAGCCTCAAGTTGTCATCATGGCGTTGTATTCTTCATTAATAAACTCATCAGATAAATCGTCGACAATATCTTCCCCACTCCGGTAATTTTTACGCATATAATCACTCCGTCGTCATGATTATATATATAAATCGTTATCATGATATTAAGAACGTAAGCCAACTAGTTTTGGTTCAAAAGAAAATACAAATTCAACTATTTAAGAAATAAAAATTATCCAGCTACTGTTGCTTTGAGAAATTTGATTTCAACAAGCTATGGACAAAAGGTCAGTCTTTAGTGTAGAATCTCTAATGGAGGTCCAACAGAGCGACAGAGCCAGAGGTTTGTTTGTAGTATAAACACTAGCTGCACTTTTTATATGCAAAGGAGCACAATTCTCACATACTTTCTCTATATGCAAAGGAGCACAATTCTCACATACTTTCTCTAACTTGCATACATTTCTAGTTCCTGGTTCGTTTCCTATTAACATTTGAACCTAGCCACGGGTTTCCAAGATCAGATCATGATGCTACACATCTAAATAATGGTGTTCAAGCAGCAATTGCTGGGACCTGGCCAATTCTCAAAGGATCTCCTTCAAGCAATCGAGCATCAGCAGGAATGATGTCGCCTAACTCGATACTAATAAAGTCTCTGGGTGCTAATACTGCAGCATCTTCCCCTCTCCATTTCCCATCACGGAAAACTTATCACATGAACTGGTAAAGGAAAGGAAAAGTTAATGAAATAATTGTGAAAAGATAAGATACAGAGAAAATGAAGGAAAAAAAAAACAGAGAGAGCAATAAATCTCAAACCTTTGTTTTTGGTGCAAGCCGAGCCACAAGCGCTGCTGCTGCTGCTGCAGCATTTACAGCATTATTTTCCTCTATAAAGCTGATGGTTGAATTGACAATAAGCAGCGCAAAAATGCTAACAAAATCATGGTAATCTACATCTTTACCCTGCACAACGATTGCCTCAAAATAATCAATCACTAGCTAGTGGTTTTTGCTTAATTTGTTTTATAAAACATTGTTAAAGAGTATATTTGAGGTAAAATTTAAACTGAGTAATAATTACTTTTAGGGTTAAAATGTTTTTGGAAATTGTTCTTTAACAAAGTTATTTAACTTGAAATATTTACATTATTAAAATAAATTATGATTGATATATTTTATGAAACTAAAACCTTCTATTCTATTTAAAAAAAACTAGTTTGATATAAAATAATAATAATAATAATAATCCAAGACAACATCATTTTATTCTTTTATTTTTACATATCGAGACGATAATATTTTTATCAACCTGAGTCAACTTGAATTAATATAACAAACTTGTGAAGTGGTAATGAACTCGGATGAGTTGATATAAATACATTAAAAAAATATAAAAACAATGCATTGCCATGTAAAACTTTCTGGCAGTGTCACCAAATGTGGCTCAACCTTACATGCTAAATTGGAGACCCCCCAACCCGGACCCATACTTGGTTTGATTTTCAAATTGAATCGGGTTGAAGCTAACCTGATGTGACTTAGTTAAAACCAGGTTTGGTGTCAAGAGTAAAAAAATTTAGATGATGTCAATGTAACCTTTTCTTTTTACATATTGAAATGACAATATTTTTTTATCAAATTAAATCAATTTAAGTTAATATATTAAATCCATGAATCAGGTAATGAGTCTAAATTGATTGAACAATTTTTTAGATTTTTTATTGAACCATACGACAATAAAATTTGACATGCATGGGAAAGGCACTGAATAAAATTTAAGATAAGAAAACTATTATAAAGGGTAAAAAAAGTGCACCAGCTAATGTTATAGAAAAAATGCTAAGAACTATCTCGAAAATAAACAAAAAATTGAATGCTATTTAATCAAACAACACCTAAAAATGCATTCTCAGCCCATTTTTGTTTGATTAAAAACACCCTAGAGATCTAAATAATCCTATTTATAGCTTGAAATAACTTAGAAATCAATAAAAAAAATCAAAAATAAAAAATTAGTTCGAATTATGAACCGAATCCATTCTCTTAGACAAGTTGAAAGCTAAATAACATCTTAGTAGAACTGCTCTCATTAAATGAAACTGGTTAATATCTAAATACGATTTTTTTTAATGAAATCAATGTCAACCGATGATTTTCTTTTTCTTCCACAAGAACTCAATAATTCTCTCTATCTTCTCTCAAACTTAGAAATTGTAAATTAAAAAAATGAAGTTTTTTTCCATAAGTGAATTTTTTAAAACTAAGGAGACCGGAAATGTATCTATTGGAATGTTGGGAGACCATAATTGACTTTTTGTGCTAATTTTAAAATTGCCACCTAGTTTTAGTTTTCTTGTGATTTCATCCTTTGTCTTTTAATCTTGTGCTTCCATAATAAATATGAACTAATTGATCATCAATTTGGCTATAAAATGACTAAGTTGTAGCTTGATGATCAAAACAAAAAAAATCACCGCTTCAATTTACAATGAAATGTGAAAACCCGCATAGCAAATTTTTATTTAGTAAAAATGGCCACATATTTAAGTTTCTTTGTTAATACATAAACAAGCGTTCCTACTAGTCAGTGTTTAAGAACAATAGCTTTTGTTTTTAAATATATTTTAAAAGTGTATTTTATTTAAAAAATATTTTAGAAAAATATCCTGCACTAACGTGAAAAAAACACACTATAAAAAAACTAACCAGAAATATTCAATACTATTGAGATCTTAAAAAAAAATCACTAATTTTTTTTTATAAACATAATTGTTTGATCAGTTTATATATATTTTAATTAATTTTATAAATTCTGAAATTGATGACTATATAAATTTTTAATAATCTTAAAATTTATAAAACTTAAACTTAATTATAATTTTTAAAAAACAAATTTACAATAATCTAGTTGAAGTACATCCCAGAAAATTATTGAAGAGCTGGGGTCAGTGCTGAGAGAAAAAATTTTGGACTTCCTTCGTCTTTTGGGGTAGAAATATGTGGGACCCTTTTCGTGAAGTTAAATTCGGCTGAAGTCGATAAAAGACCCATTTTGGCCTTGAATGGAAGGAGCAGGGTCCGAAATCCATTCATATCCTCTTTGGAGAATCACGGATCATGCCGCCGGGGATCGTAGCCAAGAACTTAACTCTTTATTTTATACAAAATATTCGCCTTTTCTGGGTACTTGAAATTAATTTACATAATTTCAGAAAATTTGAGGACCGGTTTCGTGCCCATGCAAAAACCCTGGCCGACCCGGTTAGTAGAGAAGCAAGAAGCGTGATCCACTACTGAGAACGAAAGGCATTCTCAGAGGCCTGTTTTATCAGCCCGTTTGAGCTGGATTTATAGCAAAGCCTTAAAGTCAATATGGATGGTCTCACAGGTTGGATTTTTCCGAATGGAAATTAGAGAATCATCACCCTGGCTGCGCTAATTAAGTGTTTGATATTTTAGTTATTGTTTTTTATAATATTTTTTATTTTAAAATATTTTAAAAAAAATTATTTTTAATAGTTAATGTTGCGATAAGAAGTGAACTTTAAATTTATTTATTTTTATCTAATCATCATCACCTAGCCATATTGAGAGAAAAAGAATTGCTATTTTTAATTTTTTTTTCCCTTGCATTATACAAATATTCTTAAGAGGGTCGTGAAAACTGCAGTAATTAGCATGAAATTGTGTGCAATCTTACCATGCTAGCAGAAGTTCCTCGTGAGTTCAAATTTCAAGAGCTTATTTGTTAAGGAATTGTGACAAGACAAGCCTCCTTCCTATACGTCCACAAATAATTTGTTCCTTTCGAGTCAAACAAGTAGACTTACGATTCCCAGCCACGGCGATCATCAACCTGGTCATCGCTCATCAGTGATCACCAGTGCTTGCTTCTGTGACATGACCACCAACTTATTTCGAACTCTCAGTTTTCTCAGCAGGGTGCAGTCTTTGTCAATCTCCATTTGATGGGTTCCATCGAGAAATTAATATGTTAGCCAAGCACGAATATTTCAACGTTCAATGCCCAGATGACAGTAGTCGCCATGCATTGACCGGTGCCACTACCTGCTACCTGCTACCTGCTACCTGCTACCTGTGGAATTTCTGACCCAGTGCAAACATTAAAGTCGCACCGTTAAGAAGAGACCCATTCTCAACCTTGTAAGGCTAATTTGTTTATTTTATTAAGTTGTTTACAGATTAGGGTTTCGTTTGGTATAATTTTTAGGAGTTGATTTGATTTGTTTTCTTAACCTTCGATTCAAAAAAACTATAAATATGTTTCTCTGGGCTATTTTAAACTTGAATCAAAGGATTGTTTACAGATTGTTTTTTTTTTTTTTTAATAAGAGGAGAATCATTTAGGTGTTTTGAGTTTTTGTATTGCTAGAAAAAGTAAATTGGAGATGAGAAATATTTTTGTTTTTGGTTTGATCTTTTGTGTTTTTAATGGACATTAAATTTCTTGAGTTTATAAATTAGTTTTTTTAATTTAGATTTTAAAAATGTTTATTAGATATTTTTATGTAAAAATATATTAAAATAAATTCTAAATTCAAAAAGCTTTGATTTGATTTTCTACCACCACCTTGATAATTATAATTTAGGCAAGCAAATAATATATTATCTGCTTTATTAAAAATATATATAGCCAGAAAAAAAAAAAAACTCAAGTGTGAGTGTTTTTTGGGCTAGGTGCGTGGGCTCAGGTGTCTGACTCTTCTATATTATTTTTTATACAAGTTTTTTTTTATTATTATTAAAAAAGATTGAAAAAAATAGTCATTGTTATATTTGAGTTGTTGCTTAATTTTTTTTTATAGTTCTTAAATAATGTTATGATTTTTTAGAGAATGTTTACAATTTATTTTTTAATTATTATATATTTAATATGAAAAAAATTGGTCGATAATATTTAATGAAAGTAAAGTTTTTGCTGTCTTAACTCTTTTTAATAGACACCTGTCATGATTTTATTGTATTCATTATTTTTTTGCTTCAATAACATATATAAAATACTGAAAATTATTTTGATAGTTTTTTATTTAAAAAAAAGTGTTTACAGTTAAAAAATATGTTTTCATTGGGATAATAAAAGGATGCATTAAAAATAGATTTTAATTGAAGGAATACATTTCATGTTGGTAATTATATTTATTATCTTTCATGCAAATATCAAATTAATTCTCAAACAGGATCTAACAGCTTGATTTGATCTTCTGGTTCCATTCCAATACCAAGAAAAATTCAGCATTGAATTTTCAAATGATAGCCACCTTGAGCAGTGTGACTTTGACCAAGTGCCGGTGTTGAATTCTTGAAATGCTTGGTTGCGAACAGTTTTCAACTGATGTTTGCTAGACTGAAAACGCTATATGGTTTAGATTTATTTATTTTATTTAAAATTCATTTTTTAATGTTCTTAAATTGTTTTAATATACTGAGATTAGAAATAAATTTAAAAAATAAAAAAATATTATTTTAATATATTTATAAATAAAAAAAACAATTTAAAACACAACCTCAATAATACTCTTAATCATTACATGCTCGGCCATCTCTTATAAAATAAAATAAAAACAATTAAGTAGAAGTTTACTAGAAGCAAAGAGGGAAACATGTCATGTTATCGTGAATAAAATGTTGAAATATTTATGTAGCTCACTTGTACTCTTGTTTGGAGAGTGGGAGACAGACCATTATGGCCATCCACCACGATGCACGTACCTTCAGGGTTTTTTTTTTTTTTTTTATTTATTTGATTATGGATAGACTGTATAATACACAAATCTTCTTTTTTTTTTTTTTTTTTTTTATATTAATTTTTCCATAAGTTAACTTCATCATAACCACGGAAAACTATGATGAAAAGACAAAAAACCTCATTGGCTCAAGTTTAATTATTATTTTTTTGTTTATAATTGTATTTTAGTTATTTCATTGTGTTTTTTTTATTTTTTTATATTTAGTCAAATAAATAATTTCCCCTTATCTTATATTATAATTTAAAAAAATCATTGTTCAAATGTTAAAATAGCCATTGACATCATTCATATTTGTTTTTCCTCTTAAAGTATTTTAATTGTTTCATCATGTAATTAAGATTAAAAAATATTTATTTATCTCAGGTTAATT
>Ga0325410_1005036_pt1 | contig 14690 bp, 10 predicted proteins | sample PopdelMetagenome_16_FD_206182 | JGI IMG/M metagenome (GOLD analysis project Ga0325410, IMG submission 206182) | Populus deltoides microbial communities from Bellville, Georgia, United States - Xylem-PdIQD-R3 | ecosystem: Host-associated > Plants > Phyllosphere > Stem > Wood/Secondary xylem... | reverse complement strand
GTAGTATTGTCCAAGAAGGGTGACAAAATCAAAGTATGTGTAGACTATATGAATTTAAATAAAGTAAGCTTGAAAGACGACTTTCATTTGCCACATAATGTCCTGATTGATAATGTGATGTGAAGCTCAATATACTCATTTATGGTTGGTTTCTCTTGGTACAATCATGTTTTATGTAGGGAATTGTTATATTCTACATCATTGCCAAGGTCTCTTTGGCCTTAACTATCACCAATATTCCATTAACAATATACTTCAAACATTGATGCAAGGATGATGACACAGGGTCGGCGACGTGTATCCAAGGCCTTCCTAATAACATGTTGTATGATGAGTGGATTTCCATCACTTGCAAGGTTATTAAAAACATTTGCGGGCTAATAAACAACTCTATTTTAATGGTCCCCACCACTTGCATTAGGGAACCATCATAAGCCTTAGTTATCATGGTGCTTCGTAGCATATGGGTTGAATCAACTGACATTTCATCTAACACATGCTTTGGGAGTACATTTAAAGCTGAATCATTGTTTATTAATACTTTGCTAATGGAACAATCCTTGCACCTCATAGTGATGTATAGAGGTTTATTATAACTCAATCCTCTAGTATTTAACTCGACTTCAGTGAAGTATAGGTAATTTATCGCATGGATTCTTCCAACTAGATGGTCCATAGTCATCTGGGCCATGTCTTAGGGCACATATGCCTTGTTCAACACTCTTTGCAGCGTATTACGGTGGGGCTTGAAACTCAGAATAAGAGATATCATGGATATCCTAGCAAGGGTTTTCTTTAGCTGCTATACCACACTATACTCATTGTGCTTCATCAACTTTAGGAATTCACCAGGTTTTTCCTCATTTACAGGTTTGTTTATTTTCATATCTTTGATGACATCTACAACCATTTTGCCTTTGTCTTTTCATTGTCTTTCTAGTTCTTCAAGTGTAAAACACCTGCCACTTCGAGTTAGTCCATCAATCTCGGTCTAAAACATAGAAGTAAGACCCTTAATATTAGGAGAATTTCTATAATTATGAAGCAATGCATTATAGTTTCCATTGTAGGTAATAGTAGGCCTTGTCGAGATAAGCTTTGGTGGATCACTCTCGGTATATTGAAGCCTACACATCTTTACTTTCTTCCCTTACAAACTTATCACGTCTACGACATCATCCTTTTCCTTTTTCTCTATTTATAACAGACCACAAGTAATCATTTATATCACATTTTGGTGAAACTCTTCATATTCATCAATGTTATGTCTCATTGCTTTGTGGAACTTACAAAAATTATCACTCTTTCTTGAACCTAATTCATTTTTTGTTGGCAAACACCTGGCTTGCACTAATATGTCATACAACCTATCCATAGTTACCCTTAAAACCTTCTCTTTCTTTCTTCCAAATTCCACAACATTTACTTCCCCACTACTTAAAGCATGATTAAGTAAGGGGTTGGAATTAATGTTAGGGGTATCTTCAAAAGTTATCTATCCTACTTTGAATAATCACAAAAGCTTCCTCTTAATTGCTGAGCAACTATCAATACTATGACCAAGGTTTCCAGCAAGGTACTCATATGTTAGATCTAGTTTGTACCAATTTAGGAAGGAAGGCCACATGACCTATACTTAGCAATTTTGCATACATTTTTTTTAAGGGCATAAGTAGAGGCAGGAGTTGTTCTTGGTTTCTGTGGTAGGCTCTCCTTAAAATGTTTTTGGCTTAGTTTTATGGTGGGTTGGTAAGCTGGTTTATCAAAATAGACTTGATAAAGTTAATAGTGGATATTTAGGAAGACATGGTTTGGTAGCTTTGGATTTGGTAATTCTTGTTACTCTTATACCCTTTATTCCACGTTGCTCACCTCAGAATCCTTTTTCTTCCTAGTAAACCCCTTCATCCTGGTAAGTTTTGATATTCTACCAACTCTTATCTCTTATTCTATTCTCTCAGCAATAACAACAGCATTATAAAAATATTAGGTAGAGCTACTCATAAGATGGTTGTACATAGAGTCACCATCTCTTTCTTCAACAAAGGTGGTTGTACATGCATTGTCTTGTTTATTCACCTATAAGCGTACTCCCTTATGGTTTCCTTATTGCTCTTCTCTATAATCATCAAGCTCGTTCGGTCTAGAGTGATGACAAATATTATTATTGTTTCAAGAAAGCATCAGCAAGATCACTTTATTTTTTTACCCTTATGTTATTTAAGGCTATGTATCAGCTTAACGTAGAACCAGTCAAGCTATTTTGGAAGAAATGGATAAGTAACTTCTCATAACATATGACTTATGTTATTTTTTTACAGTATGACCTCAAGTGTGTATTAGGACATTCTAGTCTTGTTGCTTGACAAATTTTGACACCCTAGATTTCTTGGGCACCACTACATTTGGCACCAAGCATATCTCAACTGTTCTAACTAGGGCACAGACATCAAATCTCTCAACAACCCTCAATCTTTCATCTCAGACAGCCCACTTATCTTGTTTGGGATGATCAGAGGATTTAACCCCTGTAGGATCCCTCAATTGTTAGATTTATAGTGGTTAGTATTTAAACAGATATAATCATCAGAATGATTGTGGTTAGTACTTAAAAGTGCATTTTTATCAAGGTTTTATATCATCAATTTGCACTTGAAGTATCAATAACTCCTTAACTAAAGCATGTTTTATAATAATAAGTCTGATAATATAAGATAGCTTTAATTTACGGTAAATGCTCATTTTAAATACAGGCATATCTCACAATTCAAAGGATTGATTGATATGATTAACTATTGAAAGTGAAAGGACAAAGAAAAGGCTAAACTTAGAAAAGAGATGTCGATTCAATTCAAATTGGAACACTGTTCAGTCATTAAGACATATCTAGAGTTGTAGATCTTAGATTTTAGTTTGGTTTATATGGCTAAAAAGCTAAGAAATAAGCCTACAACATTCATGAAGAATGGAAGACCCAAATCTGTCGTTTTCAAATTCAAAGCTTGGCCCCAAAAGAGAAGTCAGAATTTGTCCTGCAATCCAGCCCAAACACTGCTCAGACTTTTATCCATAGCTGGAGTTCTAGAAGGTACAATGACATCAAATTTGGTGGGTGGAAAGATAAGACAAGTTCTGATGTTAGCAATGACATTTCATCCAGACAAGAGCTTGAGGACTATCCACCATGTCCACCAGAAGCACTACTCAGTATTTTAGCCATATCTCAAGTTGTAGTGATCCAAATGCTCTAAAATGTTGTGGGTGGAAAGAGAAGATGATTTCCAACAACTTTCATGAAGAACACTTTGTCAAATTCTAATTGCATCAATGTCATTTTATCCAGGCAAAATGTTTGAGTGCTGTTGTCCACCAAGTCCACTAAATTAACAGTTGGCCACTACATCAATAATCAATTACCAAATGAATAGTTCTGAATTTTAGCCTATAAAAAGAGGTATTTGCTATTCATTTAAGCATCTTGGTTTTCAGATCAAAATTATTTTCTTGCTTGCTCTCTCTTTGTAATGTTCAAGTTTTATTTCATGTTTTATTTTCATTAATCTCTTGTTTATGCTTTTCATTTCCTTTACTACTCTTAGTTAACTTATATCATTATTATGTTCTTATCTTGTTTATTTATGTTCTTCTTCATCATTATGTCTAGCTAAGTTAATGATGTCAAGGTGAAAAGGTTTCACTAATGGTGTTAGAATATGTATAATATAAACTCAACATGGACTTCAATGTTTATATCTAAGAAAGTTTGTTATTAATATGTCTTATCTTCTTATCTTAATCATTCTTAATACCTTGCTTATTAAATGGTTAATTTACATTTGTGTTGTATAACACTTGGTACATCAAATGCTTGATCCTTCATAGTCTTCGACCGACATCGTTGTTATGAGAGGAACTTGATTTGTTGTTAACATAAGTTAGCATCATAAATTGCTGACAATATTTAAAAGTATGGTGTTACTAAAATAAGATAATTAATATGATCATGTTAAAAAATTATAATGAACTATTAAGGATAAATCATCCGATTAGAACCTCTTTTATGTGTGGTTTCCAATTGAGTAATAAAAAGAGTTTATACCATACTTATTTCTAATACCATTAGTGGATCCTCTAACCTTAACAACTATTTTTATCATTATTTAATCCTCACATTAATCTCACAAGTCAAAAGATCTCTTTAACTCTTTGTTACATTATATGTATTATTTATAATTTATATAGGTGACCTCCCTGTTGATCGACCCCGGTCTTGTCAGGTTATTTATTACTTTGACACTCCTGCACTTAGGATAAGACATCAACTCTTTGATCGTGTCAGCTCGTTATTCCTTATAGTCTAGTAACGAGATTTGCCCTCAAGGTTTGTGAGTCGAGGATAATCAAAGCTATTGACGGTGGTAACATAGTTATTTATTGGTTGGATGTCCCTTCCTCAGACTATGCTCACAAGAGTTACTCGAGTAAGTTATCCATCTGAACCATATTATTCTTAATGCCTTCCGTCTCTTTATGGTAATGGGCCTCAAGGTGAGCCCTTTATTCATTCTCCATCCTTTTATGAAACTTAGTTTGTAAACTCTAGTAAGGGGACATATATTTTGAATACATGTTATGCGTATTCCATAATTCATAAACATAAATGCATATGGATGCATGATGATGTATATTGGATATGGATTAGTTATACCCCAGGTTGATATATGGCCATCATTCCTTTTTTATATCAAATATAAGAAATTTTATAGATCAAAATGAAACTAAGTTGGAGACCAGCAATTCAGAATATACAGGCATGTATATATAGAAGCTAGGGGAACAGGAACCCTTAATCAAATATTAGTACATTACAAACTAAAACATAGCCTAACAAATGGTTATATAGACAACACTGTAGATAGCAGTAGATTACCCAAAAAAAGAATAACAAGAACACAAAACCTAGACAGATAGGCAACCAGCAGCACCAACCACCAGCAAGAGGACATGTTTTAAAAACCCAAAACAAGACCACATAAACTCAAAACTCATGGAGAAAATAGCAGCATCAAGAACCACAGCATCATGATTGTCAGAGATCAAATAAAGTGAAGTCATAAAGAAGGAGAAGAAGGGTCAAAAACCTCATACCTCCCCTGAAACCTGTTGGCCACCCCAGGTCAAACCTTAGTAGAACTTCTGCTTTTGGAGAGAACAGCAACATCAGTCTTCACTTGTTGGCCAGAGTTAACCATAGTATGTGCACCAGCAACCAAACTTCTATTACGACTCATGTACTGCTTCCAACCTTTAAAAGGTCCCCCTCCTTTAGCAGCAGTAGCCATATCCTGCATATGATCATCAATAACATGCACTATGGTCGAAGGAGTGCAAGGCATAGCATATGGGGACTGTATGGGAGGGGCTGAAACTTGGCCACCTTTAGTGAGTTTGGCCTTTTTATGGCCATGAACTTCAATCCAACTATCAACCACAGTTGCCACTTCAGCACACATTGGGTCCATACAATGCTCACTATGAGACATGCCACTATAAACCTGATGTTCCATAGCAGCTGTCTCTGCAAAAGGGCCAGAGTTAGAATAACCAGGACTTAGATTTGCAGGAGAGGAAATTGTCTAACTGTGCTTCTTTTTCTTATTACCACGAACTTTGGTGCAAATAGAAACGGTATGGCCAAGAACCCTACAATGTTTACAAAACCTAGGAAGGGACTCATATACAACAGAGGCATTCCATTAGGCAAAACAATATTGATTGAAGTAGGCAGTTCAACAACCAAATCCACCTATATGAGCAATCTTGCATACAAAAGCCTGGACATGGAAGTGCTGAGCATGTCACAGTGAATAGGTTTACCAATCACGCTAACAATCTTAGACTGGGACCCTGGACATATCAGTAGCAGCAAAATCAAAGTATTCAGGCATAGACTTTAAAACCATAGGCCTTCCAAATACTAAGTAAAGACCACCACTTAGGACTACAAGTTTATCATTTTTAGAAGAGAATGTATAAATCAGCCATCCAGAGTCATGCATGGTTAGCTTAGCATTACATTTCCATATACTGGAAATGAGGTTGTTTAAAGTAGTATAGCCAGGGAATTTCCCAGCAACATATCCAATTATGCATAATTTCCACATATCTTTATTGTTGCCTAAATCATCATCTAGTAGGAGACAAGATATAGCATTGTTAAAATCAAGGTAATGAACTAGAGATGGAGTCCCACTCCAATCATCATCAACAGAAGGTTTACGAGTACCTAGTGAAAGTCGTCAGCAGGAACTCGTCCATGTTCACCAACAGAGACACCTCCAACAACAACTTTCATAGTAGAAGGAATGCATAAGGAAGCATCACAAAAAAGAGCAAGGACCCCAGAAGGTCGGGGAACTAAGGGACTCCGTTCAGGGCTAGGGGAATGCCCACCACCAGAGCTAGAGGGAAGGGAAGAATCAACTTTAGCATCATAACAATGTTCAACAAGCACTGGGTCAAGACCAAATGGACCAGACCCATACATAGCAGCTCTAGAAGGATGACTTGACTAGACAGCACTATAACCAACCCCAACGAAGTCAAAACTAGGAGACACTAGAGAAGGGGATACTAGAGCAAGAGCCAGCTTATCCTGCTTGGCAAGGGATTTTCCCTAATTCTGAGCACTAGCATCATGAGAAGAACCAGTTAAAGGTTGTGAAGGTTGACAAGAACAATCTTACTGTGCAAAATGAAGTAACGCAGATTTCTTCTTTGATTTCACTATAGGAAACTATAGTGAGTCAAAAAGATATTGAAATCAGATAGAGACAACAATCACCTCGTTTGAAATAATTAAAAAAAACGAAACACACCCACCGTGAAGAAGAAACTTGTTCCCCAAGAAGAGAAACGTTATCACAATGAAGAGCTCTTTCTCTCACTACCCGAGAGCTTCTGTCTCCTTATGGCCATCATTCCTGTATAAATGGGTAGGGTTCTAATTTTTTCATAGCTATCAAGACAAATTAATCTGAGTTAATGCTTAATAAAAATATACTCATCACAAAGAGATATTGTTCAAAAGGTTGGGTCTAAACCCTTTTCATTAATAATTGATGAAAACTTTTACATTTGGAAACTAGTATAATCATCATCATCGTTTACAATGAGAAAGGCAAAGCCTTCAACCTTCAGTTCTCCCTGAGGTTCCTCCTTAATTGGCTGTTTGGCAACAGCCTTTGTATCAGTTGAGGAATTAGAGCAGCCAGAGGGAGCAGGAGCTGTTGGGGGATTTTTTTGCGCTTATGACTGGAAGATTTGTTACAAGTAGAATTTGAATACTTGATAAGGATCTGTACGCAAATGGGTAAAACTGGCTTCTCAGCCTAAATCCCCTGATGCTGCTTCTAACTCTCCTCTGGTTGTTCATGTCTCTAAAGATCGCTTTGACTCTGCTACCACATTACCTTCAAGGAGGCAATACTTGACAAGGAGCAAAGTCGCTGCCTCCTCTGCCTTTGGATGCTCAGGCATGTTTGGAAAGAGGGGTTCTTCCAACAACTCCTCCTCGGGTGACTTCAAGATCCAGGGCAGCTCAGCTTCAACTCCATCCTTCTCCCTTTGATATATTATGTTCTTGTAAAATATTGGTCAAGGTGCAATTCTGACACTGTATGTAGCCTTTTCATTTGGCTTCTTGTTTAATCCTGCTGGATTGATGTTAGTTCTCATTTGCTGATCCTGCATGCCGGCTCTTTATTGCTTGCTTATTGCCCTTGGTTTTTGATGCTACATTTATCTTGCAGTGGTTTTATGGGAGTCTGATTCTCTCGGTTTTGTTTGGGGGTTGCCCCAATGTTGGTTGCTATTTCTTGCCCTGTTCTCCTGGGAGATACATTGTGTTCCCTAGTTTGCTTGCTGTTTGGCTTGTTGCTGGATGTGGCTTGTTGGTTGCTGGCTATTGCTTGCTCCTCTCTGCCTTGCTTGTCAGGCCTGTTGCTTGTTGTTTGGTTGTAGCTGGATGTGGCTTGCTGGTTGCTGCTTGTTGCTTTTGTTATAGAAGCCTGTTCCCCCTTTTTAGGATGTTTGGCTAGTCTGCTAAATTGGACCTTTTGTTTGTATAAGGGAGCATGTTCCTTAGTGATTTTCAGTGTGATTGTCCTGGGGAGGTTGTTCCCATGCACACGCCTTTGTGTTGTACTTGTTTTGCACGCTAAGCTTGCTTTGGTTTCTTTGTTTTATGGTCCGGTTGCTTGTTCAGGGGAGGATGTTCCCCAGCACAAGCCTTTTGTTTTCTTATGTTCAATAAGATCTTCTTGCTTTAGTTTTCCAAGGGCATATGTTCTCCTTGGCTGTTGCTGCTATCTGTAATGTTCTGCTGGTTTCCAGCTTGTCTTGCTATTTTTTATTTATATACTTCTTACATTTTATCCAAAAAAAAAAGGCAAAGCCTTTGTTTTCTACGTCCCTAAGAAAAGCATCAGTCTCAGCCATGCTTTGTTGATATTGATAGATATCTTTTCCAATGTACTTGGCATTGTGGTCGATTCTTTAGGCATGGACAGAGGCTCGGTCAATCTAATCATCCATGTTTCTCATCTTCTCCAAGAGTAACATGTTATTCCTATTCAGTTGATTGTTATTGTTGCAATCACTTGGTTATGGCACTCGAGTGGTCCATTCTTTTCTTCCAAATGTTTTGCCTTAGACTTTTCTTTGTCAAGCTTTTTTTCTAACAGGTTGATCTCAATTCTCTTATTATCCAAATCAGTTTTAGAGGCCTCAGTAGCTTTTCTTTTGGCTTTTACATCAGCTAGCTCACTTTTCAGGATCACATACTTCTTATATAGCCTTTCATACTACTCAATTTGGCTTTTTAACTCAGTTTGGGTCCTTGAAGACATATCAGCCCTTTTCTTGGCAATTGTTGAAATTGGTTTTCAAAGCCTCTAATTTAGTACTAATTTACATTTATTGTGATCTCAATTCTCCTCACACTTTCTCATCTTGGTTTCTAGTAGTCTTTTCTTCTTTTAGTTGCTTCTCTAAGAATATGATTTTCTTGTCCTTTTCCTCAAGTTGTTGCTCTACAAACTTTCTCAATTTTTTTCAATGAGTTGCTCATCGAGGGATATCTTGAGGGCTTTACTAGAGTCCATCTCCATTTAGAGCTTTTCTAATTGTTCTCTCAACTCTTCCATATTGCTAATCCTCTTTCTTTTAATTGGTTCAACAGCTTGCGAAGTCTCAGATTCAAATCTACGAGATATAGAAATGGTGATTGGTGATAGATTTCTCCACTTTGGATACTTTTCACTAGTAATTGGATCTCTCGAATCATTTGATTTCTTTTTTACCAATACCAAAAGCTTTTAGTCTTGCCTGATGTTCTCTATAACTTCCAAAGCAAACTAGTCCTTAAATAACCTAGAGAAATAGGATAACTCGGTTGTCCTTGGCACATGTTGTATGCCCTCAAGTTTTTTTACTACCAAAGTGAACACGTAAATGACATATCCAGTGACTCAATTAAAGGCACCCATCATTTTTTCCCACAACTCATCAAGCAATAAGTTGCTCTCATCCATGGGGCTTTCCATTTCATTTCTCCTTATAGGATCCTTGCAAATTTACTTTTCAATTTACCTCTCTCAAGTACCTCCACTCATTTTATTTAACTATCTCCAATGTTGTTTTACTAAACCACCAGAAGTTATTAAATATTAGCTTCTTGGTTTCTATATGGCTAATCAGCCATATATACAATAGTTGTTCACAACATCTCATTGATCCCTTGCCAACCCTCCTACAATGGCTAAGCATTAAGATAGTTTCTATTAGTATTGTCGTAGTGGGATTCATCTGAGTATTTTTATATGCAATAAAAGTTGTAGCTGCCTCTAAACTAATTATTCCAGTGAGGTTTGGAAATAACACCAACCTGAAGATTCCTAAAGTATTCTACTTTTTTTCTTCAACAAATCTAGACTTATTCTTTCTCCTTTTAAATACCTTTTTGATCATCTTCCACTTTAGACCACTAGCACTTTTCTCTAATATCTTATCGAGATCTGAAACTTTGATCAATTTTGCCAATTCAGGTAGCACTTTATTTTGCCTTTGGTAGAAGTAGACTTTGAATGGATTTCGAAAATTTGGTCAGTAAATCATATTTTTCCAAACTAGAACACATGTTTACATTTCCAAAAGTGAAGCACTCGTACTTAGGGTCCAAAAATGTATCTAGGCTTTAATTGTTGAATTTTGCATGAACACCTTTATGATTTCCACTATCCTCTCATATTTCTTTAAAACCCCATCCTCGTGGATTTTTTCATATGTGAGATAAGCTTTTTCAAGTCTTTTTTGGAGCAACTCACATTTCTGGTAGGTGGTAATTTACTATCATCCAGTCTCAGGCAATCTCTTTCTTATAACTGTAGGGATTCAAAATTCAACTCGTATTCAACATAGGTCATCTCTCTAATGGTGGCTATTTTATCAGCTCTTGGTCCTATAATTCAAGATGTTTTTTAAGGTTAAGCATGTCTTAAAGCAACAGTGTTTATTTGTGAAACATACATCCTACAGGCAAGTTCTATGTCTTGTTATATGAGATATTGAGGTAGGCACTATCTAGTCTTAAAAGGACTCTTGTTGTCCTAGTGATTACCCTCGTAAGGTAAAATGGGGGGCTCAGTAGGTAATGGGATGGTACATTTACCAATCACTACCAATCAAAGCACTCAGCAAAAAGTCAGATGGTTTCATGAACATTAACCCTGGCTGAAAGTCATAGGGTAAATCACTACTCCCCCACCTAACCTGAAGTTTCCATGTGTGTGCATTCCAAAGTGATATATCACAAATAAACTAGTAATGCATAAAGACATTCATCCATATCCAACTTATATGCATGAGTAAGATAAAACATGTTAAAGCGTAAATAAGTAAAAAAAAAAGAAGTAAGCCAAATGTGAAAATTATATCACATAAACCATATAAAACATATAAAGCCTAGTCCAATACTATAAAAAATAGAAGGTCATCAGTGGAGTCGTCATTCTGTCACATGTATGTGTGCGGCGTTACAGCATCAGGATCAAGGAGTCACCATCTAGTTGTTTGGTTTAGGGTTACTAGGAGACCCGGATGGACTGGTCTTATCTAAAATTCCAAGTTAAGGAACTGATTGTGGCTAGGGAAGGTATTAACACTCCTAACGCACTTTACTTGAGGTAAGTTGTATTGTGTGGTCTGGATATGGTTTAAAAATGTGATGGATTCCTAACCAGTAGTTTGTATATGGCTCAGAACATAGATTTATGTCCATGAATAAATTTGACATTTCAAATTTATTATAGGCTCGTAAACTCAGGTAAATTCTTATAGGAAGAATCCATGTAAGTGCCCTAACAGGGTTCACCTATCCTAGAAGACGAAAGTGTTTTCTATAACATGTATATTGTGATGAAAAATACTTTCAATTAAAATTGATAAATAACCAAAATAATTCTAAGAATTTTCTAGTCAATTTATGGTACTTAAATATGAGCCTACTAGTAGGTCAAGCATTTATACCAGAATATTAAAAATTAATTTTTAGAAATTAAAATTTTTAGAATTATTAAAATATTAGTCAAATCCTTAAGGAATTTTACAATCTTATTGTAAATTGCAAAGAAAATATAAAACTGCCAAAATGGACTTAAGGGTGTATTTGCTAAACATGCTTAAAATAAGAATAAAAACACAACAAACTCTATCGAAAAACATCAGATTATTCCAGCACTAAAATCAAACCAAAAAAATACAAGATAAGCTCAAACAACATCAAAAAAGGTTTAAAAATTAAAAAAGCATGAATAGGCAAGCAACATTGACTCCACCATTGAACTTTTACATGATTATACCTTCTTCAAGCTTATTAGATCTTCTATATTATACTCTTAAACCTTCACACCAAGATCTTTTCACAATGTGTTTCTCCATGTTTTTCCTCTCTTTCCTTTCTTCATTTTCCAAGAGTTATTTATAATGTTTTCCTAGTGTTCTTGATGGATTCAAACATAGATTGATCAAAGCTTAACCCTCTAATAAAAAAGAGATGGTTTTGGACAAATTTAACAACTAAAACCTTTATCCTTCAATGATTTTAGGATGGTAGTTTTGTAACAAATTTGCCTAGGTAGTTTTTTTTTTTTTTAGACAATGGCATGCCTCCATCACCTTCTAATTTCAGATGAAAGATTTATGACTCATGATAATAACCCTCTGGGAATTTTTAAGTGTGAACACATGAAAACATTGAGTGGTTTTGCAAAAATGAGTATCTTAGTCAAGGCCGACTGGGTTGACTAATTTTGAAGCTTCACTGGAGCAAATATGATGTAAACGTCATCAAAGACCACTGAACTTGATAGAGGAGAGGCATACCTTTCAATTGGATCCATTCTTGCTATATTTAGAGGTATATAGCTTCACATTTATTCATTAAAGGTGTCAAGTCGATCAGTCGAGAATCTAAAAATGCAATAATGACTTATTAAGGACTAGATGTTGTTGAATAAAATAGGATGTAAACATCTGATGGGATTAGTTGATCTTTGTAGAGGGGGTGTTTCTCAATTGAATAGTGGTGGATACAGCTTTAGAGGTGGTCGGAGACGCCATATTCATTTGCTTAAAGGTGCTTACTCGATCAACTAAAACTGCCAAATAAGAAGCTAAACAATGGCTGAATGACGCGTTGTCTAGGTTAAACCCTAGAAATTATGGTTTTAATTTGGGATTTGACAAATTTTATTTTAGTCCATGTTCTTTCAGTTGCTTTTAATTGCATTTATAATTGCCTCTTAAACTATTACTTTCATGCAATTTCATCCATATCGAACTCAATCATCAGCCCCAAAGTTTAGCTTCATTTTTATATTGGACCCTTAATTGACCATCAAACTTTTAATTCTTCAATTTGGCCCTCAATTTGGTCAATTTCAACACCTGCAATCAGACATCTCTTTCAGTTTGGTTCTTGGTTTTTGATTTCTTCAATCAAGTCTTTAATTACTCATCAAACTTTAATATTCTTATAATTAAGCCCCTGATTCATCCAATTAAAACTCCTAAAAAAAATTAAGACCCCGGACTTTAATTTATTTCAATTAACACCCAAATTAACTCCAAAACTGATTTTCCTTATAATCAAGTCCTCAATAAGATTAATTAAGCCTTCTAAAATTTTCATTGAGTCCTTACCTATTCAAATTTGTATTTTTTTATCCCAAATAAAAATATTTTCATCAATGAGGCCCTTTGTCAATCAAAATTGGGTTGCTAACTCTATTAATCTTATACATTTTGATCCTCCAGCTTTTTCACTTGTCATTTTGGTCCTTCACCACCAACTTGGTCAATCTTCAAGGCTTTCTTCATATATATCCTCTTGTACTTTGGATTTTCTTTTCCATTTTTTCTTTTTTCTTTTCTTGATTTTTATAAGGTCAAAAGTGGGTAACAACAAACTTATTTGAGTAATCAATAAAGGATTCATCACCCTATATGAATTAGAAAAAAATATTTCTTCTATTCTCAAATAATATTGATTGTGAAATTCTTGGCCAAAATGGAATGAGTTTTCAGAAGAGTTTTAAAATCTTACTCAAATAATTAATGACTATAATGTTGAGAACTAAAACAATTTAACAAAGCAGATATATTTCAAGCTATAATGTTTAAATCAGAACATTCATGATGAAGGGATAATAATTACACCGAGAAACTAGTCATTAAAAGGTTAAATCAAGCCACTTATAACTTTTCTAATATTTAAGGGATCATGACAGGTTGCTAGACATTGCATTTGATCTTCAAATATAAATCAATCAATTATTAAATTGATAATAGATTAATTTATTTAATTTATTTAATCTTATTTTATTTAGGATTATGATTTATATGTGGGTCAACTTATTAGGGAACCTAATTTGTCACACTCATAAGAACGATTGGTCAGAAATTAAAATGAGATGATTAATCAAGTGACTTGATTGTATATAAATTTTAGAAATTAAGAATTAAAATATAATTAATATATGGGTCTTACAATTCTAGACTTAGAAACAATCAAGTAAGGACTTGATTGAATAAATTTCTAAAATTAGACTAAAATAATATATGTGATATTATTTAATGGACAAATTGATATTTTTTTTCCATTTATAGGGTTTTTAGGTTTCCTTATAAATAGAATATTATGTCTCTTATATCCTATGAAAGGGAAAAGAAGAGTGAGAAAAGTACAGTACGTAAACACCTAAAACACAAAAGAAAAAAGTAACACTTTAAGGTATAACAATCATTCTCTTCTAAAAGGGTCTAGGAGATTTTTCACTGCTAGTTCGTGTGGATTACTGTTAAAGGTCAGACACTTGAATGACTTGTCATTTGTGACAACACATCATTGAATCAAATATTCAAAGCTGAAAAGAAAATCTGATCTTCAGACAATTTTCACATAAATCTTAAACAACTTTAGATTTATCAAACAAAATACTTAGAACTGTAAAGCCATTTGATTAGTTGGCATAATTGATGGGATTTTAGTGGGAGATGAGTTGTAATTGGTGAGTGGAGGATGAGTTGTTAGGCATATATTCCTCCTAAATTTATGACCATTATACCCTCAC
>Ga0325410_1005034_pt1 | contig 14692 bp, 5 predicted proteins | sample PopdelMetagenome_16_FD_206182 | JGI IMG/M metagenome (GOLD analysis project Ga0325410, IMG submission 206182) | Populus deltoides microbial communities from Bellville, Georgia, United States - Xylem-PdIQD-R3 | ecosystem: Host-associated > Plants > Phyllosphere > Stem > Wood/Secondary xylem... | reverse complement strand
TTCGTCGAAATCGACATATGCTTCCAAATATTTAATGATCCAGGAATCGCTATAGGATATATGACTTAGCCAATCCATTTAAGAATTTTTTTTTTCATCTAAAATATTGAAAAACCCAAAAAAAAAAACCTCATTTAAATTTAGAAGCAAAAATTAGTTTTACATGCAAATATTTGACCTACTTTTTTTATTTAACTGTATGGAAATTAAAATTGATATTCATAAAAAAAGATGACTATTTAAATTCTATAAAAAAAATATATTCTTTTAGTCTAAATTTGTTTTTTTACTCATGTATTTTATCTCAAAAACATATATGTTTTTTTAATAATATAGTTTATTAAATAAAAATTGAAGAAAATTAAAATAAATATTTCATAATTTTTTAATAATTTGAAATAAAAAGAAAATAAATGTATTTTGTTAATCAAAACTTTCTTTCTTATTCATGTGTTTCTTTTATTAGAAATTTTTTTACATGTATTTAAAAAATATATGAATTTACAATAAAAAAATAAAAAGAATATGAATATCTGACTTGAATGTATTTAAAAAATATATGAATTTCCAATAAAAATATTGATTATTAGAGGTGGCTCCAATGATCGAAAAATTAGGATGCTTGGTGTCTAAAAACCCAAATTGAAACCTTTTTTTTAACAAAAATATATAAAAAATTATATAGACCTTTAAAACCTCATTTCTAATTATAAAACATATTTAATTGGAAAAAAATTTCAAAATTAAATCAAATAAAAAATCTTATGAAACTTTAATCTACTTTTTGGACATCACATAAAGCTGAAACCACATCTATTAAATTCTCTTTTTAAAGATGAATTCATATGCACCAAAAACATTATTATTGGTGGATGAAATTAATTTGACCACATAAATTTTTTTCTGATGACTTTCTCTTTCATTTAACAATAATCAAGGATTGAAATGCTAAATAAGTAAAGTTTATCATTAAAATATAAAAGTTAAAAACAACATAGACCAAATATACAAAAAATAAAAATTTAGAGACCATGTTAGATTTTTTCATGCCTTTTTAATGGTGTAAATGGTAAAAAAGCTTTGTTTTTTAATATTAATTTTGGTATTTAGTCTCTCAATTTTTATTTTAATAATGACCTAACATTAATTTAAAAAAATGATATTTAACTTAATGCTCATCCAATGACATATTAAGTATATGAGAACATGCTAATCAAAACAAATCATAACACATAAAACCATATCAACATAATTTATAAGGATAAAATTAAAAAAGAAAAGTTTAGTGAGTGAAGTGTAAAAAGAAAAATTAAGTAAACGAAAGCATGCTAATCAAAACAAAATCCAATATGCTCAGGAATGAGAGTTTTTTGCGTGCTTAAATATAGAGTGATCATATGTTCACATTAATGTTCCCTTCTTTAAAGTTCAAGAAGTTGATAATTGTTGATAGAAAACCCAACACATGCAAAACAATCATTTTCGGTAGGATTTAGGGAGTCTCTAACAATATGATCAGTGACTTTTAATATGAGATTGTAATAAAAGAGAGAATGAACTTTAAATTCCTAAGAATAAGAGTGTTTGTTCTTAGTTATGTATAATAAATGTTCTATAAAATAGAAGTATGAATAGAGAATAAAAAAAATAAGAACCCTTTACCTATATAGTTTTAAGGGTATATATAGCCTCTAAATTTTTTCATGTTGCTTGAATGGAGGGTTTGAGATGTCATTTCCTCCTGATAACATTAATAAGGGATAAATATCTATTACAAAATATTAATGATAAATATCACACAAAATTAATGTTGATGAAAATATGGTAGATCTTTTGGAGACTTTTATGCACTTAGAGATGTAGTAAGATGATTATTCTATATTTTATGTTAATAGACATAAGAATAAACAAACAAATTCTTGTGACTCAATATGGAACTTCAAAAGATAATTAACTCTATATGTATTTAATTTGGAATCATTTCAAACCCAAAAGTGATGAGTCCGGTATCTTGCTAGACCCAAATGTGTGAGAGTTGCCTTGATATAACGTAGTTAATGGGTTCAAAAACAACCTAAATGACTGTTAAAAAATGATTTGATTTAAAAAAAAAGATTCAATATGACATTTATTTTTAATATTAAGATGGTGATATATTAGATCAACTCGATTTCACGGCTTAACTCTCCAAACTCGTGACCTAGATCATGGACCACACGGGGTTTAACAATTTTTTTTAAAAAAACTATTTTTTATTTGATGAATTAATAATAAAAATAGATGCTCACAAAATTGAGTATCGACCAATTGCATGAGTTTATTTGAGTTTGTGAGAACCTCTTCAAAAACAAATCAAATAAGTTATGAATACCAATTCAAAATCAATAAAAATAATGAAGGATAAAATTAAAAAAAAGAGCCTAAAAGGATTCAATTGAAAGAAAAGAAAAGTGAAAGATGGAATTTCTTTTAAAATAAAATTATTTAACATTGTTATTAAATCTGACATAATGGGTCAACCTTGAAACCCGACCTCTTGCCTACCCCAGGTTTAAAACTAATTTGCATGAGAGTTGACTCTACATGACCTGGTTGATTTGATGGGTCCAAAGCAACCCGAACAATTGGTAAAAACATGGTTTGACTTTAAAACAAAAACTCAAGATGACATCTTCTTCTTCTTTAATATTGAGACGACGATATCTAGGATCAACATGTGCTTCATCGCTTAACTTGCAAAACCCACGACCTAGGTCATAGACTCCATTAGCTTTTTTTATCCACTAAGGAGAGATTCAACCTCTTTTTAATCCCTTGATTTTTTTTTTAATTTGATACTTTCACACTAATTTTTTTTATTGGACTTGATAGCTATTTTTTGGTTGCCTAAATATTGTGATCCCATGACATCGAGGAAAAAATTCAACATGCATTTTATGCTCGGTTTTGCAAAATCAAATATGATTTTATTGATCTATATTTGGAAGATCATATTAGGAACCTCGTTGGTCATATATTAATAATCATTGATAAGAAATTAATCTAGGATGATTAATCAAGTGAGATATAAATTTTAGAAATTGAGGACTAGAATGTAATTTATACAGGGGATTATAATTCTATAACAAGAAAAAATAAAGACTTGATGGCATAAATTTCTAAGATTGTCTTGAAATAATAAACGTGATATTTTTCAAGGGACAAAATGATATTTTGCCATTAATATAATTATTTATAAAAAAATTATAAATAGAATGCCATGCCTAATATATTTATGATGATCTGATAAAGATCCAAAAGACACACTCTAAACATTAGATATACCTATACAAATAAACAAGGTAGAGAAAAGAAATAGCTAACGCTCACGACATGGCAATCTCTATCTTCTAAAAGGGTTAAAGTGATTTTTATATGAAGGTTTATGATGACTGCTATTAAAGACCAAACATTTAGATGACTTATGGTTTGTAATAAAATAGCTTTGAAAAGTTGATCAAATCTTTAAAAAAAAAAAATTGATTTTCAGGTAATATTCATACAAACTTTTAACAACCCTAGGTTGTTTAATGATATCCTAGAAACCCTAAAAAAATTAAAATTATTATTTCTACTACGGTTTATAAGTTTTGAAAAACCCAACAAGATCACCCAATCTGAACTATTCACATAATCAGATAAGTTTGAGCCTGTGAATTATCAATGTGAGAATGAGTCGTCGTACTATTAAATCTTATTGATGAAAGATCCAAAACTACTAATTAGTATCACTTTTCTTCATCAAGTTAAAAACAACCATAAGAACTTTATTTAAATAAATAGTTAACATATATACCACCACATAAACAAAATCCAAGATCTAGATCTATATATATACACAATATAAAAAAATATTAATCTAAAAAAATGAATAGAAAAAAAAGAGAGGATCGATCGAGAGGCTGCTGCTATTAAGAACAACTGCCGAAGGGACTTTAAAATTTACTATTGGAATCTTTCTTGAAAGAGGACTTGCAGAATGAGAGTATTTCTACATTAATCTTGGCTTGTTTGGGTTGAAAAACTCATCGATCAACAGAAAATAAAAAAAAAAGATAGGATTTTAATAAAAAAAAATAATTTGAAAGCCATCTTGAACATATAGTTGTTTTGTCTTGCACGTAAATATTTAACTGGTTGAGATTAACAAATAACGAATAAAGGTATGTTTTGAGTTGTAAAGGGTGCTGGAATCTTTTTCAAATTTGGAAAGAGGTATATTTGGATCTTTTATGAAAGAAATATTTTTAAGTGTTTGATTGATAAAGTGTTCAATGAATTTAGACAAAAAAAGAAAAAGAAAAAGAAAAAAAAAGAAAAGCACAAGGAAACTTTTCATGTCAAAACGAGAAATGATGAAAGTATGATAACAATTATTTTTTAAAATATTTTTTTGTTTAAAAATATATTAAAATATTTTTTTTATTTTTAAAAATTATTTTTGATATTAGTATATCAAAACAATTTAAAAATATAAAAAATTAATTTTTTTAAAAAAAATTAAATTTTCACATAATTCCGTTTAAAACAGATCAATTCCATTCCAAATAGCACTAAGATTCTTACCCTAATACTACTGGATTCACATAAGCTTCAATGAAAAACGATGTAATTTAATTTAATTGGGAAGGAAATGAATCAAATTCTCATAAGTGTATTTCACTTGTTTATATATATATATATATATATATATATAGCACTAGGAGACCATGTTGATGCAAACTTCCCTAAAATATATTATGTATACGCAAGTTATAAAATAATGCTCTAAATAATCAGTGATAATGATGGCCATAAAGGGAAAGCATGCAGTAAGTGAAGTGGAAGATTTATCATGAAATGGGTATAGCATGAAACAAGGGTAAGCTTTATCAGGAAAGCATGCTAACGATAAGGTGGATGGTGCAGTGACCTTTTTATAAAGTGTTTATTTATGAGATTGAGAACTCGATATCTCATTTACTATATAGTTTATTATAATAGATAGTACATATACATTCTCACTTGTAATTGTAATTATATTTATAAATAGTGCGTGGTTGTGGCTGTTTTTGAAAGTGTTTTTCACTCATAAATGTATCAAAATAATATCTTTTTTATTTTTTAAAAATTATTTTTGATATCAATGCATCAAAATGATTTAAAAACATCAAAAAAATATTAATTTGAAAAAAATTTAAACTTTTTTAAAAATATTTTTGAAATATTAAAAAAAAAGTCTCCAAGTTCCTAACATAGGTGTGGTGGGATCTTTCCAGATAAAAGGATAAAGTGATTTAGGCATAACTAGTTACATGACCCGCGCGATGCCGTGGGTCAATTTGTTTGTATAAAAAATATCAAAAAAAGCTAAGATCTAAAAGTATTAGGTCTTTTTGCAAAGCTATACCCACAAGTCTTGAGTTTATCTGCAACACCTGACCCAAGAGTAATATTTATAATATTAACAATAACATTAAACTTGCATGACCTAAGTTTAAGTGGATCTGACTGCAATACTAAACCCAATAGTTTTGGATGTGGGTCTGGCTGCAAAATCGTGTCATAAAAATGTGATAATTAAATAGATTAATTAAAAAAACAAAGAAAAAAACCAACAGAAAGAAAAAAAAAAAACTAAAGAAAAAAAAGAAAAAAATCTGAATTAACTGGGTTAATCCTTCAAACCAGGTTAACCTGTCAAACATTGGATTCGTATCGTGAAAGTTTGATAACTAAATAGAAAATTTTTTTTGACAGGTTAACATGGAATTAACTGGGCTAACCCCTCAAACTAGGTTAACCCGTCAAACCCGAGATTTGTGTCATGAAAGTTTGATAACTAAATAGAAAAAAATTAAACATTAACAAACTAAATTAAAAGGAAAAAAAACAAACAAAAAGACATCAGCCTTTTCACTGTGGACTACACTGTGCAGTCCATAGTCAAAGGCATAAAAAGGACAAAAAAGCAAAAAGAAACAAAAAAGAAAAACTAAAGGCATCAATCGATAACTAAATAGAAAAAAATTTAATATTGATGAAATAAATTAAAAAAATTAAAGAAAAAGAAAAAATAAAAGAAAAAAACTTATAAGAAGAAAAAAACTAATGAAGAAAAAGAAAAAAAATCTAAATTAACTGAGTTAACCCGTCAAACCTGAGATCCGTGTTATGAAAATCTGATAACTAAATAGAAAAATATTTAATATCAACAAACTAAATAATAAAAAATTAATTAAAAAGAAAAAAAGAAGGCATCAACCTTTTCATCGTGGATTGCACTGTGCAGTACACCGTGAAAGGCATAAAAAAATAAAAAACTAAAAGCATACAATATTAAAAGATGAAATCGGAAGAACAAAACTAATGAGAAAAAAGAAAAAAAATCTGAATCAATTGGGTTAACCCGCCAAATTAGGTTAACCCGTCAAACCTGAGATTCGTGTCATGAAAGTGTAATAACTAAATAGAAAAAAGATTTAATATTAATGAAATAAATTAAAAAAAGATTAATTAAAAACAAAAAAAAACAAAAAAAACAAACAAGAATAAAAAAACTAATGAAGAAAAATAAAAAAATCTGAATTAACTGGGTTAATCCTTCAAATCAGGTTAACCCGTCAAATCTGAGATTCACGTTATGAAAGTTTGATAACTAAATAGAAAAAAAAATTTGACGGGTTAACCCAGAATTAACTGGGTTAACTCGTCAAGCCCGAGATACGTGTCATAAAAGTCTGATGATTAAATTAAAAAAATTAACGTTAACAAAATAAACTAAACTAAACGAAAAAAATTAATTAAAAGAAAAAAAGTAAAAAAATATGGGTTAACTCGTCAAACCAGGTCAACCCGTCAAACCTGGGATCTATGTCATGAAAGTCTGATAACTAAATAAAAAAATTAACATTAACAAACTAAATTAAATAAAAAAATTCATTAAAGAAAAAAAACACAGAAAAAAAACAAAAAATCCATAAATACATAAAAAAATACAATTTTTTTTTAAAAAAGATAGCTCAGCGTTTTATTGTGGACTGCACCGTGAAACACTGAGCAGTTTTAGTATATGTTATAATAATAATAATAATAATAATAATAATAATAATAATAATAATTATATAATTATAATTATTCATCCACCAAGTGTTTCCTAACTTACATTCTTTGATGTAAAAGGGCAAAGGTCTGATATATTTGTTCATTAACCATGAGTTTTTACTCTTCAAGACAGAAGGCAGAAGAGAGAGGAGACAAAGTTGAAACAATAAATGGGGTGAACATCCATCAATTATTTTCAAGTAACAAAAGTTAAACAAAATAAAAGAGATGAGAGTTAGAACAACGCGTGAGAAAATTTGCGAGAAAAAAAGATTTAGAATGAAAAATACTATTAGAATCCACAGTAAAAATAGTAAATATACAATATTTTCATGAGCTATTTTAAATTTTTTTAATAATAATGTCATCTGTAAAAAAATTGTAAGATAAGTACTACCTATTTTTCTATTTTCATTATATAAATGTAAAAAAAACACTCGCCATGATTGTTTAAAGAATCCAAATTTGAAACCGCTTCGTCGTTTCCAATCAAATTATATTATTATAACAATTTTTTTTCTCCCCCATACGAGAAGACTTCCACTTAGTAAGCTTATTACGATGAGGGCAACAGTCAATTATTTTTTGTTCGATTGAATTTTTATTTATAAAAATAATTAAATTAAAGTTTTTTTAAAATAAAATCAGTTTAAATAGATCGAATTCGGTTCGGTTCAATTATTTTAGAACAAAAACCGAAACCCAACTAACCAGTTTTAGTTCGGTTTGGTTATTTTATATTAAAAACCAAAAACTATATTCTGTGTTGGGTTTTTTTTTTGTAATTTCCAATAAGTTTGATTTCGGTTTGGCTCAATTTTTTATTTTTGGCTCGGTTTGGTTTTTCAGTTTCAAGCTTATGAAACCAAACCAAACCAAACTGGTTAGTTTTTTAAATATTCTAATTAGTTTAATCGAATTTTTTTTTATGATTCGTTTTTTTTATTTTTTTTTAAATTTTCTCAATTTAATCAGTTTTCAATTTATTTATCACCTCTAAACTAGGATAGTTGATCATGAAGCAAGAATCTTATTCAACACATGCAGTCTATAGTAAGCACTATTATACACTTACAGAGGTGAGTTTGGATAGCGTGTCTATATTTCGAGCTTCGGAGATCTAGACAATTATTGGAACAAATTTAATGATTCAAGAGAGTAAGCATTGCAGCAACACCTCAAGTGGACACATTTCAAGCCCTTACATATACTGATCAGAGAAACAAAATCTGATCTATTTTTGTAACTTTTATCTATGTGAAATCGAACTCTCCAAACTTGAAGGAATTTGAGAGAACATGAAGAGGGGAAATAAGATTTGTGCCCAAAGCTGAAGCCTTTAATTATGAAGTGAAAATTGAGTGACTTTCTTTGATCACGAAGAAGATTCCCTGTTTAATAACTTTGTTCCTTTGAGACCTTACATGAACACTGGAAAAAAGTCAATGCTAATGGTTCTGGCGGTTCAAGGTCATATTTCCCACCACTCAACCATGGTTTAAGCATTGATACCAACAAAAACAAACATTGAAAAAAAAAAAATTTTGCATTATCACGAAAAATAAAATAAAATAAAATGAACACTTAAAAAGATGGGTTTTTTTATATATATATAGCAGTTTCAACATAAACAATTTGGCAAATAGTACAACCCAAAAAATAATTGGAGAAATAACAAATGTTCATGGATTCCACCATTTCAAACAATACAATCCAAGATTTTTTTAAAATATAATTGTGTTGATACATTGTTTTCAACAATATAATTTTAAAAACACTTAAAATTTTTTATGAAGATGGTGTGTTGAGTATCGCATAACCTTTACAGGACAAATAAGTATCTAAATTCTAGAAATTTATCTTATAAAATTATTAGGAACAACATAATTTTTATAATTTTTTTATATTTTAAAAACTAAATATTATTGAAAATAAACTTGGGGACTCAAGATCTAATCTGAATTGAATTTAAAATTAAAAAAAACCAAAGAGTTAACCCAGTTATACCTGATTAACCTAAATGAACTCCTTCAAAAACCCGATTACCCTAAATGAACTCCTTCAAAAACCTGACAAGCCATACATTTATGTGTGACAATTACGTTGTTTCTAGTAAAATTATATTATTATTAAAAATAGTTTTCTTTTTCCCCTGCGAGAAGACTTCCACTTAGTAAGCTTACTATGATTAGGGTGGTAACAATAACTGGGTGTTGATCATGAAGCAAGAAACTTATTTAACACGTGCAGTATATAGTGAGTCAGCTACTGCTAGCACTATACACACATACAGAGGTGAGTGATTCAAGTGAGTAAGCATTGCAGTAACTCCATCTCCTTAGTAGGAGTGATATTTTGGAATGATAAAAACATGCAAGGGAAGAAGAACGTGCCATCATTCTCTTAAAGTAGTTTTGGCAATGATTTTGGAGCCTTTTGAGAACAAGTCATGACCATCGTTTTCATTGTTCGTCTTCCCAAGAGTGAAAGCATCTTCTTGATCATAATTGTTGCAAACCCAGGACCATTCTGAGCTGAAATGTCTGTCGCTCGCTTATCGATCAAGAACATCACCTTTATTGTTATGTCGAACACGTGTTCCATATGCTTCTATATTGCATGTGGTCTTGGATTGAATATACCTACCGCATCTTTTTAATTGTTTACATGCAATATAATATGATTTTCTCCCTCTGATATCGATAAGGTTTACATAGTTTTATTCTCTGTATTTTTCAGTACTGATCAAATTATTTGTGTTTGTTATAATTAATATATAAAATTTCTTCAACCCCCCCCCCCCTCCTTTTTTTTTCCATGTCTTTCCTTTTTTTTCTTTCCTTTAAATATCGTCCGTCCCTGTTGTTTTTGGACTGCGTAATCAACTGAATCATGTAAAAACAATTCTCATACAATTTAATTTTAAATATAAGCTAGGCAATGACTCAAGTCAATAGATTTCTTTGTCATGTTCATTATTTTTTCTCAATATCTTCCTCATATATTTTTTACTGGTTGGTTGGGTTGTTTTTAGACTAATTAAGTTGATCGAGTCATGGAGAGACAATTCTCACATGATTTAATTTAAACCCAAGCTATGCAAGAAGTTGGGTTGAAAGTTTTTTTCCCTGTCAATTTTATATTTTTTTTACAATTTCATCCTTAAATATTTTTTACTAATCAATTAAGTTTTTTTTTTTTTGTACTGTTCAAGTTGAATGAGTCAAGTCGGATTAACTCTCATATAATTTAATTTTATACTCGAATTAAGTAATAAGTCGGATTAAAAGATTTTAAAATTGACCCGCTAAAATAAATTTCATGATAATGTTAAATAATTATTTATATTCTGATTTTTTTTTTGTTATGGTTGGAAAAAACATTGAGCTGACCGACGAAATAACAAGAAGAGGACGCCTGTAAACTAGTAATTTTCTATAATTAGTATTTCCTGGCCCAATAACAATTGCCCATCGGTCTGTTTGTGAGTGGTATCCATGTTTATTAATTTCACAACGAGAAGCTCACTTGATTGTAATCCAGGCCTATGAGCTGTATTGTAATTATATTTATAAATAGTGTGTGGTTGTGGCTATTTTTGAAAGTGTTTTTAACTTATAAATGTATGAAAATAATATTTTTTTATTTTTTAAAAGTTATTTTTGATATCAATGCATCAAAATAATTTAAAAACATCAAAAAAATATTAATTTGAAAAATATTTAAACTTTTTTAAAAATATTTTTGAAACATTAAAAAAAAAGTCTCCAAGTTCCTAACATAGGTGTGGGGGATCTTTCCAGATAAAAGGATAGAGTGATTTAGGCATAACTAGTTACATGACCCGCGCATGTTTGTATAAAAAATATCAAAAAAAGCTAAGATCTAAAAGTATTAGATCTTTTTGCAAAGCTATACCTAAAAATCTTGAGTTTATCTACAACACCTGACCCAAGAGTAATATTTATAATATTAACAATAACATTAAACTTGCATGACCTAAGTTTAAGTGGATCTAACTGCAATACTAAACCCAATAGTTTTGGATGTGGGTCTGACTGCAAAATAGTGTCATAAAAATATGATAATTAAATAGATTAATTAAAAAAACAAAGAAAAAAACCAACAGAAAGAAAAAAAAAACTAAAGAAAAAAAAGAAAATTAACTGAGTTAATCCTTCAAACCAGGTTAACCTGTCAAACATTGGATTCGTGTTGTGAAAGTTTGATAACTAAATATAATTTTTTTTTTGACAGGTTAACATGGAATTAGCTGGGCTAACTCCTCAAACTAGGTTAACCCGTCAAACCCGGGATTTGTGTCATGAAAGTTTGATAACTAAATAGAAAAAAATTGAACATTAACAAACTACATTAAAAGGAAAAAAAACAAACAAAAAAATATCAGCCTTTTCACTGTGGACTGCACTGTGCAGTCCATAGTCAAAGGCATAAAAAGGAAAAAAAAGCAAAAAGAAAAACTAAACGCATCAATCGATAACTAAATAGAAAAAAAATTTAATATTGATGAAATAAATTAAAAAAATTAAAGAAAAAGAAAAAATAAAAGAAAAAAAACTTATAAGAAGAAAAAGAAAAAAAATCTAAATTAACTGAGTTAACCCGTCAAACCTGAGATCCGTGTCATGAAAATCTGATAACTAAATAGAAAAATATTTAATATTAACAAACTAAATAATAAAAAATTAATTAAAAAGAAAAAAAGAAGGCATCAACCTTTTCATCGTGGACTGCACTGTGCAGTCCACCGTGAAAGGCATAAAAAAATAAAAAATAAAAGCATACAATATTAAAATATGAAATCGGAAGAACAAAACTAATGAGAAAAAAGAAAAAAAAATCTGAATCAACTGGGTTAACCCGCCAAATCAGGTTAACCCGCCAAACCTGAGATTCGTGTCATGAAAGTGTGATAACTAAATAGAAAAAAGATTTAATATTAATGAAATAAATTAAAAAAATATTAATTAAAAAGAAAAAAACAAAAAAAAAAACAAACAGGAATAAAAAAATTAATGAAGAAAAATAAAAAAAATATGAATTAACTGGGTTAATCCTTCAAACCAGGTTAACCCGTCAAATCTGAGATTCACGTCATGAAAGTTTGATAACCAAATAGAGAAAAAAAATTTGACGGGTTAACCCAGAATTAACTGGGTTAACTCGTCAAGCCCGAGATACGTGTCATAAAAGTATGATGATTAAATTAAAAAAATTAACGTTAACAAAATAAACTAAACTAAACGAAAAAAATTAATTAAAATAAAAAAAGTAAAATAAAATATGGGTTAACCCGTCAAACCAGGTTAACCCGTCAAACCCGGGATCTATGTCATTAAAGTCTGATAACTAAATAAAAAAATTAACATTAACAAACTAAATTAAACAAAAAAATTCATTAAAGGAAAAAGAACACAAAGAAAAAAAACAAAAAATCCATAAATACATAAAAAAATACAATTTTTTTTAAAAAGATAGCTCAGCATTTTACTGTGGACTGCACCGTGAAACACTAAGCAGTTTTAGTATATATTATAATAATATAATAATTATAATAATAATAATAATTATATAATTATTATTATTCGTCCACCAAGTGTTTCCTAATTTACATTCTTTGATGTAAAAGGGCCAAGGCCTGATATATTTGTTCATTCACCATGAGTTTTTGCTCTTCAAGACAGAGGGCAGAAGAGAGAGGAGACAAAGTTGAAAAAATAAATGGGGTAAACATCCATCAATTATTTTCAAGTAACAGAAGTTAAGCAAAACAAAAGAGATGAGAATTAAAACAACGCATGAGAAAACCTGCGAGAAAAAAAGCTTTAGAACGAAAAATACTATTAAAATCTACAGTAAAAATAAAGTAAATATATATAGTATTTTCATGAGCTATTTTAGTTTTTTTTTTAATAATAATGTCATCTGTAAAAAAATTGTAAGATAAGTACTACCTATTTTTCTATTTTCATTATATATATGTAAAAAAAACACTCGCCATGATTGTTTAAAGAATCCAAATTTGAAACCGCTACGTCGTTTCCAATCAAATTATATTATTATAACAATTTTTTTTTCTCCCCCATACGAGAAGACTTCCACTTAGTAAGCTTATTACGATGAGGGCAACAGTCAATTATTTTTTGTTCGATTGAATTTTTATTTATAAAAATAATTAAATTAAATTTTTTAAAAAATAAAATCAGTTTAAACAGATTGAATTCGGTTCGGTTCAATTATTTTAGAACAAAAATTAAAACCCAACTGACCAGTTTTAGTTCAATTTGGTTATTTTATATTAAAAACTAAAAACTATATTGTGTGTTGGGTTTTTTTTTTGTAATTTTCAATAAGTTTGGTTTCGGTTTGGCTCGGTTTTTTTGTTTTTAGTTCGGTTTGGTTTTTCGGTTTCAAGTTTATGAAACCAAACCAAACCAAACCAAACTGATTAGTTTTTTAAATATTCTAATCGGTTTAATCAAAATTTTTTTTATGATTTATTTTTTTTATTTTTTTTTAAATTTTCTTAGTTTAATCAGTTTTCGATTTATTTATCACCTCTAAACTAGGGTAGTTGATCATGAAGCAAGAAACTTATTCAACACATGCAGTCTATAGTAAGCACTATTATACACTTACAGAGGTGAGTTTGGATAGCGTGTCTATATTTCGAGCTTCGGAGATCTAGACAATTATTGGAACAAATTTAATGATTCAAGAGAGTAAGCATTGCAGCAACACCTCAAGTGGACACATTTCAAGCCCTTACATATACTGATCAGAGAAACAAAATCTGATCTATTTTTGAAACTTTTATCTATGTGAAATCGAACTCTCCAAACTTGAAGGAATTTGAGAGAACATGAAGAGGGGAAATAAGATTTGTGCCCAAAGCTGAAGCCTTTAATTATGAAGTGAAAATTGAGTGACTTTGATGTAGGACATGAGGAAGTTAATACTGTTAGTTAGTTTATTTGTTAGATCTCAGTCCTTTTAGGATTCTACTTTTATTTTTATCTGTCGTTAGTGTTGGAAACAAATCAAACTTGTTTGATTTTAGTTTCCCCTTTCTTTTAGGATTCTATTTTCTGTTTTCGTTTCTTTAAAAGCACAAAGTCAGGAAGGTTGTAGACATTATTATTTTTCATCAATAAACTTGTTCTTTGAACACAACTATTCTCTCGTGGATTCGAGATTATTTAGCTTCCGCTACGTCAGACTTTCTTTGATCACGAAGAAGATTCCCTGTTAAATAACCTTGTTCCTTTGAGACCTTACGGCCATGTTTGTTTCCCGGAATTCACTTTCCGGGAAACCACTTTCCAAACTTTCCTGTGTTTGTTTGCCATTAGGAAAGTTGGTCAACGGAGAACACTTTCCGGTCAACGGAGAATACTTTCCGGTCAACGGAAAACACTTTCTGGTCAACAAAAAACACTTTCGAGTCAAAGAAAAATTTGGTTTAGTTTTCAGGAAAGTGTTTTTCCTTTGGCTGTGTTTGTTTTCCGGAAAGTGGTTTCCGGGAAACCACTTTCCAAACTTTCCTGTG
>Ga0325410_1005033_pt1 | contig 14693 bp, 4 predicted proteins | sample PopdelMetagenome_16_FD_206182 | JGI IMG/M metagenome (GOLD analysis project Ga0325410, IMG submission 206182) | Populus deltoides microbial communities from Bellville, Georgia, United States - Xylem-PdIQD-R3 | ecosystem: Host-associated > Plants > Phyllosphere > Stem > Wood/Secondary xylem... | reverse complement strand
TTTGAAGAAGCTGTGAATTAAATTAAAATGTTAATGTGGTGAGGTAGTAGAGGCAGGCATTGCCCTTTTCCTCTGAAGGTCAGTCTGTTGGCAGTGATAACTCCATATATATAGTAGCCACAAAGGGAGCGAGAAAGAAAGGGAGAGGGAGGAGTGAAGTAGGGAAAGTGCCAAAGGAGAGAAGATAACAGGACGGCAAGAGAGGGTGGGTTTTCATAGAAGCTTTATTTAAAGAAGAAGAAGAAGAAGAAGAAGCTTGTAGAATGGCCAATTATTATACCAAAAGCACTGCCTTCAATTGCAATGGGACAACATAAGAGCACGGGTTAATCGGCCTACTTAAAAACTAGTGCCAAGTAAATGCAGCCAAAGATATTCTTGAAAATACAAGACTTCTTAGCTGGAGCCTTTCTTGAAGAGAAACCTATCATTGCAAATGGCAGGTGCTTCTCTTCAATATCAACATCAATATCAGAGTTCATCATAAATTAGTCATTCTGATATTAGAAAATGAATTCCTAGTTGTTATAGTTTCAAGAACTAATTAATTAGTTTTTTAACCATATATGTTTAATTTAATATTATTTTGTTTTAAAAAACACTTTAATTTTTTATCAATTTTTTCATATTATTTATTTAGGTTGTGTTTAGTTAGTATTTCTGGAAAAAAAACAAAAAAAACAAAGACAACGTACGTATAGTAAAAGATGAAGATAAAGGATGTGGTTAGTAAAATCCACTGGACTTTGTAATTAATGAATGCATGGAGCAAGAGAGTGGAAATAATCAGCATTTATGAAGCAAATGGGAACTCAAACTTTGCATTTATGAAGGCGACTCTGGGGTTGCAATTTCTGATGGAGTCTGGTCGTCTGCTTAGCTACCAGCTGCCATATATAGCCCATTTAATTTCTACTCCATATGCTGTGAGGAATATTATTTTATCTTAGAGCTTAAGGCAAGTGGAATTCATGCATTAACCATGTTAACTTGCTACCGTTACCATTAATTTACAGTAAAAAAATTCTACAGGGGATCATGGATTTTTCACTATACTACCCATCACATTGCACTTTTAATTGGAATATTTTTTTCTAATATTTTTTTAATTTTAATTTCATCATTTAAAATAATTTTATCGAGAATTGAATTTTATAATTTTTTTTAATTTACTTTTTATAAAGTTATTATAGACACATGACCTACCTGGACCTCAAGTTTAATAGGTTAACTTGATTGACTTGAGTTTTTTGTTTCTTTTTTTTTTCTTTTATTTCATCATTTAATATTGAGCTGATTGGTGATTAGGTTTTGTAATTTGTTTTTCATCTGTTTTCTATGAGGTTATCCTCATCTCATGACTCAGGTCACGAGTTTGGCGGGTTAACCCGATTGACTCAAGTTGTTTTTTATGCCCATTTTTTAATTGAGTTTTTTCTCAATTTCATCTTTAAACACTATTTGATTTAGAATTGGACTTCATAAGGTAGATTTAGAATTGGACATCATAATTATTTTTTTTTCTATTTAGTTATCCTAGTCTCATGACTAGAGTCATGAGTTTGGCAGGTTAACTTGGGTTGACTCGGGTTATTTTTTTTCTTTTTTTTAACTGATCTTTTTTTTTCAGTTTGACCTTTCAACATTTGTAATTTTATGTTTGCTTTCTATAAGGTTATCATGATTTCATGACTTGGTATGCGGTTTAACGGGTTAATCTAAGTTAACCAAAATTAATTTAATATGTTGTCATCTTAATGTGTATTAAAAAAATTTCATCTTAAATATTTATTTTGAGTCAAATTATATTTTCACCGGTCATATGAGTTGTATTTAGACCCGCCAAGACGACCAAGTCACATTGAATCAACTTTAGCAACGTCTAGATATTTTTTTTACGTTAAAAACATTGATCCGATCGGCAGCATAGTGCGAGCAATAATCTAGTTTTCTCTGTGGATTTTTTGACATGGACATTTTTACTTTGTTTTATAAAAAAGATTTGAATTCATGTTTTTTCTTAAGAGAAGTAAAATGACTAATTAAGAAGAGCTGATTCTAGTTTGAAAAACTCACATGGAGTGATAATATTGTGTCACTCAAATAGTGTAATGATAATTTTATCATTTACACAAAAAAAATCTTGAAACTAGCTACTATAGGTATTAAAGTCTTTCCATAAGATGCATTAATCTTTACCAAATTAATTTGAGGCAAACAAGTCTTTTCTCATTTTAAAAGTATAATAAAATGACTGAAATACTTTTAAAAGCAAATATTTTAAACTTGGTGTCAAAGGACATTTTGGTATTTGCATAATTGTTTTTTTATTATTATCATGCTAGACGAGGGGCAATTTGATATTTGACCAAGTATAAAAAATAATACAAAAACCAAAAGTATAGTGAAATGATCAAAATACCTTTAAAAGCAAAAATAAAACTAAAATTGGTGTCAATGGACTTTTTCATCTTTTCACAATAGTTGTTTTTGTTATTATCATGTCAACTTAGGAACAATTTGATATTTGGCTAAATATAAAAAAATTTAAAAATGTTTTTTGGGATGTTTGGCACAACTTTTACTTATGCTTTTATATGTTTTTCAAAAGCCATTTGGCTTGAAAATACATTAAATTGATATTTTTTTAGTGCTTTTTGATGATTTTGATGTGATGATGTCAGAAATTTAAAAAATATTTTGATATATTTTCAAGCGAAAAGCTATTTTGAAAAGTACCTTCCACCACAATTTCAAACACTCCCTTCCTGTTGGTGCGCTGTGTGTCGGCTTTGGTGGAGCAGTTTATCACCAGTGAGCCTTTCTTCTTTTTTCCTCTTCTTTTATCTCTAATTCCTAAAAAATTATAGCTTGGCCCTTTTTATTGGTACTTCAACTTCATTCCTTGTTTTTGTTTTGGCTTTTTTATAAAAGTTTTGTTTCTTATCAATTTCATCATTCAATCCCAATTTATCATCTATTATGTTTTCAATTTGGTCCTCATTCTTTTGAATTTTTTAGGGCCTTTTGTTGAATTTATTTTTCTTTTCAAATTTATCCTTCAATCAAAAACTTGTTTGGATTTCTTATTTTAATTTTTATTTTCGTTCTTTTAATTTTTTTAGTTAAATTAATTTTTCTTTTCAATTTCATCATTTAACCAAAGATATAATTTATTTTATATTTCAGTTTTGATCCTCATTATTTTAATTGCTATCTTTTTTATTTTGAGTCCTTTTGTATAATTGAAATTGTTTTTTCAATTTCATCATTGAACATTTGATTAATTGAGAATTAGGTTTTATGGTTTTTCTAGATTTAGTGTTTTTGGTCTAATGACTCGGGTTACAAGTTTGGAAAGTTAACATGGGTTGACATTGACTTATTTTAAAAAATAGGATTTGCAATCTTCATTGTTCTCTATTCTGTTGGGTTCTCAATCTCATGACATGGACTGCGAGTTTAACAATATAACTAGGGTTACAAGTTTGTCATGCTAACCCGAGCTAATTTTTCCATGTCTTATTTTTACCTAATTTCTTTATTCTGTATTTAATGGGATGGAAATTGAGCTACTTCATTTATCCCTTTTTGAAAAAATGTTCTTTTGTTTTCCAAGTTATCGTGATCATTTTTTTTATTTGGTCCATCTATTATTGTTGTCTACTTTTTTCTTTCCATTTAATTAAAATAAAACCAACTTACCAAGTTTGGTCTTTAATCCGAGTCGTGGATTTTTTCTCTTTCTATAAAATGCATTTGCAACACCTAAACATTATTTTTTTTTATGAAAAACATCGAGCCTAAGGTGTATTGCGGTTCTATAGCTACAACTAATACTAGTTGTGCTAATATCCATAGGTACTAAAAATATTATTTTGAATGGAAAAGTTCCATTTTCAAAGTAAAATATGGTAGGTTCCCTCCATTTTAATCTTATCATGTCAAAAATCCTATACAACTTTATTAGGCTTTATCATAACTCGATTTTGACCCCCTGTTTCGATTACATTTTTAAAAAATTTCAAAAAAAAAATTTCTTAAAAAATACGTTTTTGATTCAATTTCGCCATTTGTGGTCATTTCATAATTTTCAAAACCACTTGCTATGTTTACATGCTCAATGGGCTCTTTTTAAAGAGATGGACACATATCGATTAGATGCCTTTCTACCGAACAAATCCCAAAGCCTTTGTTATTTGAATCTTTCCTATAACTATTTGATGAATAAAAGAAGTTAAACTTGTAATTTATTGTTCAAGGGAGGAAATATTTACCTTTTTAACATGCTTAGATGGAGGGTTAAGCCTAATGCCAAATTGTTGAGAATTGGCTATCATATTTGCTATCAAGTTTCTTATGGTTGTGAGAGTTTTATCTACCAAAGCTCCTCCACTAGAAGCATTAATACTCTCTCATCAATAAGTAGAAGGTCTTTATAAAAATACTAGATTATTCCTAGTATTCGTGCAAAGATTCTTTACTGTTCTTCCTTAACCATAAATTTCCTTTTGAATGTTAGTTGCTCTTGAAGCTGGGAAATATCTCTAAAAAAAAACTTCTTCATCTTGTTCTATGTGGTAATGCTTCCAGAGGATATATAGCAGAGCCAATCTTTAGCTAAATCCTTCAAACAAAACAAAGGCTTTTAATTTAATTTGTTCTTCAGTCACTTTCGTAGGTTTCATACTTGTGCATGTTGTTACCCATTTTTAAACCTATAAAAAAATCAAGAAAAGAAAGCAAAAAAAATCCACAAATACAAGAGGATACACATAAAGAAAGCCTAGAAGATTGCTCAAATTGGTGGTGAAGGACTGAAATGATAAGTGAAAAAGTTAGACGATGAGAATGTATAAGATAGGCAAAATTAGCGACCCAATTCTGATTGACAAAAGACCCATTTGGTGAAAATATTTTTATTTTTGGTAAAGAAGTATAAATTGGGATGAGTAAGGACTCAATGAGGATTTTGGAAGGCTTAATTAATTTTATTGGGGACTTAATTACAAGGAAAATCAGTTTTTTAGAGTCAATTTGGGTGTTAATTGGAAGAAATTAAAGCTCGAGGACTGAAATTGGACTTTGGAAAGTTTAAGTGGTCAAATCAAGGGCTTAATTGTGAAAAAAATTAAAGGTTGATAGCCAATTAAAGGTTTGATTGAAGGAATTCAAAAACCAAAGATTAAATCGTAAAAGAAGTGAAACTTCAAGGGCTAAATTGAAAAAACTTAAAAGTTTGATAGTCAATTAAAGGTTCAAGTGCACAAATTAGAAACCAAGGACCGAGATCAAAATGATACTAAACTTTGGAGCTGATGATTGAGCTTGGCAGGGGTGAAATTGCATGAAATCAAGAGTTTGTGCGGCAATTACAAGTGCAATTAAAAGCAATTGGAAGAATATGGACTAAAATAAAATCTTTTAGATCTTAAATTAAAAACTGTAATTTCAAAGGGTTTAACTTAGACGACATATCGTTCCCACTATTCATCTCCTTCCTTAGTAGTTTTGGATGATTGGGTTAACACCTTTCAAGAGCTCATTGTGGAGTTTTATACCTCCAAATGGCACATAGTTTTTGCAAATGGAAGAAGAACATCCCCTCTACAATCTCATTTTCATGAAATTAGATGTTTACATCCTAATTTTTCCATAGAAGTCTCTAATATCTTGTCCCTGATCATCCATCACTATATTTTTATATTATAGACTAATCGAGTTGCACCTTTAAACGAATGAATATGGAGCTATAAACCTATAAATAGAGCAAGGATGGATCTAATTGAAAGGTGTGCGTCTCTTCTACCAAGTTCAGGTGGTCTCCGATGATGTTAACATCAGAGTTTCTCTAACGAAGCCTCGAAAGTGGCTAACTCCATCAGCCTTGACTGAGATACTCATTTGTGCAAAATTACATAATCTTTTTGTGTGCTCACATTTAAAAAATCCCATAGGGTTTTTATCAAGGGTCATAAATGTTTCATATGAGATCAGAAGGTGAGAAACACATGCCTTTGTCTTCTAGAAAGAGAAAACTATATAGGAAAAACCACTTTCCCCAAAAACTATTGAAGGACAAAGGTTGCAGCTGTTAACATTTGTCTAGATCTCTTTTATTTTGATCAAAGGACTGAGTTTCGATTAATATTTAAGGGAACCCGCCAAAACAATCTTGAAAAGATCTTATAAATACCACTAGAAATCAAAGAAAGATAAAAAATGGAGAAGAGAGAAAAATGTGAGGATATTCTCTATAAAGAGACCTTAGTGTGAAAGTTTGAAGACCTAACATAGAAGGTATATCAAGCTTTGAAAAGATTAAAAAGTGAAAGGAAATGAAGGAAGGAAAAGAGAAGGGAAGTAGCAGCCTCTAGCTAGCAAGCTTGGAGAAGATATAACCATGTGAAAACTCAAGGGTGGAGTCCATGTGGCCTACCCATTCATGTTTTTTCAATGTTTAATGATGTTTTTTAGTCTTTTTGGCATTATTTTGTATTTTAGCATTTATGTGGATTGATGAATGAAAATGTTGTTTATATTGATTAATCATATTTTGAAGTTTTTAATGTTGTTGTGATGTTTAAAAGGAGTTTTTGTGTTTAGTTTTGATGAAGTATAGTAGTTTTGGAATTTGTCAAAGGTAGTAGTAAGTGTTTAGTGACTTTATCTAGGTTGCTAATGCATATTCTTGGTTTATGAGTTTAGCTTGGGTCTCAAGTGTTTAAGGAATTAGTTTTAGATTGAGTTTTAATGTTTTTGTTAGCTGATAATAGGGTTATAGTTTCAAAAGTTGAAATTTTATACATGTTCTTGATGATTTAAGATTATTTGTTAGTGTTTTTTATTCAAACCTGTTTGTTTATGATAATATGGTTTTTGGGGCTAATAGAGCTTGATTTGGAGGCCTAAATGTATTTTCTGAGTTTGACGGTGTATGCTGGATTTTTTGGGTAACCCTCATGTTCTTCATGTTCATCTGAAGAACATTGTCTTTAGTGCTAGTTTTAGATTTGATTTTGGTTTTTGATCGTCATTAGTAAATAATCTACGGTTTTAATGCATCAATAACATGTTTTTGTGAGTTTTAATCTTGAGACTTTCATCTTGAACCGAAACTTATTTTGAAAAAAATCATGATGGTTGAGTAATAATTCAAGCAAATATATACTTGAATCTTGATCCATTCTTGATTGCAAACAAAACCTTGTCTTTTATTGCTTGAAATCTAGTCTTGTTTGATATTTACGTTGCTTGGTTTGAGTCTGAATGTTCGTTATTGTTCTTCATTTTCCTTAGTGTTTGAATTGTTTTTGTTAGAAAATATTATGTTTTTTGTGTTTTTTTAGTTTTGATTTTGTTTCGGTTTAAATCTCCATTCTAGATTAGTTTTGGGTTAAACTTTGGTTTTTGGTTTGGTTCATGGTTGAAACAATGTTTTCAGGTCGATCCAGTTGGATCAAAATCGAGTCAAATACTTAAGACTTTGTTTTGTTTGCCACTATTTTGTTAAAAGGAATTTTGGTTTAAGGGTGTGTTTGACAAGCACGTCATTCGGCCTGTTTTGATTTTGAACAAAAATATGATTTTGTCAATCTTGGCCTTAAAACAAATTTTAAAAAATAATTTTTGCTTGTTGCATACAACCTAAACTTTATAAAATTGCATTTTTATTTATAAAAAAGGAGATAACCTAACTGCAAATCACCTTGATTAGAAGATCGAGTTATCACAAACAATCAAGGAAACTCTAATAAACCATGAAAAACAAATCAAGAAAAATCTAAAGTAATGAAAATAAATAAAAATTATACGCTAAAACATAAAAATATCTAAAAATCCTAGAAAACAATGGAATTTGACCTTAAGAGGGTGAGGCTAGTGGCCTAAAAAGGAACTAGTCTTGCTTATAATTTTTTTTCCTTGAAAAAAATACTACAAAATCAAGGCCTAGTTCTATCGAAATTAGAATCTTGATAAAAATCATAACTATTGAAAACTAACATTTTTTTTAAAAAAATCAAGAGTGAAATAAGGTTCACAAGGAGCATAAAAATCAATTGGAATAACTCCCTGACAACGATGCTAAAATTTGGTGTGTTGTTGTAGGCAACCAAATAAAAAACCGAAACTCTTAAAAATACATGTAGAGGTGTGAGTAAGGATCGTTCTCATAGAGAGTATATATTTTAGTTTCATGCTATATGAACAGAGATTTTAGGGGGGGGGAGGTTTAAGTATAACAAAAATAATTTTAGAAAAAACAACTAAAGAACAACTTAAATTAAAGTATCAAAATCAATCAAAAGAATAAACCTTAGTCTAAGTCAAAACCCAACATCATAATTTTATAATTAATCATTGATGCAATGCAAGTATATATCAATTCACACTTTGAATATTCACTATTATAGTTATTTTCCTATCTCTCCTTAGTCGTAGTTAATTAGACAACAAGTAATTTAATTAACCCTAACTATTAAACAATTCAAGTCAAACACTTAATTTTTAATCTAATAGCAGCCTTATGAATTAGAGAGATTGATGAAGTTAAGCAACACAAGCACAAACAATTGCATTTAATTTAATTGAGTGTTCTTCCTAAGATCTAATGGTTTCTAATGCAACAAATCATTAAATCTTAGTTGCTTTATAAACTAGAGGGATCATATAATTATAGATTTGATATCTAATATAGCAATAGATTGCAAAGAATAATAAACTAGTAGACCTCCTAGTAATTAAATGAGACAATCATGAAAATAAACACCAAAGAATATTCGATACTCAATACATAAATTGAACAATGAAAACAAATTAGATCTCACAATTTTATTAATTCTGAGGCTTCGGTTTCCTTTAACCAATTAAAAATTTAGCTACATAGGACCATGATAAAAACTCGAAGTAGGGGCAAAAATAGAGAAGATGGGGGAAGAGAGGTGTATTTGAAATCTAATCTCCCTCCTCTCCCTTTTACGCGTTAATTCTCTTCTTAGAAGCCTACAAAATCTCTTAAAATAACAATGTTCAAAACTGAATAATTAATGAAAATATTAAACAATAAAGTAAAGTCTTAATATAACAAGAAAAGTGATGTTTTCAACTGGTTTTCATGCACCAAATCTGGAATCTTCTAAAAATAAATTAAGTCAGGTTTGTGTATCAGATTTATGCCCATATTACAAAGTAGTGTAGAAACAATCCTGAATCGTCTAATTAGCTTTGTTTTGCCCTTGACGCCTCCATTTGCATCCTAAATCAAAATATAAAAATAATAAGTGCATTTAGGCACTAGATAAGTATAAAAGACTAAACAAGGGAGAAAAATATTACATTTTGCATTTTCATCAAAAAGAAAAAGAAGAAAGAAAAAGAGAAATAAAACTGTAGCAGATTTGTGTCTTCTATCCCTTTACACCATCCACATCGATCAGCACCACCGATAGCAGCACAACCACCACAGTCATGCAAGCCATATTTGTTGTTTCTTTCTCCTTCAGATCTAAGTCGTTGTTTCTCTATCCACATCGACAACCCCTCTTTCTCTATTTTCCAATTGACCAAACCCTGAATCTCATCCATTTCTCGGCTAAGATTAGCCTTTCCACTCATTACAACCACCATTTTCTCCTCTAGCACCATTGATAAGTCCACAACAATAATAAACAAAAATAGCAAGCATAAAAAGAGAAACTGAGAGAAAAAAGAAGACAGAGAGAGAGAAAGACAAGCCAAAATCTTTCCTGATGTCGATATCCCTCCTTAGATGGAAGTGCATCTCACCATTTGTACATAAGTTATGAGGAAAAGGAGTCGCTCTAGATTTGCCAAGAGACACGCTCAAACAACAACAACGCGTGGTCCCATGTGCTAGTAGTAATGGCAACATGTGAATCTATGCGCCCATACTGTCCAAAACCATCACTACCATTCTAGAAGTTTTTTGGTCAATCCCAGCCATTCATGAAGGTTGATTTTGAACCCATATAAATTTTTAATCAATTTTAAATGTTATTGAAATTGCATTTGTTATTTTTAATGATTTTTTACTGATTGTTATCTTGTTGTGGATGATTGTTGAGAAATATTTGTAGAGTTGAGGTCTATACCATTGTGTGACAACCTTGAGGGTATGATATCACCAAGGATTTATTTTTAAGCTGCAATACCATTAGAATAATGAACTGCATTGGAGTTAGGAGGATGAGTTATAACAAGTTTTATCCTAGGTGTAATGGTTTGGCTTTAAAATTTAAAATTTTGCTTTTGTTTTTTTGTGTGTGTGTATTTTCAAACAAATAATAAAAATTGTGTCGATGAGTTTTCATTAATTTGCCAATGTTTTGATTAAATTTGGTTTTAGCAGTTAGAATAACATGTCTCTTAGTTTTAGGGGACGATGGAGGCCTAGCTAGCACAATATTTGTAACCTTAAAATGAGTTCCATAACAAGTTGTCGAGTGTTTGTCAAGTTAGCATCAAATTTTGATCAAAGCTTGGGTTTTAACATTTGAGTCGACGTGTCTCCTAGTCTGAAGGACTAATGTAGTTCTAGCATAATGTTTTTAACTTTAAAACATGTTAAAAAAATACATTGATGATTTGTCAAGTTAATGACATGTTTTGTTTATACCTGCATTTTAACGATTTGATCAATAAGTCTCCTAGTTGCGAGACTTGGTATTCTGTTCAACTTAGTAAAAGTCCACGAGTCTTCTCAAAATAGGTATCGACGTCGGTCGAACTTGGTATTCTGTTCAACTTGTTTTTCTAAAAAAAAAATAATAAAAAGGTCAAGAAATAAATAAATAATTATATATAAAAAATAATATAGTCATGGATTTACGAGACTCTTTCTTTCAGGGTCAAAGCTAACTCGACCAACATTATATAACTTGTGAATAAATTCAAAAAATGAATTAGATAGTTAATGGTCCGAACAAAATAAAATTTAAAAAAAGTATATAGTTAAGGTATTATTTTCTCGGGAAGGATGCATAGTAATGGTGATGTCTATTTTTATTCAAGTATAATTAATCCCTACTTGAATCTCCGTATCCAGTGAATATTTCATGATTTCTAGTCTCCTTTAAATATCAGATATTGGTTATATTTTTCTAATTTTTTCTTTAATTTTGAAAATTCTATATATATCGGGCAGTAACAGGCTTCAGCGTCTGCTGCATCCACTATTTATATAGTCATTAAGCAAAATAAAAAAAAAAGAAAAAGAAATAGGACGGAAAAAGAATCACTCAAAACGGGATGCTAATTCCGTTGAACACTGCATGAGCAGGGAAGTGTTTATATCTGTTCCGTTCCTTAATAAAATGTTTAGAAAGATTAATTTATTGGGAACTACTAGCTGGACACACATGGAACGCCTTAATATACGGTTTAACAAACCTAATTATGTTAAAGTTTTAATTTGTCAACCTATATCTTCAATTGATTAATTTTATCCTTCGTCCCATTACCACGGCTTCCAAGGATCAATTGATTAATTTTATCAAGTCTCTTCGGGAGTATAATTATAATTGTTTTTTTAAGTGATTTTTACTCGGAAATGTATTAAAATAATATTTTTTATTTTTTAAAAGTTATTTTTGATATCAGCGCATCAAAATGATCTGAAAACATTAAAAATTATTAATTTAAAACAAAAAAATTCAAATTTTTTCAAAAATATTTTTGAAATGTAAAAACAAATAGATATTTGTTACTTTCAAATATCATTTTTTGGATCTCTAAGCAACACTGACTTGCAAAGATCATTCTAGCTTAATTAATTGGTAATAACTTGCATGATATTGTGTTGCAAATAAGTTAATAAATAAAGTTGCTTCATATTGTGAAACCATATCCAGATTCGTATATAGAAAAGGATAAGGTTGTCTTTGCCTGCAATTAAAATTAAGAGGGAAAAAAGAGAGAGAGAGAATCATGTTATTCTCATTCCTCTAATATTATTAATTGCAGAGATTAATTTCATTATTTTAATTAAACCACTAAAATATTAAAGTTTAATATAGCCTACTTTATATATATTCTTAAAAAGGTTAACTAATCCATCTACTTTATATATATATATATATTAATATTTTTTTTGTACTTTTATAAATTTAATTTTTCTTTTTCTATGTCATTTTGCTATCTTTTAGTACAAAACTAGTTTAATTTTGCAGGCTTGAGCAAAAAAACATTGCAACACAGGAAAAAAAGGGGTGTTATTAATGTTTTTTTTATAGGTGCATTCAATGAAAAAAACTCAAGAATTATATGTGCTAATAAATAATAAGAAATTTGTTAATTTCAAGAAAAAATTGAGTTAGAAAGGTAAGATAAAAATACATATTAAAATATATGATTTTATGTTACAAGAATCTCTTCAATTTTTTTTTTTTGTTAGAAGACAAATAATTTTAACTCAATTGAAAAAAAAAACCTGTAGCATAATTCTTGCTTTTCTAATTACTATAATTTTCTCAATAGAAAAAATATTTTTTTCATGGGTTCTTAATTTGATTAAAAATGAAAAGAATTAGAATAAATATAGATATTTTTTCTCATTCAATATTAATGAGTAAATTATTACTAAATTTATTTTTCTTATTCATGTGTCTCTTAATTATTTAGTGAAAGTATCTTTTTAAATGGAATCACTAGTTAAAAAAAACATTTCATGATTGCTAAAATCTTTTTAAAGATTTAATTTTAAATTGATATTTATGAGCAATTTATTATTACTATTTTTTTATATTATGTACAAAATAATTGAAAACAAATATTAAGAATCTAATAAAAACCTATAATATTATTTAAGAACCATTTCAAAATTGAAGGGGGTGAATTATCATGTTAAACAAATTCTTTTTAGATTGCAAAAAAAAAAAAAGAAAGGGCTTAGTCTCAGAGCCTGACTTTAACATAAGAAGGCCTGGGGTGATCATTTTCAGTTTGATTCGGTATTTACCCGATAAAAAACAACCAAACCAGTTTTTTTTGAAAAAAAACCGAAACCGAACCGAAACCGAGTCAAACCAACCGGTTTCAATCCGGTTCGGTTCTTGGTTTCAAAAAACTGAGAAAACCTATACGCTCATATTTCTTCTCGAACTCGCTAGTAGCCTTTTCACAAATATTGTTTTCCCTGCATTGTGCAAATTGTAAACAACAAAAAGCCAAAAATTAACACCACTGATTTCAATTAAAAAATAAAAATAAAATCAACATCCCAAATCCAAAACTCTGCTATAAATCAAAACCCTAAATTTCTTGCAAAATAAACATGGTTTTTCCTATATTTTTCAAATACCCAAATGCCAAAAATTCAAACCCGATTTTTTAAAATCAAACCCCAAATCTTCTTATACAGATAAATCATATCTTCCCTGCATTTTAAAGAATACCTAGAAGCAAATGGAAGCAGTGGTCTTCCTTTTCATTCTCGACAAGTTCAACAGTTTCTTTCCATCCACTCCTTTTCAACTTTTCATAATAATTCTTAGCTGTAACAATTAAATAGTCTTCCTCTGCTACAAAGATCAATATCCTCTTAGTCCCAAGCCTAGAAAGATCCTCTACACCCGGATTCATCCTAGGATCAAGAGGTGAGAGGGGGCTGCTTCTAAGGGGAGGGAGAGGGAGAGAAAGAGGGAGAGGGAGTGGGAGAGGTGAGAGGGGGCTGCTGGTGGCTAGGGTTACTGGGGGGGATAAATTTTTCTATTTATAGTATCTTTTTTTGAACTGGTTCGGTTCGCTCCGGGTTAACTGGTTACTGCATTACAAAATCGAAAACCGAACCGAACTGAGATTTTTTCTAACTATTCTAATCGGTTTTTTTCCTCGGTTCGATTTTTTCGGTTAATTTTTTTTGGTTTTATCAGTTTATTCGATTTTCTAGTTTTTTTGCACACCCCTAAAAAGGTCATACGAGCTCGGGCTTGGAGGTTAGGCCCACGTGCCTAGCCTTGTTATTTTTTTTTAAAGAGCAAACGACAAGTAGTCCATTTTTTTTTTGAAAAATAAATATAGATGACGTGTTGTTTGCCAGTTCAAATCTTGACTGGTAGGGGTGACCGGAAAATCAGGCTAGGGTATTTTTGGATTCAAGCTTATATTTTTAACCTATTTTGACGCAATACACATAATAAGCACTATTCTCACTTTTATTGTTATTTCTACCCTATAATTTTATGAAATGAATATATTACTTCTCTTTAGGCCATGTTTGTTTCCCGGAATTCACTTTCCGGGAAACCACTTTTCAAACTTTCCTGTGTTTGTTTGCCATTAGAAAAGTTGGTCAACGGAGAATACTTTCCGGTCAACGGAAAACACTTTCCGGTCAATGAAAAACACTTTCCAGTCAAAGAAAAATTTGGTTTGGTTTCCAGGAAAGTGTTTTCCCTTTGGCTGTGTTTGTTTTTCGGAAAGTGGTTTCCGGGAAACTACTTTCCAAACTTTCATGTGTTTGTTTGCCATTAGAAAAGTTGGTCAACGGAAAACACTTTCCAGTCAAAGGAAAATTTGGCTTGGTTTTTAGGAAAGTGTTTTCGTGGAAAATTTGGGCGGAAAACACTTTCCGGAAGTTGTGAAAAATTTAGAAATGTCATTATTTGCTGATTATATTAAATTTAATCCTCAAACTTTTGATTGCTATATATAATTTGTTTTGTATATTTAATTTT
>Ga0325410_1005025_pt1 | contig 14707 bp, 14 predicted proteins | sample PopdelMetagenome_16_FD_206182 | JGI IMG/M metagenome (GOLD analysis project Ga0325410, IMG submission 206182) | Populus deltoides microbial communities from Bellville, Georgia, United States - Xylem-PdIQD-R3 | ecosystem: Host-associated > Plants > Phyllosphere > Stem > Wood/Secondary xylem... | reverse complement strand
ACAGACCTGGACAGGTGGGTACGTGCATCGGAGATTCAGCATCGCACGAGACATGTTTTTCCGTTCTTTCTTCTTCTCTTTTTTTAATTCAAGATTTCGAAATTATATGTTTTTATAAATTTTGAAAATTTTTTTTATTTAATATAAAAAAATTATCTTTTGAAATAATTTTAATGTATTAATATTAAAAATAATTTTTTAAAAATAAAAAACTTTATTTTAATATATTTATAAGTAAAAATACTTTAAATTATCGCCGCTATCATAATTTCAAACAGGTTTCTTTGATATAGTATAAACCATGTTTTATAAAAAAAAATTATATTTTTATATTGTCTTGATATATTAATATAAAAAATAATTTTAAAAAATTAAAAAATATTATTTTAATATATTTTTAAATAAAAAATATTTTAAAAAATAACTATTACAACATTTATATACAATTTTTTTGTTCTTTTCTTGATAATAAAAAACCTATATACCCTGAACGCAACTACTTCCATTTTGTCAACTAACAAAAGAGAGGGTAAACTAAGCAAAGCCGAACGGGTCAACACATTGGTTTCCTTGGCAAAGCCGATACTGACCTCTTTCTCTCTTGAGACGGTCAGTGACTCTAAACTATATACCTAACCAGTTGCATCGTTAACCTTCCTTCTCTTTTGGGCCCTTCCGCTGCATGTGATCCATTAAAGAAATTACATGGGAATCTTCCTTGTTTCAACCACACGTTTTTGGTAACATAAAAAGCTATCGAAAGATCTTCGTTCTTATAAAAAATAAAATAATAGAAATATATCAAAATTACCACTATTTTTTATATAAAAAAAATCATAATCATAATTTACAAGAATCATCTTAATATTTTAATATTTGTAATAATCTAATTGTAAAATATTAATTTTATTTCTTTCAAATTAAAAACTTTGATTTAAAAAATGTTGTATTATTAACTCTAAAAGGTTTTTATGGTATATTTATAATAAAAATTAAATTTATAACACTAAATATATGAAAATGTATAAAAATAATTTTAATATCTTACATCAATATAAAATGTGATTGTATATAGAAGAAAATGTTATATTGTTCAAGTGTTTCATTATTTGAAAAACTTGTAAAGAAAAATTCTAATAAATCTCTAAAATATATTTTCTAAACTCAGTATAAATTTGAAAAACTAGAAAACTAATTGAAAGATTTTACTGGAAGCTCTGATTTTTCTTCTTTTTTTACTCTATTTTTTTTTAAAAAAAATGGAGTAACAAGCTATTTCAGAATAGTTTTATAAAATATCTTAAATTAATCCAACAACAATTGAAAGCTTCTTTACATCCATGTACTAGTATATGATTTTATAGTAGTTTATTTTTTTTTTATTTTTTTTTATCAATGTCAACCCGCTATTTTTAAATTATATTTTTTAGATTGCAATTAAATCATCAAGTCATACCCCACCATATCATAACACATGTCAAATAAAAATGAGTTTGGAACATGTCTTATAATATGGTTTGACATAACCTAATGATTCAAGGGCAACTCGAGCTTCTACTTAAATAATGACCATACAAAAATAATTTTTAAAACAAAAGGTTGATATTATTGCAACTAAAAGTGAAAGGAGAAAACTAGTACAAAATCAAAATAAAATGTACTAACATAAGCTTTTAATTATCTATTCACCTCATAGATAATTTGGGTCAATATATTATATGTTCTTCATTACTTCCTTCTGAAGAGGAGAAACTATAATTAAGAACTAAATCCCGAGCGAATATAGATAACAACTTCATAAACAAACGAAGTGTATAAAAGTAAGGAAAAGAGAAGTGATAAATTGCAAAAAGAAAATTATATATATAGGGTTTTTAAATTATTTCCATTAACTTGATGACCTTTTTATATTGTTACAGAGGTTGAGTTTCATGTAAAATTCTAATTTTAATCCTATATAGACTATTTATAATAAATCACAAGCTTACATTTTATTATACAATTGAAATTCTTATCTATGTCCGTCTTTTTCTTAATAGTCATATGGATCCTAACTAATCCGTAATACTTGCTAGTTTAATTTGTTAATAACTCTTATTTTGCATAGAACTTTATCTTCTAATCAATCACACAAACCTTTTATCTTTGTGGATGATTGTATTTTCTTAATCAATTATGACTTTCAACTCTCTTGATCAATCATGACTTATAATTTTCTTGGTTGATTTTTTTTTCTAATCTTTCCTAGTCAATTTAAACTCTTTCTAGACCTAGTCAATTTTAATGTTATCGATCAGTTTTAGCCTTTTCTTTTCTTTTTGGTTATTAACAACTACTACTTTTATTTTTGTTGATACATAAATATTTATTTTTAGTATAAACAATTCCCCCCCTTATTTTCCTTTACTAAATAACAAATAAAGGAATATTCCTCAACATGTTAATGTTGAAATTGATTATATAGATCAACCAAAAAGTATTAGCCATGTCTTTTTATCTAACTGTTGAAGATAAGGATAATTAGTTTCTGTTTCAAATTCAAATTTAGATAATTTTGTTAGGGGAGTACGTTAATGGTTCCTATTCTTTTAGCATTTCCTATTTTTATATAATCTGGTAAATTAAGATAGACTTCTACCAGCACTACTTTAGGTATAAATACCTCATGTAACTTCTATTATTTGAAAAGTAAAAGAAAGAGAAGCTCTTATTCTTCTCAAAATCTTTCCTGGTATCAGCTCTTAATCATTTAAGCTTTTAAGCTTTAATGGCAAAAATTGTCATGATCGAGGTAAGTAAGCCTTCATCTTCCTCACAATCGACTATAGAAAATGTGTAGTCTGAAACTACTATAGTAAACAATGGTATAAATTTTTCAACATCACATTCTTCCTTTAAACTTACCATTCACAAATTGAATGGAAATTTTTTTCTAAAGTGGGCCTAATTTATGAAGCTAGTAATAGATGGCAGAGGCAAGCTCAGTCATTTAAATGGAGAAGTGAGCAAACCAGCACCAAATGATCTTAATCTGAAAACATGGATATCAGAGAACTCGTTGGTAATTGCTTGGCTTATCAACTCAATGGAGCCAGCTATTGGAAAACCACATCTCTTTTTACCAATTACCAAAGGTGTTTGGGAGGCAATACGTGACATGTATTCAGATCTAGAGAATTCATCACAAATTTTTTATTTAAAATCTAAGTTGTGGCGATCAAGGCAAAGAGATCGAGAAATGAAATCATGCATTTTTGTAAATTTCTCTATCTTTTCATCTTTGCTAAAATCACACTTACACTAAACACCTTCTACTTTCAAGAAATTTGAAAGCAAATCTTTCACTAAATCATGAGCACATTACATTGAGAATGAATGGATAAATTTTGATGAGTATACAATTGCAATAGAAGAAAATGAATGGGAAGAAAATGATGTAAAAGATTCGCTAAGCTAATAAAACATTTAAAGCGATCTTGGAAACTAGGAAAAACAGAGTTAAAGACAATTAATGTTGATACAGGGCAGGATGAAAGAGAATTGAAAATAGGGAATTAATATTTTTTAATGATTTTAGATCATTTTGATATGCTGATGTTAAAAATAATTTTTAAAAAATAAAAAATATATATTATTTTAATATGTTTTGAAATTAAAATCACTTTGAAAAGCCACTACTAGCCTAACCCGGACATAACTTTCACAGCAGCATTTAAAATTATTAATTTTTTTATTTCAAATTAATATTTTTTTAGTGTTTTCATATCATTTTGATGTACTAATATAAAAAATAATTTTTAAAAAATAAAAAAATATTATTTTAATGCATTTTCAAGTAAAAAATATTTTGAAAAACAACCACTACCACACTCTCAAATACACCTTTCATGTAATTTCATGAATTATATTTTTATTAAATTTGACTGGTTAAAATTATGTTTGTTTTTGTAAGTCATGACATACTATAACCAGATGATGATGTTATGGCAAGAGCTAGATCTGTGCTATGAAGATGAATGGGATTGCCCAAATGATAGTGTGAGGCACAGGAAAAGAGAGGAAAATGATTGAGTTTGTGTTTCTTGCAGGACTCAATCATAACTTGGATGAAGTAAGAGGTCGGATTCTAGGCAGAAAACCTCTACCATCTATTAGAGAAGTTTTTCAGAAGTTAGAAGGGAGAAGGCTAGGCGAAAAGTGATGTTGACAGATCCAGAACCTAAATCCAACCTAGAAATAGAAAGCTCAACTCTTATTTCTAGAGGATTTGATTCAGATGAAGATAGAAAGAAGAAACCATGGTGTGACCATTGCAAAAAACCATGGCATAGAAAAGAGACATGCTAGAAAATCCATAGCAAGCCCCATAATTTTAAAAAGAAGCATGGAAGTGATGGCAGAGCATTTCAGACCATGAGTGAAGATTCTCAGGGACCACAAATCAATTCAGAGATGCCTAATCTCATAAAGGAACAATTAGGCCACTTGTACAAACTCTTTCAATCTCCACAATTCTCAAATCCTTCTTGCTATTTAGCTCAACAGGGTAATGATCTCATTGCAGCTCTCTATAGTATAAAATCAAATGTTCATTATTCTTAGATCATTAACTCTGGAGCTACTAATCACATGACTGATTCTTCAAAAATATTCTCTTCCTATAAACCATGTGCAGGAAACAAAAAGATCAAAATTGCAGACGGTTCTCTTTCAGCTATAGCTGGAAAAGGATCAATGTTCATTTCTCCTTCTCTTACACTTCATAATGTTCTCTATGTTCCAAATTTATCCTGCAATTTATTATCCATTAGTAAAATAACCCATGATTATCAGTGTCAAGCTAACTTTTATCCTTCTTATTGTGAGTTTCAGGAACTAACCTTGGGGAGGACGATTAACAATGCTAGAGAGATTGGTGGACTTTATTTCCTTGAAGATGGATCCAAATTGAGAAAATCTATTACAAGTACTTGTTTTGAATCTATTTCTGTTGCTAGTAGTGATGAAATAATGTTGTGGCATTATAAATTAGGCCACCCAAGTTTTCAATATTTAAAGCATCTGTTTCCAAGTTTGTTTTTTAAAAAATCCATCTTCATTTCAGTGTGAATTTTGTGAGTTAGCTAAACATCATCGTACCTCATTTCCATTACAACCATACAGACTTTCAAAACCTTTTTCATTAATACATAGTGATGTATTAGGGCCTTCAAGAGTCTCAACATTTTCTGTAAAAAAATGGTTTGTCCCCTTTATAGATGAACATACCAGGGTAAGCTGGGTTGATTTATGACAAAAATCAGAAGTGGAGGAAGTTTTTAAAAAAATTTACACCATGGTGCTAATACAATTTCAAACAAAAATTCAAGTTTTTCGTAGCGATAATGGAAAAGAGTACTTCAACAAAGCTTTGGGGATTTTTTTTAAGATAAAGGCATAGTTCACCAAAGTTCTTGTAATGATACTCCCCAACAAAACGGAATAGTTGAACAAAAAATAAACACCTTTTGGAAGTGGCTAGAGCTTTATGTTTCACAAATAAAGTACCTAAATACCTTTGAGGTGAAGCTATTCTCACAGCTACCTATCTCATAAATAGAATGCCTACTAAGGTCTTAAATTTCAAAACACCTTTATAAGTGTTCTCAAACTGTAATTCTATATCTAGGTTATCATCTACACTTTCTTTAAAAACATTTGGGTGCATTGCCTTTGTTCATATTCATGACCATAACAGGGGAAAACTTGATCCTAGGGCTAGAAAATATGTTTTTGTAGGATATACACCTACTCAGAAAGGATATAAATGCTTTGAACCGATTTCAAAAAAAAAATTTGTCACCATGGATGTAACCTTTTTTGATCCAAACCTTTTTTTGCAACTCATCTTCAGGGGGGAAACACAAGTGAAGATTCAAATGTGTTTAAAATAGGAAGAACACCAACACTAAACAATTTGCTTGAACCATCAAATTCAAATCAATTTGTTCACCCGAATATTGAAACTTCAGGATTGGATTTAACAACCTCGATACATTCTTTAAAAAAACTACTGGAAATTTAGGAGAAAAAAATGTTAATATTGAAAGTTTGGATTGCTCATGTTCTTTGCCATCTCATAATCAAAATGATAGCGATACTGATAATGGGAATAAAACAAGTACTAAAAATTTAGAACTTTTAACCTACTCGAGGAGGAAGCATAAGGAAAGTAATCTCGATCCTCTACAAGGTCAAGAATCCGAACTGAGGGAAAAACCAACCTCATATGAGTGTCCAGGTAATAATCAAACCGATTCTTATCAACCTGTCCAGTTTATTTCTAACTCTAGTTTTGAGTCCTATGATGATCTTAATATTCTCATTGCTACCCGTAAAGGTGTATGATCTTGTACCAAACACCCTATGTCTAACTATGTGTCCTATAAAAATCTTTTTTTTTTTTTTTGCATTTACTTCACATCTCTCTTCAATAGAAATTCCAAAGAATGTACAGGAAGCTTTATAGGTGCATGAGTGGAAGAAGGCTATTTCTGAAGAGATGAGGGCCCTTGAAAAAAAAATTATACATGGGAAGTGATGGGTCTGCCAAAAAGAAAGACAACAGTGAGTTGCAAATGGGTATTCATAGCCAAGTATAATTCAAATGGATCTCTCGAAAGATATAAAGCACGATTGGTGGCCAAAGGTTTTACTCAAACCTATGGTATTGATTATCTTGAAACCTTCGCTTCAGTGCCAAAGTTGAATATTGTGAGAGTGCTTCTTTCGATTGCAGCAAATCTTGATTGGCCTCTTCAACAATTAAATGTGAAAAATGTGTTTCTAAATGGTAATTTGGAGAAGGAAGTTTATATGGATCCACCGCCTGGATTTGATGAACACTTTGGATCTAAGGTATGTAAACTGAAGAAGTCACTATACAGGCTCAAGCAGTCTCTAAGAGCTTGGTTTGAAAGATTCACTCAATCCATAAAAAGGCAAGGATATGTCCAAACTCAAAGTGATCATGCTATGTTCATAAAGCACTCTGATGATGGTAAGATTGCAAATTTTTTTTTTATCAAATGTAAGAAATATATAGATAAAAAATAAAACATCGCTAGAAACCAGCAAGTCCACTGTATAAGCATATACAATAACAAGGAACAAACTCCCTGGAAACTAAGGGAACAAACTCCTAGAAACAGACCTCAAACCTAGGTAACAGGCAGGGAACAACAAAGCAAAACACAACCTATAACAAAAAAACAAGAACAAAAGAGGAACAAGCTCCCAAAAAGCTAGAGGAACAGGCTTCCACAACCAAAGCAAGACAGAAGCCAAAAAATAGAGTAGCAGAACCTAGGAGCAGCCAGCATTCATACCAGTAGCAATCCAAGGCAGCAACCTGCAAATAGAGAAGGCACATACAAAAACAGGGAACAAACTCCCTGGAGACATAAAGCACATCATAAACAACCTAAACTATAGCATAAATAGTCTATAACAAGAAACCCCAAAATGCCAGCATGACCAAACACCAAGAAACATCCTGACAAGCTCCAACAGCCATCAGGCAGGCCGAAGAAGAACACAACCAATATACCATCAAAACCCACAGAAGCTCCAAAACTAGAACAATAAACCAAAATCTAATGCAAGCAAGATATCCAAGCTCGTCAACTCAGAACCATAATATAAAAACATAACACAAATTAATCACAGACAGTACCAATAATAACTGTCGAGCGAGATTTCCTTCGACTCTTACCCGATGGGATACCATGACCAAAAACAGGAGGCAAGCTGAGGAGGAAGCTCCTTACAGGTAGTGTCACATTTCTCAGAAACCTCCCTATTGAGGACAGTGTGCACTGCAGCAGCTGGTTTAAAGGGACCAATAGCATTATATTCATGTTGAGTTGAGATATCATGCTGGGGAGAGAGCTTAGGCTTTTTCCCCCCTAAATAGGTTCTCGACTCCCAGATACCGCCCCTATAGGATTGAGGCAATAGTCCCTTGTGGCCTAACCAATATCTTCAGCAGAAGAACTAGGGTCAAATGCTTGCTTTATCATCCCAGAAGCAGAAGTATCCTCAGCACTTGAGTTAAGCTTCTGACATACATTACCTGTATGACCAGGAATACAACAAATGGAGTAAAATCGAGGCTTGTATTCATAGATGACCCTTTGCTTAATAATAGTTCCATCTGGCATGGAGAGGCTGATTGAACGAGGCAAGTCTTCAGATAGATTCACTTCAATCATGACTCGAGCAAAGGACACCCGAGACATGGAGAGAGTGAGGTCATCACATCTAATAGGTTTGCCAATAACACTACTGATTTTTTGACAGACACGCCAGTGACCAGCATTCCAGTGGAAGGTTTAGGAGACGGACCCAGACCGACACATACGACATATCTGGTTTGCCAAAATCAAAGTAAGGAGGCATCTGCTTAATGACTAGCGGTTTACCCTGAACAGAGTAAGGCCCTTTTCGAAGCACTCTGCCCATATCAATTATAGAAGAGAAACGGAAGACCAGCCAGCCTGAATCATAGATATGTAGAGTGGCATTGCATTTTCATACATTTGCCATGTATTTCCCAAGAATAGCATAACCAGGAGTTTTACCAATTGAATATCCAATTAAACACAATTTCCAAATGTCTCTAAGTTCACTGAAATCTTCAGGTAACAGAGGACATACATCAGAATTATAAAATGAGCAAACAGGAGTAAGATCAGGGCCAGAGGCAGTGGTGGGCAAGGTAGTGACCCTAGGGCAATCTTCATCAACAAAAGATAGATTAATACCTGGTGGGGGGTAGCCGGAGGGGGCGAACCCTGTCCAGAACCACCAAGGAAAGCAATGCTAGGAGAATGCCCATTGACTCCACCAGCTAGTGGCAACTGAAAAGTTTGCGAGGCTGGTTGGGGACCAGCAACAACAAGAGCTTGTTGAGCAAAATTCATGTTATGTCTTGCAAGTAATTCAGGACACCCATCCAAAGTTTTCCTTACAACCTCGATCACAGAAGAGTACCCAGGGACATCATTATTCACAAAATCTAGGGTTTTAGTGAAAGATATCGCGTTAGTGACGGATACCTGAGAAGCAGGAGGATGATGAGAAAAGCCCACTTGAGCCTTGGTTGGAACAGTTATGGTTAATATGGGAGAGCCCCCAGTAGGAGATCAAGAGCTGCATTTGACATCAGGAGATGGCCGTGAAGCAGGACGAGGGCCATCTGACTGAGCAGCACGAAGTAGCAACGATTTCTTCTTAGATTTTCCTATGAGTTAGATCTGCAAAACAAATGACCTCACAAAAACTCACGATTATCAAGAGAATACCCGAACACCGTGCTAAACAAACGTGTCGCTCATACAGGGCAAACAATACGAAAAAGGAGTCCAGAGGTGTGAACCAAGAAGAGCCGTGATGAGGACAGAGGTTAGAAGCAGAAAATGTTGTATAGTGAGATGAATTGAAGGCTCACAGCTAATCGCAAGTCCTTTCTCTCACTACAAACCAAAGCTTTTCACTCCTAACTCACTACACTATAAGATTGTAATTTTGATAGTATATGTGGATGCTATTATTCTTACTGGGGATAATGTCACTGAAATGGATCGATTGAAGAAAAGTCTTGCTTTGGAATTTGAAATTAAAGATTTGGGGTCTCTAAGATACTTTCTTGGAAAGGAAGTTGCTCATTCAAAAGAGGTATTGTTGTCTCACAAATAAAATACATTCTTGATCTCCTTAAAGAAATAGGAATGAGTGGATGTAGACCTGTCGATACTTCAATTGATCCTAATCAGAAACTAGGAGATACCAAGGATGGAAATCCTGTGAATACCACTCAGTACCAGAAGTTGGTGGGAAAACTGATTTATTTATCTCACACCCAACCAGATATTGCATTTGCAGTCAGTTTATGCACTCACCCTATGAAGTACATCTTGAGGTAGTATATCGTATCCTAATATATTTGAAAAGTACTCCAGGAAAGGGACTGTTCTTTAAGAAGAGTGAGTAGAAGACTATTGAAGCATATACAGATGCAGATTGGGCAGGCTCAGTTACAGACAGAAGATCCACATTAGGTTACTGCACTTATATATGGGGAAATTTAGTCATTTGAAGGAGCAAGAAACAAAGTGTAGTAGCCTGAAGTAGCGTAGAAGCTGAGTATCGAGCTATAGCGTATGGAGTATGTGAGATCTTGTGATTAAAAAAGATTCTAGAAGAATTAAAAGGACCACTAGAGATGCCAATGAAACTATATTATGACAACAAGGTTGCGATTAGCATTGCTCATAATCATGTGCAGCATGATAGAACCAAACATGTTGAGATTGACAAACACTTCATAAAAGAGAAATTGAAGGCTGGTATTATTTGTATGCCATTTGTTCCAACAACACAACAAATAGCTGACATTCTTACAAAAGGATTGTACAAATCAAGCTTTGAGTTTCTCATTAGCAAGTTGGGCATTATAGATATTTACGCACCAACTTGGGAGGGAGTGTTGAAGATAAGGATAATTAGTTTCTGTTTCAAATTCAAATTTAGATAAGTTTATTAGGGGATTACGTTAGTGGTTTCTATTCTTTTGGAATTTCCTATTTTTATGTAATCTGGTAGATTAAGATAGGCTTCTACCAGCACTACTTTAGGTATAAATACCTTATGTAACTTCTATTATTTGAAAAGTAAAAGAAAGAGAAGCTTTTATTCTTCTCAAAAACTTTTTATTTTAGCCAATTTAATTATTTAAACAAATTTGTAACAACCCGACATTTCATAACATTGGATATGAATTAATACAATCATGTATGTGCGAAAATCAGGAAATTATTTATACAAAACTTTTCCAACCATCACACAACTGCATTTTAACCTTATAAGATTTCATTCTAAATCAGCACATAACACATGTAAAACTATATTTTGTAAACATATTAATCACACAAGATGTCTTTAATTAAAATAAAAAAAATTATTCCATTTAATGAAATTTTGGTAGAGTCTCCCAATATACGGGAGCTCTATCTAAAATTTCATCTCGTATTAGTACATGCATGCACATTGACAATAACCAAAGCCACATTCAGTTTCCACAACCAATGCACAGGCAATCTCAGGCTTACCACTCAATGACCTTTTTTAAACACAATTTATCATCATATAATATTACATAGGATTTACACAATTAAATTATCGTTACTTAAAAAAAAACTAGATTAATTACTAAACTATTATTTTTAATTATTACAACTTCAAAATATAAATTCTTAATTGATGAATCAAATTTAGTTACATAACAAAAGTAATAATTATAAAATTGTACCTAATAACAAAAAGACTATGTAGTTTATAGAACAAGATCACCATTATGGTGACGGATAAAATGAACCTGCAATAAATAATAATAGAAATAATAAATAAAAGTAGATTGAATGTACTTTACTCATGCATTCTATATATAAAAAAAATAAATAGAACCATGGTTACTATGATTTTTATTCTTTCAAACTATTTAATTCCAACAATATTTCCATCATTTCATCCATTTTATTCCATAATATGAGTTCTTTCCATTACGGTCAACTGTAAGCTTATTCAATTAATCCCTGACATCACGATCAACTACACATTGAATCATTAAGTCACTGTCAAAACAATCAACTTAAGATTTATCCAATAAGTCTATGTCATTACGATCGACTTTAAAATTTATCCAATAAGTCTTTGTCATTATGGCAGATTTTAATTTCTAATTCCATGAGCCTCTATCATTACTGTCAATTTGGAATTTATTCAATAAGTCTATGTCATTATAGTTTAACCAAACTACTAGCATGCTTGACATCCTTTTGTATAACTAATATAATTCTTGGTTATTCTTGTCTAATAAAATTCATGATTCATGATTAAACACCTCATCTTAATTTAAAATTTATAGGCTTTATAGAGTCTCTTATAAACATTTATCATGACCAATAATGTTTTTTTTAGTTATAAACATATGAGCAAGACTTCAGTTTTATTCTCCTTTATAATACATTTGCTAAGAGAACATAATTGGTTGCTTTCCATATGAAAGATCTTGAAACTTTTTATGTAGAGTCCTGCAAATAAACTTTGATTTCTTATCCTTAATTCTTTTATGGATCAAGAACATTTATTTTATTGAGACCCTCTGCATGTACTTAGCAGAAAATTTCAGCAACAATTTTGTTATGACTATCTCAGGCATTTTCAACCATAGAATATATACTACTTCAGTTCTTATTATGTCGTTGTTGCATATCAACAATAACTTATTGATTGAAAACCCTCACAACTCACAAGGATGATGCTATAATTATTGAAGGTCATTTTATATTTTGATTCATGTTAAGATAAATTATTAGCTATTGTATTATTTCGTCTCATTAAAAAAATCTAAAAAAACTTTTGATAAGGTTTTTGACCACTACATGGTATGGAGTTTGTATAGGATATTCACACTTATTTTCGCTAGCTAACTGGTTTACAATAACTAAATAATCTCATGTTACTTTGATTAATTATGCTCCTAACTCCAAGAGTATTTCTAAACCTTTGATTAATGCCTCATTCAACTTTATTATTAGTGTACAGTAAATTAAGCCAAAATGATAAGATCACCACATTATGGTATGCTAAGAAATTATTATCATCCTTGCACCAACTTTATTCTTAGTTTTGAACATAAATGACATGGAGCAAGTTTAGCCATAACAATGCCTATGTTTTATTCTAGTTTATGGTCAATATTGAGGTAAAGGTGATCAGCTAATAAATCAACCAAAGATTAGCATTTAACTATTTTTTATAGCATATAATGTAAATGAACTTAGACAAAGCAAAAATCTACTTACGAGTGTGACCTTAGATGAAAGGTCTACCCAGCATGTAATTTATGAAGTTTGTTTTGCAAATTATATACACATCAACTGGCAAGATAGACTAATGAAGCTTTACATTGGTAAAGTATAGAGATAAAAAATATTTTTTTTATATGAAAATATAACACTTTTCTATACATGTAAGAACATGATTGAGATAAGAGACAACCTACTCAAACGAGGTCTAATTGTATACATGATGTACATGAGTTTTTAGGTCAAACGACATAACTAACCACTCATATTCTCAAGGAGCCATGATATTTGAAATAAGTCTTTGGCACATTATCTTATCTTTTACAATGAAGATCTAATTATATTAATGACCATCAATAAAGTTGAGGATTTTGTTACTAGTTACTAAGTCAATTAATATTTCTAAAATCATACTCATCATTAGGAGTTGTAATATTAAGATTTATATATACTTACTCTTAATTTGCCATTCTCTTTCCTTCTTTTTTATAATATTAACATAATATTTTCCTTCTTTTTTCTAATATTAACATAATATTGGATATCCATTCAACATATCTTATTGATCTAATAAATCCATGTTCTAAGAGTTATTTAATTTTATATTTCACACGACCAATCACATATAGATTCATTCTTTTTAAAGATTGTTTGTATGACTTAAACTAGTAATGAATACTCGATTAAATTTCTAACCAAATAAAGTACGTTATCATAATCCCAAGCAAAACCATTTTTATAAGTGTGAAGTAACTATACCAGGACTCTTTCATAACCATAAGGTAAATTTACACATAAAAGTATATGTTAACTTCAATTTAAAGATTTTTATGCGAGTCCAATTCATGATTGATTGATATAGTTTTATTGAAAAAATTCACACAAATTTTATTCTAGTAAATTAACTCAATTCAATTGCTCCATTAAATAGGTATGATAAATACATAAATAAACAAAAAGAAAAACAATAAGTCATCTAAGCCTTAAGATGCTTGTTAAATGGTGAAATACAATAATCTTTATCTCAAAATCTAAACCTTAATTTTTTTTCCATTAAAAATCCAACAAAAACTTGATCAAAGCATATGTCTCAAGTTCATACAATATTAAAAAGAAAAAAAAATCATTTTGCTTTTATAGATATTGGAACCATACAAACCGTTCATTTACCATGTGAACTTCAACTTAATTTTCATAATATATGAAAATTAATTGTTCATATCATTCTTAATTAGTGAAATAATTGGATAACAATTAACTATTGACTTCGATTAAGTCAATTTTAATAACACTTTATAAACACAAAGTGTTATTGAACAAAACAAACCCAAAACAAAATGATAGGCTTAGGCATTTAATCTGTAACTTGTCCATCTGAACGACATCCTGGCTCCCCTGCTATTGCCTAAAAGAAATTACACTTGCTCATGTTATGATCTAATTGCCAAATGTCCATTAATTGCATTTAAGAATCGCTTCATGTATCAGATAGGAATATCAAAAAGTGAAACATATGCTGCAAACCTGAAAACTCTGCGCATTTACATGAATTAATCTCGGGATCACTAATCATTACACTTTTAACATTGGCAGGATAGGTCAAATCATAATAAAAGGAAGGGAAAAAGAAAAGGGCTGACAAAACAGACTAAAGATGAAATAAAATAAAGCAAGGTGATAATTTCAAATACAAAAGGAATAGGGGAAAATGAAGATGGCAAACCACCATTATGTACCTCTCTTTAATCCCATTTCCTCCTCTTTTTTGGATATACAGGAAAGCAATCAACATTTAGCTT
>Ga0325410_1005024_pt1 | contig 14707 bp, 8 predicted proteins | sample PopdelMetagenome_16_FD_206182 | JGI IMG/M metagenome (GOLD analysis project Ga0325410, IMG submission 206182) | Populus deltoides microbial communities from Bellville, Georgia, United States - Xylem-PdIQD-R3 | ecosystem: Host-associated > Plants > Phyllosphere > Stem > Wood/Secondary xylem... | reverse complement strand
TCCCTATGCTGTAATGGTCTCTTAAGTTCTGGGTCTTGTAAGGAAGCACCCATTTAGGCCTTGATGACAGTGGTGGAGCACTAGACGATGAGGGTTTTGGTTGATCATCCATGGTTAGAGACTCAAACCCTGGAGCAGGTTCAAAAGGACTCAAGAAAAAGCTTCAGTCTTGGGTCTTGAATCCCTCTCTCCTTTTCTCTCTCTCTCTCTAGTGATGAGAACTGAGACAGAAGACTTTTTGCGCTGTCTGATAAATGGGTAAACTATAGCTTACTCCTTATAGTCTGAAACAACTCATTCATTAGTATTTGTAGTTTCATAAATTATATACTAATACAAATATTTTTTAAATCAAAGTTATTAAACCCCGTTGATCGTTGACCTATGATCCAGTCCAAGAAATATTTTACAAGTTTAATAGGCTAATTCATATTGATTCAAGTTAATTAAAATGATGTTTTTTTAATTTTTTAAAGTAAAAACTACATCATTTTGTAAAAAAAAAATTAAAAAAAGTTAAATTGGATTTTGACAAAGTTTCTGATCAGGTCAACTTTCTTCTAAATTTTTTTTAAATCCATCCTAGGTCCTAGATTATCTAGGTCTCGAGTTGAATTTATGTTATTATTTAATTTATTTGTTTAAGTAGGTAAGCTGAAGAAATTTAACGAGAAAAGAAGGATTTTACGAAAAAAAAAAACCAATGAATTAACCAAGGACTGTTTAATTATTTTTATATACTACAAGGTTTAATCAATTAGTCTTAATAAACTATAGGGACTAAGTTGCAATTAAATCTATGATGAGTAGACTAGATTCTCTTTTAGGACATGGACACGAGTCTCTCTCTCTCTATCTAGATTTCGATTAGAGCTTCTTTCTTTCTCTCTCTAGCTGACTGTGCATCTAACTTTTTCCCTAACTGAGATCTAGACAAATTCTCTTGTCTGTCTGAGATACCTTTCTCCCTTTTCTATGGGCTGCTTTGGCTTGTGGTTTGCGATCAAGTGGCCACAGTCTTTCATTATTTTAGGAGCAAAACCTACAACTTGGGCTTTGATTGTCCAGAATTAAGAACAACTTTCATAACTCAAAAAATAATTCTTTTTCTGTTCGAATGATTCATGATTTTTTTTTAATAAAAGATATCTTTGGATTAGATTTTAGTTCATCTTTTTAATGTTATTAAAAATAGAGTATTCAAATTAGAATTATAATTTTAAAACTTGATTTATATAAACTATGAATTCAAATAAAAAAATGAATTCAAGTTTTATTTTTAAAAAATATATTAAAACAATCCGTATAAAATAAATTTTGTAATAAAAATCAGCGATTTTTAACTTAATTAAATTACAGCACTTCCTTCTCTAGTTTATTTTTTTTAAAAAAAATCTTATACCAATTCAAATGTTATATTAATTAGATCAAGATGATTCAAGTTTATTCAAAGTTTTGTATTTTAAAAAAACAATAAACAATTCCATATAAAAATAAATTTTGTAAGAAAATATCTGTGAATTTTAACCTGTGTTTGGCACTGCGTTTCAAAAACGCTTTTGAAAAAAATTTAATTTTTTTCTTTGAATTAATATGTTTTTGATGTTTTCAAATCATTTTTATGTGTTGATCTCAAAAATAATTTTTAAAAAATAAAAAAATATTCTTGACATACTTTTCTGAGTAAAAAACACTTTCAAAAGTAACCGCAACCACACTCCCAAACACGCGACCACTTCCTTCTCTAATTTATTTTTCAAAAAAAACTTAAACCAGTTTAAATCTTGTATCAATTAAATTTTTGGTTTACTTGTTAAAATGGTTCTGTAACTCTAATTAAAATTAGAGAATTTATAGTTGATATGAAAAGAACACATCTATTAACTTTTAAGTGAATAATAAATTACTCTTTAAGAAACTGTAAAGTTATAAAATAAAGTTTAATTATTAAAACAGAAAAAAGGTATTTATTGTGCATTAATGTTCATCGTAAAAGTTTATACATTTTTAGTATATAGTTATATATATAGCAGTAACAGTAATGCGTTTGAATTGATAAACAAAAAAATTATATAATTGAAGAGCGATCCAATTTCTCTATACATCTATGGTGTGGTTCTATACCTATTTTTATTGGGGATACATATGATACGGTAGATGCTGGGACGTGTCTCAAGAGAAAACTTACCTGGACAATAAATAATAAAAATAAAAACTTTGTTACTATTTTGGAATGAAAAAAAATAGAGACAAGAAAATATTTTTTTTATATCTTTTGTTTTAAAAATATAAAAATTAACTTTAAAATTATTTCAAAAACAAATTTATTTTATCTTATGCTTTTGTTTATGTTTTTTTAAGGAATCCTTTAAATTGAATTGAATTCAAAGATTTTAATATAATTTCATGTTTAGCATCATTTTGAGGGTCAATAATATAGTTTTAAAAGAAATTTAATTTTTAAAAATAATATAAAATAAATTAGAGATCAACTCATTTAATTGACAATACTAAAAAGAAGAACTTTACATTAAAACTAGCTTCTCAAAATAAACGTCTACCTTTTTTTTTTTAAGAAACCTTTGAAAGAATAAGACAGAGGTAATGAGAGTAATATAAAAAATAAAATGAATTCAATTTTTATCTTTTTTAAATATGTAAATATAATTTATTTATCAATGTAATTTAAATTAAATATTATAATTAAATTTAATTATACTAGCGAATTGATTTCAAACAATCTACAATTAAATATATTTGTGTTTTTAACCACTTAAATATATTTGATTTTATATTATTTTGTAACACCCTAATTCAAGAGAAAATTCTTTTGACCTGAAACTTGTAAAGTTTCATATTATCTTATATTTTATCAGAAAAAATAAAAATATAGTGAAATGAAAACTCGTGATCACTTGATCATCAAGGTTTTGATATTATATAATAAAAAAATATTTTTCACCTTAAAATTATAGTTTTATATTACTAACCGAACCTAATAAAATGTTCAAGGAAAATAATTATAAATATCTTAACTAAATTATAACAAATTCATGTGTAAGATACAGATGCATCCATCATTCCAAGCATGGAAAATAATATTTAAAATGATGGGTAAAATTAAACCTTTTGTATTCATCGTTGTTTTAGTGTTTTTTTTACTGAGAACCACCACGATGGGAAGCACAAAAGGGAACAGTATATTTATAGTATGGCCCTTGAATAACCAAATGCCATCACAAGTACTTTCCATCTTGCAAGTTGCTTGGTGGGACAAACAAACAAGGACTTGTGATGTCGTCGCTTGTTCTATGCACCAATAATTATCTTTTACATGTGTCTTCAGGCATGTGAGTGTATGCGGGAAGAATCAAGCAATTCTGCCGATGGATCCCACCTTTTCTTGGCTTTTCTGCCAAACATAGATTCAGAAAATGGGAATTTTCCAAAATAATTCATTTGATTTGCATGTTTTGTTTTCTAGTTTGTTGATGATTTGATATGACATAAATTAACGTTGGTTTGAATTTTGAAGTGATTTTAACTATGATGGAATTTACCTTGAAAAATATGAATGAAAGAAGAAGAAAAACTAGATTGTTTACAAAATGGATCACGCAGAGAGTTTTATTAGTAAGTAATTCTTTTCTAATAGTTTGCTCTCAGAATAGAGATTGTAACTTTTTAAATAACTATTAAATCGAATTTTACAGGATAATAATAATCAAAATCCTAATTCGAATAGAAAAATAACATAAAACCTGAGAGTACACAAGATAGGTTCTCAGGGTCTCCTCCGGGAACCCGCAGAAACAAACCCAGTCCTGATGAACAGGAACAAAGGCCAGCTTTGAAGTCCTGTTTTACCCCCTCAATTCATACAAAAGTTGGATCACATGCAAGAAGCACACACATCATCCAAAATGTCCCATCTCTTAGAATTTTAGTTACTTCACAGCAAAAAAAGAAGAAGAAGCTTATAGACACAGATGGGAAAACGCAGCAAGCCAGCAACTGGCAAAAACACAGAAGAATGTTCTGGTGAAGGAGCTACCAGTACCTACAAAATAGCACTAGCAAGGTTTTCAATAGATGATTCAAAGCCTGTCAAGGCAGGATTTTCAGCCTTTTCAGGATCTTTTTGTTAAGCTAAACGTTGCAAACACAAACAACTACGACAATAGAAGGGGGGTGACAACAGGTTAGGAAGTACAAATCACTACAAACTAAATATTAATCAAGGTCCCTAGCCTATAAATACCAAGCTTTGATCTATGGTCATGGAGTCTTTTCTTGATCCTTTGTTGGAACCCGGAAAAGACTGTCAGTAACCACGAAAATGTCAAACACCCGGTCCTGGATTAGTTTAGAGAACTTCAAACGCCAGATGCTCTGGAATCCAAGCTGATGATTTGAGGGGAAACTGTTGCAGCTTTCACTTTTGCGACATCAGCACCCATGCTAGTGGGGACGTCATGGATCTTTTTGTTTCGAGTAAATGGCATTAGTGCACTGCGTATGGGTATCTCATCTAATGAAACACAATTGCTTTATGTTTTCCAATCATTTTCCCTTTTTTTCTGAAATAGTATACTCTTGCTTCTTGCTTGGTTCAGTCGATAGCACCCGATCATTATGGCCAAGACTTTCAACACTAAATCAATCAATGACTCAAGAGATTTTGCACAATATTTGTCTTCTCATTCCATGTTCGGCTCCTCCTATTTCATCTCTGATAACCTGAGCTTCTTTTGAGGTGACTTCTAGTGGAACTACTTCAAAATCTCTGGTATTTTTGTCACTCGAAAATGGTATGGACTCTGCGACTTGACGAGGCAAGAAACTAACTTTGGTTCCACTATTAGTAAAAAGAAATGTCATCTTTTTGCCAGGGTGGAGGTCGTTGTACTGGTAGAATATCGTTGAGGCTGGGTTTTTTTTAATGGTTATCTTGTATCAGGATGAAGTTGATGGCAGTCCCTTGTGAAACAATATAATCAAATATTTTGTGGTTGCCATGTTTTTTCTACTATATGTATACATGTTTTTTTTTTTCTTATATTTATTGACCGAGGTTTCTTCCATTGATTATGGGAGCACATTTTCTAAGCGTAATACCAAATTGCAACTGTACTTCTGAATGTGAATACCTGATAAGGCTGGTTTTTCAGGATCACCTTCTTCTTAAGAAAACCAGGGCTTCCACACTAAAACAGGGTGAGGGGGTGCGTGTGTATGACAAACATAAACAGCTACGACAACAGGGAAGGGACGGAAGTACATACATATTATAACCAGCAACGACAACAGGGAAAGGGACGGAAGTACATGCATATTATAAACAGCAACGACAGCAAGGCAGCAAACTTATTAAAGCCCTCTGCTGATCAATACCAAGCTTTTACCTATGGTCATGGAGTCATTTTTTTATCCTTCTTTGGCACCCAAACGAGAGTATCACTATCTAGAAAGTGACAAACAGCAGGTCCTGGCTTAATTTTGAGAACTTGAAACGCCATATGGTCTGAAATCCAAGCTGATGTGTTGAGGTGGCAAACCGTTACAGCTTTCACTTTTGTGCCATCAGCACCCACTAATGGAACCTCATCAACCTCTGTGTCTGCGATTACATGGCAATAGTGCACTGCATAAGGATATCTCATCTTGTGACACACTGCTGCTTTATGATCTCCAATCATTCTCACTTCGGCTGAAACCGTATACTCTTGCTTCTTGCCTGCTTCAGTCGAGAGTACCCGAACATTTTGGCCAAGCCTTTCAACAGTAAAATCAATTAATGACTCTAGAGATGTAGCACAATATTTGTCTTCTCCTTCCATCTTTGGCTCCTCGCATCCTCCTATTTCTTCTCTGATAACCTGAGCCTCTTTTGAGTTGACTTCTAGTGCAAAGTACTTCAAAATCTCTGGTATTTTGTCACTCGAAAATGGTATAGACTCTGCGACTTGACGGGGCAAGAAACTAACCTTGGTTCCACTATCCGTAAAAAGAACTTTCATTTTTTTACCTGGATGGAGATCGTCGTACTGGTAGAATATCGTTGAGTCAGGGAGGGCAGAGTTTAGGGATTTTTTATCGCCTCTTTTGTAGCCTCGTTTGCTATAAGTTATTCTATATCTTCTTAGGATAACAGCAGCACTTACGTTTTCATTAGCGAATTCTCTGGTGATTGAAGGATAATGACCAGGTTGTAGAAGATATCTCAGGGCTTTTGGCAATGGAGTGTTGGGCAACCTTGAGTACCAATACTTCTCAGTAGGTGGAGAAATATCGCTAGGGAGGAAGGTGGCAACTTTCTTTGGTAAGGGGACATTGTCAGCAGCCACAGCCACTGTCGTGTGGGTTACACCGATGGTATTAGCAGCGGTGGAGAAGGTGATGTAGAGGGAGAGAGTAAGAAAGAAGGGGAGGAGCAGTGCACAAGAATTGACGAGAGACATTTTTTTGAAGATAATGAAGAAGTGAGCAAATACTATAACAAGTACTTGCCATCTTGCAAGTTGCTTGGTGGGACAAACAAACAAGGACTTGTGATGCCGTCGCTTGTTCTATACACCAATAATGTAATAATTATCTTTTACAAATGTGTTTTTAGGCATGTGAGTATATGCGGGAAGATCAAGCAATTCTGCCGATGGATCCCACCTTTTCTTGGCTTTTCTGCCAAACATAGATTGAAAATGGAAATTTTCCAAAATAATTCATTTGATTTGCATGTTTTGTGTTCTGGTGAGGGAGCTACCAGTACCTAGAAAATAGCACTAGCAAGGTTTTCAATAGATGATTCAAAGCCTGTTAAGGCAACTTTTTTAGCCTTTTCAGGATCTTTTTGTTAAGCTAAACGTTGCAAACACAAACAACTACGACAATAGAGTGGGGGTGACAACAGGTTAGGAAGTACAAATCACTACAAACTAAATATTAATCAAGGTCCCTTGCCTATAAATACCAAGCTTTGATCTATGGTCATGGAGTCTTTTCTTGATCCTTTGTTGGAACCCGAGAAAGACTGTCAGTAACCACAAAAATGTCAAACTCCCGGTCCTGGCTTAGTTCAGAGAAGTTCAAACGCCAGATGCTCTGGAGTCCAAGCTGATGAGTTGAGTGGCAAACTGTTGCAGCTTTCACTTTTGCGCCATCAGCACCCACTAGTGGAAAGTAAATCCCATTAGTGGGTGCTGATGTCGCACCCACTAGTGTCTTTATAAATGAATAAAGAAAGAAAAGATGTATATTCCATATAGAATTTGAGAAAGTAAATCTCTCTGTTCTCTTATCGCTTGAAGCCAAAGAATAAATCATATATATATTGTTCCTTAGAAGGTGGTTACAGAAGGCAGGAAAACCAGCTGTAATGATTGCTGGTATAACTGTAAAACAGCTATGACAAGTTAAGTAAATCACGTAACAGACTCTTCTAGCCTTGGTTTATCATCCCCTCTCAAGTGAAAGGGTTTGGCAACTATACAAAGCTGAGTTTTGAGGAACAAAAACCTTGAACTTGTGAGGTGCTTAGTCAATAGATCTGCTAGCTGCTCTTCAGTAATAACAAAATGCAGTTGTATCTTTCCTCTTGTAACTTGATCTCAGATGAAGCGAAGATCGATTTCTATGTGCTTCGTTCTAACATGAAACACATAGTTCTTGCAGCAAGGGTTGCATCCTGTTGAAGATTGCTTCAAGAGCTGTCAAAGAAGGAGCTGTCAAAGATTTTTCTGTTTCTGTTATTTCTAATTTTCATGCAAATAATGAGCTACTGTCCTAGTCTCTAGGAGTTAGTTAATATGTTATCATGTTAACAGATCACAGCATGATTTAATGCTAGAAGTTTGCAGTTCTGTTTTTCTTAGTTTGAATATATATGTGTAACGATTGCAATGAAAGTATGCAATCAGATTATTCATTCAATTTGAAATAAATCCAAATACAATCTTTGCTGCCTCTTCTCTTCTTCCTATCTTTATTTCTTCTCATAAACATTTCTCTTTTAAATACTTTCACATCCAAACAATTTCAGCAGTAGCTAAGGCAAGGCTTCGATACTTAGATTCTAGATTACTGCGAGACACTACTTTTTATTTGGTAGAGGACCAAGAGACTAAGTTACCCCCTAGATAAACCAGATACCCACTTAAACTTCACCTATCATCAGGTTGAGCACCCTAGTCTACATCTATTAATCCTTTTATTGTCAAGTGGCTTGAGGGACTTAACAATAACCCATCTTGCATTGTTCCTCTTAGATACCACAGGATCCTTTTGACTAAAAGCCAGTGAGCTGAGGTTTGCTGTTGCATGAATTGACATGCCTTACTAACAACAAAAGCTATGTAAGGCCTTATTATTGTAAGATACTGAAGTGCCCCTACTACACTTTGATATTGAGTAACCTTTTCTATAGAATTACCATCAAACTTGGACAAATTCTGCCCAACAACATCAGATGTTTTTACTGGTTTGGTATCAAACATTTCAGTTCTATGTAGTAGATTTGAAACATATTTAGTTTGGCTCAAATTCATAGAGCCTTCATTGTAAGAGACCTCTATACCTAGAAAGTAGGATAACTATCCCAAGTCTCTTTAAGGCAAAAACAAAGTCAAGCTTAACAATGAGTAAAGAAATCTGTGTTGATTATATCATCAACATATATAAGAACTATCAAAGTTGTGGATTCATCAAAGTGTAGAAACATAAAACTATTAGTCCTAAAATTGCTGAATCCCCATTATAGAAGAGCAGAACCGAGTCTTTGAAACCAAGCTCCTGATGTTTATTTCACACCATATAAAGCCTTTTTCAATCTACACATTTTGGTTGGGAATTTACTGTCCACATATCCAGAAGGTTGAGACATGTATACCTGCTTTTCTAACTCACCGTTTAGGAAAGCATTATGAACATCAAACTGTCGAATTTCACACTTAAAATTGAGAGCAACAACAATATGATTTGAATAGTTGCAACCTTAACAATTGAACTAAAGGTTCTTAAAATAATCGAGACCATGAGTTTGGTTATACCTTTTAGCCACAAGCCTGGCTTTATACCTTTCTATGCTCCCATATGGCTTGTGTTTTAGCTTGTACATCCACTTACAGCCTATTATATTAACATCAGAAAGCTGTTCAATAAGATCCCAAGTGTGGTTTCGACTCAATAATAAAATTAACAAAATATAAAAAAAAAAACCGTTAAATAAGCCATGTTTTATTTAATTACAAAATATAGAAAAAGATGCATCATTCAAACAAAAATTAAGAATTTTTGTTTATTTGATGTGGGAATCATCCTTAATAAAATTTAAATCAGAATAGGGATGTTGATAAACTGAGTGTTGAGGTGGTTGGATTTGTGGTGGAAGGTTGATTTATGATAAAATAGGAGATATGTTGTTTGTTTATTACAGATATGGGAAGAAGAAGGAGAAATGAATGAGTAAGAGAGGAGGGTTGCTCACCAGGTCATAAATTTAATATTACAAATAGATTTATTGACGGGTTAATTTCTTTAATAATTTTGTATGTAAAAATGACATGTCATTGCACATTTTTACTTTTTTTTTATTCTTTCTTTTTCTACTGTAATTCCCTTGGTATATACTAAGATAATATTTCTTTTGATGTTCATCGATAGATATAGCGAGGGACTATTTTGTCAGTAAAATTCATCATAATCTACTAAAATAATTTTTCCATCAGTGTTTCTGTTTGTATTTGTCAATTTTTTAGTAGTACGCATGTAGTATATACACAACTAGGTGTGTTGGACATAGCTAACAATTTTCATTTCAAGTGTTTGCTCTCTCAAATAATTTATTTATACAAGAGTCAACATGTTTTTTTTATAAAGATCCAAGGGAATGAAATAAATCAAAATAATGTAATGGCTAGAAAATAAAAAAATGACATGGCAAAAAAAAAAAGATATGAGAAAGAAAAGAATGTAAGAAAAAAATTAAGTATCGAAGAAACATCGAAATTTCAATGATGAAACTTATAACATCACTAGAAAGATTTTGCAAAATGAATTCATAGGTACTATTCAAAGTCAACATTGGAGGCAGTGAAGAGAGTCTAGCAAGCGAGCATGTCCCTACCTTGAGATTATTCACTATTGACTTTGAAGTTGGCTTTTCATGGTGTCTATGGATTCAACACCATGCAAATATATCTTTTTTGTGGTACTTGGTGTTTCATCGTTAGAGTTTTGGTGTGTCTTTGATGTCTTATTTTTTTTTCTTTTTCCTATCTTTTTTTTTTGCCATGTTATTTTTTCTTTCTAGCTATTATATTATTTTATTTATTTCATGCCATTGAATCTTTATTAAAAAAAAAAACATGTTGATTCCTGAATAAGTAATTTATTTAAGAGAGTAAAAACTTAAAATGAAATTTGTTAGTGACATGCGCAGCACACCTTATTCCGCAAATACTAAATGTGGGTATTAGCTACTATTTAGTTTGGAAATTATTTTTTCAGCTGTTTTGAGAAAAACTTGACTTTCTAGATGCATTGATACGAACACAAGAAAGTTCATGGAAGAATCACCGAAAATCCAAACCTGTTTCATGACAAGGGCGTGCAGGATGGCTGTCACGGGCGACAAGGGTGTGCAGGATGGTTCCATATTTTAATATATATTTTTTTTAAATATTGTTTTAAATTTTTTTAATTAAATATTATCTTTGCCCGGATCCTGAAATACTCTAAAACCACCAATCGAAGTAGAATTGACCAGTGCCGAACAAATTATTGGTCATGAAAGGCGCTCCAGTCCCCTCGCATAGTGTTGCCGTTTTAATTGACCACTGCCGAACAAATTACGGGTCACCAAAGTCGCTCCATTTCCCCCCGCACAGTGTTGCCTTTTTAATTGCTATCTCCTGTGCCAAAATAGTTGAAAGCATTTTTCAAGAAAAGCCTTCAGAAAAATTTCAGAATTATTTTGTTTTTGTTCGGAAGAGAGCTTGTAAGTTTAATTTAGAGAAGCTATGGATTTTTAATTTATCCCGCTTTCAAGTAGTCGACAACATGCTTTTATGTGAAGCCGGAATTAGAAAATAATAATAATCATGTTTGATTCCTTACAAATATTCTTATGGTTAACTGGGAATCCTGTGCTTGATTATGATATTTTCATCTCCTTTAACTCTTTTTCTTGATTTTTCTTTTCTTAGCATTTATCTAACGATTTGATAATTGTGTAGGCACAGGATGAACGTTTCTGGAACACGAAGAGTGCCAAAGGTTAGTCCCGATCATGTTTCTCTTGACATTGCCAAATTAGCAGAGTCCGTGGAACGAAAGTTGAAAAGCTTGCGTTCCTTTTCAGATCTGTGTTTCATCTACAGAGTTCCAAAACGACTACGTGAGTTAAATGAAAAGGCTTACACACCTCAAGTAATTTCCATTGGCCCATATCACCACGGAAAAAAAGAGCTACGAGAAATGGAAGAGCAAAAGAGACTGTACCTGAGGGAGTTTCTTGGATTGTGCAAGGTAAGTGTGAAGGATTTTATTGCAGCTATTGCAGAGAGAGAGAGTAGATTGCGTAATTGTTATGCAGAAACCACTGATAATCTAAGCAAAGAGGAATTTGTGGAAATGGTGTTGCTGGATTGCTCCTTTCTCATCATGTTCTTGCTGAAAGCATCTTCCTTTGATATCCAAGAAGCAAATATTGACCGCATATTCAATAAACTATGGATGAGAGAAGAAATACAGTTTGATTTGTGCTTGCTTGAAAATCAGCTTCCATTCTTCATTGTTGAGGACTTGTTCAATCTATCCAAAATACAGCACCATTGTGAGGAGCATTCCATGATTGAACTTACTCATGATCTCTTGTCAGATAAATGGTATTCATGGGTGCCAGAGGACATTCCGAAGCACTTCAAGTTGTCTGAAGCAGAGCATTTTGTTGGCTATCTAGCAATCTGTCAGCGGCCATCACAGCATATGCAGCCAACTAAACTTACAAATTTAACAGCTCCTAGTGTAGCAGAGCTCCATCAAGCTGGAATGAAGTTCAAGTTAGGGTCCAGCATAAACCTACTCGACATAAAATTTGATGACAATAAAGGGACGTTGGAGATTCCACATAAAATTATAGACGATCATACAGAGATCCTATTAAGAAATCTCCAAGCCTTTGAGCGATGCCATTGCGGTGTAAATATATATGTATGTGACTACATTACAATGCTCTCTTTCCTTGTCCCCTCAGCTAAGGATGTGGAAATACTCGTTAAGAATGGAATCCTGGAAAATTGTCTCCCTGATAATGAAGCAGTTGCAAGCCTTTTCCGCAATCTTTCCAAGGAAAATACTCTCGCCATTGACACTTTCTACTATTCTGGTTTAGTTGAAGATCTGAACAAGTACTGCGGAAAACGGAGACACAAATGGAAGGCAACCTTGAAACAGAAGTATTTTGACAATCCATGGACAATAATCTCTCTTGTAGCAGCTACTGTTCTTCTCATACTCACTATCACGCAAACAGTGTGTTCAATCATTCAAGTTGTTTGATTATGCTATTTCAGTTGTTTTCTATAAATTAACGGTGTATTCTGTAATCGCATCCTATGAAATTACTGTACATGTTCTTCAATAACTAATCAATTTTTTCTCCCTGTCTTGCTTTCTCTGCTACATAGTTAGCATAAATCAATTTTTTCTATTTCAGTTTACTCATTTTTTCTATTTCAGCTACATTTTCCCCCACATACTGTTGCCTTTTAATTTCTATCTTCTCTTTTGGAACTTGTTTTCTCTTCATCAATTTTATTTTTTTTTGCTTTATTTCTGTCTGCACTATTCTACTTTGATATATATTCGACGCTTTTCTATTGCTTTGTTTTTTCTAATCATATACATTTTGGAGTGTTAAATTCTTCGGAAAAACTTCACATAACAATTTGTTTTTTCAATCATCCTCTCTCCTAAGGCTGTATGACTCATCTCCTGTTTAGGTTTTGGAATTGAATTTGTTCTCTCTATAGTACCAAATTTTACGTGTTAATTTAGTTTTGATGCTAGGTATTATCTCAATCTAGATTTTGATTTTGTTTGAACATTTGTACCAATCAGTCATTTGATGATTCTGACACTAGCGATCATGAAGTCACAGGATGGAAGAATGCTGGGACATCAAGTGAGCTTATTGATACTGGCAAATTAGCTTGTGGTGATTAAGGTTAATCTGGCTGGAAGTGTGAATTTAGGCATAATATTCTCGACCTTCGATGAATACCAGCCAACCCTGTCAGGAACATACCTTTACAATGCTCTGAGAAAATTTCATCGCGATGCAACGATGGGGGAAAAAATTATGCTCGTTTTTGTCATAAATATATATAGTTTGATGCATGTAGATGTCTTATCAAACTTGAACATGTCAAAATCCATCCTGCATTATTTTGTCTAACAGTGTCCAATAAATCCCCTCCATCTCTAACCCACATGTACAATTGAATTTAAAAATAAACGCACAAATCTTTTTGTTAAGAGTAATAATATTTATAGATATTACTAGAATTGTGAGTAGGGTTACACCATGAGCCAAAATGTTTTTTTTATTAGTAATGCAATCGTGTTTTAAAAAAGTTTTTTAAAAATAAGATTTGAAGCATATAATTAACCGAGAAAAAAAGAATTGAGAACCTGCAAAAAAACAGCAAATAAAAAGATATAAGAAAACCGAGTAGTTTTAAAAATTCATGAAAAATCATATGGAAGATAAATAAAGAAAGATTGTGCCTAATTTCTAATGATTTAATGTTTAAATGATAAAATTATATCTATAAAAAAATAATGAGAAAAGGAAAAAAATAAACCAAACAAAAACAGACGAACATTCCAAATCTGAGCTAAGGTCTCAAATTTATAACCCTTTAAATCCTAGATATGAGTTCAATTAAAAAATTTAATTTTCAACCAATTTAATGTTGAATCATGAAATAATAAAAAAAAAATTAAAAAACTCTTCAAATTAAAAAAGTAACAATAAAAATAATATGGATCAAATTTGATAGGGAAAAAACTCAATGAAGATGAAATTGTGAAAAAAAATCTAAAAAATAATCCCAAACATAACAAATAATAATCAAAAGAATGAGAAATAAATTTAAAAAAAAAAAATAAAAGGTGTGAACTGAAAAAGAATTGTAATTTGACTCAAAATAATTCAAGATGATATTTTTTAAATTTATCACACAAAACCAAAGCCTTCAGATCTAACAATTAAATGTCAAAAAATAATAAAAAGCATAATATATCTAAAACCCAGCCCAATCCAATAGTAAAATTCAAGGATATAGTCATTCAAGTTTATGCTATCAAGGTACTATCTCTCTCTTTCATTTAGTCATCCTAGTTATTTTCTACATAATTTTACTATTTATATAGCAAATCTATAAAGAAAGATTCACATCATCTAATAAAATTTAAAAATTACAGTTGTTACATTTAGCCCTAGGATGTTGATTAAAAATTTAAAAATTAAAATGAATAATAAAATAAAACATTATTAAAAAGATAATAATAATAATAATAATAATAATAATAATAATAATAATAAAAAGAAAGAAGTAAATTTGACCATGGATCCCATCTTATCTTTTCTTTGTTGGTTTGCTAGCCATATCTCAAAATGGAAAATCCCAAAAGAGCCCATTTGATT
>Ga0325410_1005022_pt1 | contig 14710 bp, 13 predicted proteins | sample PopdelMetagenome_16_FD_206182 | JGI IMG/M metagenome (GOLD analysis project Ga0325410, IMG submission 206182) | Populus deltoides microbial communities from Bellville, Georgia, United States - Xylem-PdIQD-R3 | ecosystem: Host-associated > Plants > Phyllosphere > Stem > Wood/Secondary xylem... | reverse complement strand
TGTGTGTGTGTGTGTCCGTTCGACAATTCCATGTTTTAATGAATGAAGTGGCTTGATAGATCCACTCAATTTCCAAGACTTCCTTAAACACACACAAATCTCGTGTTTTCTTACCTCGCCTAGGGTTTCTTTCTTCTTCTTTTGTTCACTCTCCTAGGGTTTTTAAAAACCAGAATAAACAAACAAGCAAAAAAAGCAAGAAGATAAAAAAATATGTAAAAATAAGAGCTCTCTAAAGTTTTTGATTAGTATATTTTTAAGAAGTGGCGACTGGGATCGGAGTGAAAGAAGGCAAGATCTCAAGTCAATTGTGATGATATTAGGTTCGATCGAGCATTTGTTGGAATGTTAATTAGAGTTAATCGTGAAGAATCGAGGTATCAAAAATGCATTTCACAAAGCTCGATGACTCTCCTATGTTTCGAAAGCAGGTTTGTGCTCTTGCCTTCTCTCTCTTTCCGTGTGCTTTGTTTTGTAAGGAATTGAAGCTTTGTTAAAGTAACTTTGATGATTGCCAGCTACTTGTAGCAGTGGTGTCCATTTCCCCCCTTCGATTTCTCCAGTTGTTTTAATATTTTATTTAAGGGAAAATGAATTAGAACGTTTAATTGATTGTGTTTTGTTAAATACAGGGCATCTATTCAAGGAAAGAGAAATAAAATATCTATTGCTGTTGTTATTTTATTAAAGGAAATTTTATTTGTGGAATGAATATGATCATGTGTGGTGTGTGCTTGAAATGTTTTAGTAATTTTTCTGATATTTAGGAGAAAATAGATCTGCATTAATAATTCGGCTTTACCATTGCTACTCCTATATGTCTCCTGTTGATACTTTCCTTTTATATTTTTTCCCCTCTAAAATATATTTTTCCAAATTTATTTTGCAATAAATTGCCTGTCCCGTAGTATAGCGGGCTCTTGATAATTTATTTGGTGGAGCAGATACAATCACTGGAAGAAGATGCTGAATCATTGAGGGAGAGAAGTTTAAAGTTCTACAAAGGATGTAGAAAATACACGTATGTTCTCTACGTTTTCGTTTTTGCTTTGATTGGCATTATAAAAAGAAAAGCCTCTATTCATAGTATTTAGCTAATTAAACGATGTTGGAATTTCCTTGCAATGTTTTATATTCTTATTTTTTTAGATCAGTTGACACTATAATAAAAGCTAGCAGCTGTTGGCATTCGCTCAAGTATTTGTAAACTACCCACCACTCTTTTAGACTGCTAATTGCAAGTTGCATGTGGACCTGAATTGAAGGACCTATGCATTACAGGGCTCAGGATTCCTGGATTTGATTTTCTTGCTTCAGAACCTAGTTATTTAGACATAGACAGGAGTGCGGGATATGATTCCCAAAATTAAGAAAGCAAATTCATAGCTGAAACCTCGTCCCTTTTCTTATTCTTCATAGCACCCAAGTACTGAAATTCATCACTAAGAGTCCCTGCTTAAAGATAAAACAGTTTTTATATTAATTTATGTTTTTTTAAGGTGGTCAAGTTTGTTCAAATATTCCAAGTTAGTCAAGACTGTGAATCTGTTTGGCATTATATGCAGTTGCATTTTCTTTCTTTCTCTCACTTATCTATGTTACAAGCAATGGGTTTGTGAAGAATTTATCTTTGTGCTCTTTTTTTCCTTACTTGCAGTGAAGGGCTGGGGGAGGCATATGATGGGGACGTTGGTTTTGCTAGTGCTTTAGAAACATTTGGTGGAGGGCATAACGATCCTATTAGTTTGGCTTTTGGAGGTATTTTTACTTGAAATTCTATTTATTTGTTGTGGCTCAGATGATGATGGACATTATTCTGTTGTGCCATTGGAGAGTTGCAAGCACCAAGACTTTTTCTTCTCTGTTGCTTGATTAGTTGTTGCCAATCAAGTGCAGTACTCATTTCAGTTTGTAGGATGTCTTAGTTCGCCCTGGTTAATCTTGGTAGTGTTGAAATTTTAATTGTGTTTACTGAGATTATTGATTGAACATCTTGTGCTAATGTAGGCCCTGTTATGACCAAATTCACCATAGCCTTGAGAGAAATTGGGACATACAAAGAAGTTCTCCGATCCCAGGTAACATTTTGTAATTTATTGCACTGAATGCTTGACACATTAACATCTCTTCTTCTAGAAGTGATTCTGTTCTTATTGTTATAGCTTAAGCTTAGTTAATTGAACTTAAAAAAATACTTCTGTTACAATTCCTGTACTTAGTTCGTAAGCTGAAGTGTGTTGTCAAAGGGCAATTGCATACATGTTCAACTTCTTTCCCTTTACAACCCATTTGAGCACCTGATAAACGGGATCTTTCTAGATAACGTTTCAAATAGAGCAGTAAAATAAGATCATTCATACAAGAACTTCTTGATGATAAAAACTTGTAATAAACTTCACATCTAATGCAAGTCCTAGATAATCAGCTGGAGAAAGCATAGGCATCTAGTAATCCTGAGCTCAAATAGAGTATTTGAACCCATGCTACATAGAACACAGAATTTTAGGTACAATAGCTGGCATTTATTGAGCTTATCTGGAGAAAACGATCCAGTTCTTGCTCTTCCTTAAGAAAAAATATGTTTTGTTCTCTGGTGTGACCTGTGCTCCTTTCCTTTTGCTTTTCAGGTTGAACATATGCTGAATGACAGATTATTACACTTTGTCAATATTGATTTGCTTGAGGTGAAGGTACTTAATATTGCCAAATGCCTATCATTGTCTCCTTATGATGGTCAATGAATGTCATGCAAATCTGGGGGGAAGGCCAAGCAACCAAGTTCATGCAAAATATAAATTTTGCAAGGCTGTGATGTGACTTTTCCTTATATTGTAACTTAAATATAGTACCATTTAGGATTGATTTATTGATAGCCATCCAACTTTCTGTGCTGCTCTCTCCCATCAGATCCACATTCTCCAAATTTGTTTGTTCAACTCTTGATTATTGTGAGATCTCTAAGGAGTTTTATGGTTTCCCTGTTGTGAAATTGCAAATTTGTTTTCATGGTTTCATTTGATGTGTCTGTACACTTTAATGCTCCCCAATTCCTGGATATTGCGTTTAATTGCTACTTTAAAAAATCTTCTCTTAATGCAGGAAGCAAGGAAGCGTTTTGACAAGGCTAGCCTTCTTTACGACCAGGTATTTCCCTCTTTATAAGATTTTTAATATCTTGCCATCTTTTTAGATGCCATTTGATTGAATGAACTTATCATGGTAATTTAACATTTTTTCAGAATAATTCTAGACTCTTAGTACCATTAACTATGAAGTTGACTGCTAGTCAGAAATGTTGGGATGAACCTATAATGGTCTTTGTTCAGTCTAAGGAAATCTTTGCTATTGCAATAATGCTACAGTTAAGTTTATTATCATCCCAAGCTATCTTTGCAACCTGCAATGGTAAGTGAAGTCAAACACAGCATGCAATTGAATTGCACAACTTTTAGGCCGACAAATTTAATACACTAACTGGAATTGAGCTGAAATCTGCTGCATCACACATAAAAGAAAAGGCGCACACACACACACATGTATGTATCTTTATGTTGCATTGGGAGGTAAGGTTTTAGTTATCGAAGGATAATTGACTTTGTGCTTCCAAAGCTCTGTTTGGCCTGGTATGTTACACATATTTCACCATGAGCCGTGGAATAGGAACTCAAGATGTGCAGTATCCACAGTAGCATGGATGTTGCATCACGATGATGACTTGCTCATGCACTGTTAACTAGATTTTGGGGATGTTCGAGTTGTTTACACATGGCCATTGCTAATAGGGTGGATATACAGAATGCAACTTGAGCCATGAAGTTCCATACTTGAATCTATGCAAAATAGTCTTTTGTTTGTAGTTAATGTTCACATATGCGACAGGCTCGTGAGAAGTTTCTGTCACTGAGGAAAGGCACGAGGTCTGATGTGGCTATTCTTTTGGAGGAGGTATTATGATTTTGCTGCGGTTCTTATCTATGGCTGTGATCTTGAACATCCTCCATTTTATATTTCTAATTGATTTTTGATATATACCAGGAGCTTCATAATGCAAGGGCTGTGTTTGAGCAAGCTCGCTTTAATCTAGTAAGTAAAACCCAAACTAGCTACTTCATCTACCACTCCTTTTTTTAAAAAAACTTAATATAGTTAATATTAACACTTATTCTGATATTTCAAGAACTTGGATTTTATAATCTGCTCACTCTGCATCCAGGTAACTGCTATTTCTAATGTCGAAGCAAAGAAGAGGTTTGAATTTTTGGAAGCAGTCAGTGGGACAATGGATGCACATCTTCGTTACTTCAAACAGGTAGGACACACGGTGGTACTTCTGTACTTTATGGACTTGCTTTAAACTTTATCATGCATATGCTCATGTAAAACCTTTGTTGCTTGTAGGGCTATGAGCTTTTGCATCAAATGGAGCCATACATTCATCAGGTTTATTTTACTATGTATTTCTGTAGATTACTGTCAACTCTTCCAATAGTCATGTCATTATATTCAAAATATGTGAAACCTGATTATTGTTTTGAGGAAGACTATGTTTTGTTCATACTTCCTGCCAAAAAAAAAAAAAAAAGAGAAAGAAAGAATAAGAAGGAAAGAGAAGAAGAATAAAAGGATGATTATGCCATTCAGAAGCTCCATTGGATTTTAGTCATCAAACGACTTTGCCATTTAAGTGAGCGCTGACGAGGGAGGTTGGTGAAAGGAGATGTATTCGAGTTGCTTATTCATCGATAGGCCTCTCCTTATTCATTCTTTTCTATAGGGCAGGCCTGAAGACCAACAGTCCAGCAAAGAAGCTAATACCATTACACTGTGAATGGCATTTCGTAGAATCAACCATCAATAATATGTGAGCTCTGGCCATCTTAGAAGCTTCACAATCTTGTGCTCCAATATAAATCTTAGCTTTTGGGATGTTTGAATGGTGAGGAAGGTTGGTGTGGTGACCCCTACAATTTTGAAGAGGCTCTATTTTATACGAGTAAATATTTGTGGATTGGCAAGTATGAGGATGTGTACAGAGGCGAGACTTTGGCAGGGTTGGTTGTCTCAATGACTAGCTAATATCAAAGTATTCAACTTGCATTTATGTGCCTAAATTTGTTTGATGGGAATTGATTTTGGTTAGTTTTTAACTTTTCTGGACTTCCTACATGTCATTAATTTTGTATGTTGAACTGTAAGGTCTTGGGTGAACATGGCACAGGGCAAGCACAATGGTAAAGAAAAAAAGAAAAAAAATGGCAACTAGTCTTTTCTTAGTTGACTCATGGAAACAAGACGTCTCTTGTTGTTTTTGCAGGTTTTGACTTATGCTCAACAATCAAGGGAAAGATCTAACTATGAGCAGGCATCTCTCAATGAAAGGATGCAAGAGTACAGGAGACAAATTGATCGTGAGAGTAGATGGTCTTCCAATGGTTCTAATGGATCTCCAAATGGAGATGGTATACAAGCCATTGGTAGAAGTTCACACAAAATGATAGAGGCTGTTATGCAATCCGCTGCAAAGGGGAAGGTGTGTAGAACTTTTACACCTATGAGGGAACTTTTACAGATCATTCTTTTCCGGGTGAATTTTACTTCTAAAACAAGAAGCAAACTTTCAGGTTCAAACAATCAGACAAGGTTATCTGTCAAAACGATCCTCTAGCTTGAGAGGTGACTGGAAAAGAAGATTTTTTGTTCTTGATAGCCGAGGAATGCTTTATTACTATCGTAAACAGAGCAGCAAACCTTCAGTGAGTAATTATGTGAAAAAATAAGTTTATGTATAGAGTGCTTGAAGTTTATTCTGTTCTTGATGCCTACTGGATTTTTTCATCATGCTTGATATGTTTTATAGGGTTCTGGCGGTCAACTTTCTGGTCAAAGGAACAGCTCTGAGCTTGGATCTGGATTGTTAAGTCGATGGCTTTCTTCTCACCATCATGGTGGAGTGCATGATGAAAAGTCTGTTGCTCATCACACCGTGAACCTTCTTACATCAACAATTAAAGTCGATGCTGACCAGTCAGATCTGCGATTTTGCTTCAGGATCATCTCACCAACGAAGAACTACACATTGCAGGTATGATGTGGGATGTATCTTGTATATGTGGCTTGGGAGTAAAAGCTGCCTTGCATTTTAAATATAATCACCATTGTTGATTTCTGGCAGGGACGGATAAGATGTTTTGTAATTAAGGATGTTTTCTGCAATAGATCCTTAACAATGCCTATTTATGCATGTCAGTGCAGGCAGAGAGTGCACTGGATCAAATGGATTGGATTGAAAAAATAACAGGGGTTATTGCTTCACTGCTAAGCTCACAAGCTCCTGAGAGGGTAACTATTCAGAGCATTGTTGGCATTTTAATTCTCAAGACTTTTTTATGAGTGTAGTTTTGTTAAATTTCAGTGTCTCTCGGCTAGTCCCCTGGGAAGTGGTCATCATCGGTCTGCCAGTGAGAGTAGTTCATTTGAAAGTACTGATTTTGATCCTTCTGCTGTTGATGAATATGCATCTGAGAGGAGCCATGCTGCCTTACATCATGAACGAGCATTCAGAAGTTCGCAACAGCAACGAACCAGTGCTGAGAAGCCAATTGATGTGTTGCAAAGAGTTTGTGGAAATGATAAATGTGCTGATTGCGGTGCCCCTGAGCCAGATTGGGCATCTCTAAATCTTGGAGTTCTTATTTGCATTGAATGTTCTGGTGTTCACCGTAATCTTGGTGTACATATATCAAAGGTAAACTTCTTTTCAAGTTTGGAAGATTTGATTTTTTGCAGTATGCTTTGTGAGCCATACTTATTTCTTAATAAACATCTTGCCATTAATGTTGGAAGAATGTGGGTGGTATCAAACGCTTGTTGGACAGCAATATAGACCAGTATCTGTGAAAGATGCTTCGAGCTCATTAAATAAAGCAGTTTGCTATCATTTTCCTTCATTCACACCAGATTCAGTAGCCTGAAGAATATTAGCTAGGTGGACAGACTTCGGGATGACTTGATTGACTTGTCAATTACTACTGTTTTTCACTTTTCACTTTATCAACAACCAGAAGATTGTATGCTGGTCCTAAGCGTCATCTCTTTCATCTTAAAATAAATTGGCAAAGTTGCTGTATAATTGGATAATTATCTTAGCAGATTAGACAGGGTTTGAGTATATGCTTATTGTTATGGACAGCACTATTCTTGAAGGTGCTCTGGTTATGTCCATTGTTAATTCGTACTGGTGATATTAATATTGTATGTTCATCGGTCCAGCACTTAACCTGTTGAATTTAATTGCAGGTAAGGTCACTTACACTCGATGTCAAGGTGTGGGAGCCATCAGTCATAGGTTTGTTCCAGTCTCTGGGAAATGCCTTTGCTAACTCAGTCTGGGAGGAATTATTGCAATCAAGAAGTGCCTTGCAGGTTGAACTCATCCCCACAGGGTAAAGAACCATCATTGAAACAAACATTCCCTTTTATCTCAAGCTGTATATAATTACTTCTATTACTCGTTGCTAATATTCATGAATGTTCTGCGGGTGAAGCTCGTTCAAGTCCGATAAACCACAGCTGCTCTTTATCGGCAAACCCAATCCTGCCGATTCTATATCTGTAAAGGAGAAGTTTATCCATGCAAAGGTTTAACTAATAACTTTGTCCCTAGCTTTCATTTCTAGAATCTGTTCTTTTAGTTGCAGATAATTGTTCATGGTTTTTTTATTTTTTATGATTGGGATAAGCTATTGTGGACATGTTAGAACTTGGAAGTGAAATCTTGGTTTCCTTTGGATGACAGTATGCTGAAAAGGTATTTGTTCGCAAGCCTAGAGACAACCAAAATAGTCAATCAGTGGCCCAACAGATCTGGGAAGCTGTTCGTGCCAATGACAAGAAGGCTGTATACCGTCTTATTGTTCATCATGAAGCAGATGTCAGCGCTGTGTATGAGCAAGCATTTTGTAGCTCTTCCCTAACACTCGCTAAAGCGATGCTATTGCAAGAGCAGACAAACCCTGAACAACTCTCTAGCTACTCAACGGGGAATTCATTGGATAGGTCTTCCACTAGCTCTTTAAACTTTGCAGGGTCAAGTGAAGGCCTGACCTTAGAGGATCTAGATGGTTGTACCTTGCTTCACCTTGCTTGTGAAACAGCCGACATTGGCATGCTAGAACTCCTCTTACAGTATGGTGCGAATATAAATTCAACCGATTCTAGAGGTCAGACACCGCTCCACCGTTGTATTCTCAGAGGCAGACCTTTCCTTGCAAAATTGCTCCTCTCAAGGTGAATTTTACTGATCCATGTCTTGTCATGATTACATCACGCATGTGCCATGCAGTTTATCACTTATCATCTTTGATATGCGCATCACTCTGTCCAGCATGCTTCCTACAAGGGAAAAAAAAAAGCATTATTAAGATCTATGAAATGCTTTACTAAATTGTCCTAATGCATTTGCAGGGGAGCAGATCCACGAGCTGTTAATGGTGAAGGTAAAACCCCGCTTGAGCTTGCCATAGAGTCCGGCTTTGATGAGAGTGAGGTCCTTGCATTATTATCAGATTCAAATGGTTGACATGCTCAAGAGGAATATATTTGATTGGTGACTACAATGAAGCTGGAGAGTTGAAACATAAATTGGCTGTGGTATTATGCTTTTTTTTTTTGTAAGTATATTTTTAAGTTTAATCTCCATTGAAGATGTAAGCAGGGTTTGAAATAGAGGAGAGTGGTAGGTTGGCATGCCTGCCCCAGGGGCATCTCTGCAAAATTAGTCGGTCAAGGTTGTATTGATAACCTCCCCCTGGTGAGAACGAAAGGGTCTGCTATGTGAAATGGTTTTGTTTAATCAGCTTGTTTTGTTGCTTTTTGTGGTGGAGCTGAGAGATTTAGGTTTAGGGCATTGTGTATTTGTACATTTGATTTATTCTAGTGAAGCTTTCTTGTGAATGGAAGTTTGCACCATCCAGAAAAACAAAAAAAAAAACCCGCAAATTTTTCAATTAGAATCAAGTGCTAGATAAATGCTGTGGAGTTGAACTGAAAGCCAACTTTTTTAATCAACTTGAGAGAATTGAATTGAGAAATTTGGAAGAGTCCCCAGCAGCCTGTGTTTGACTAGACACTTGAACGTACCTGACAGGCATGTGCAGGTTAAAGAAAAGCCGTGGTATGATGACCAGCCATATCTCTGATGACCTGATACGCGGCAGTGCTGTCAGACTTGAGAAAGGGAGCCGGTTCGTGATTGATTTAGGAAAGAGTAGTTAGGATTGAGGGAGTCAATTGAAGGAAACGTTCCACCTGATGATAAAAGAAAAGGGGGTGAAAGGAACTGGTCCTCCCTGAAATTGCTCTGCCCAGGTCTCTAAACCCACCCGTTCAAGGGAGGTGTTCTCTGCAATACGACACTGTAATGAGTTAAGCAGCAAAGGGGACTGGTTAACGTTAACAATTAATAACTAACACTAACGTTAATTAGTCGGGCAATGGTATAATTATTACTTGAGTACTACCAATGACAGATGAGGGTGACAGTCTTAAGGTTAAACATGTTGTTGTCTTGGATAGAAAGATGATGAAGAAAAGCAACCGCTGCAATTGTGATGAGGTAAACAAAATTATTTGAAGAGGATGCCACTTGGAAAGAAAGAATTAGAAGAATTGTCCGAACAATTTTCAGAATTCAAAATTGATTCTTCACGAAAAGAATTTTTTGAAGACGAGAGTATTGTTACAACATATGAGGAAATTCATCAATAGCATCAATAATAATAGCTGTGACTGAGGGAATAATTTTACCAAAAAAAATAAAATAATATATATATATAAAGAAAGAAAGAAAGAAAGAAAGAACGACAGGGAAATGCACTTCTTCTCGGGTGAAGAAAAGAAAAGAAATATATAAAATTACAAATCCTACGACAAGACAGTGGCATTTGTTTAATAATCATAAAAAGTAAAAACCTCATTCCAGCACAGATTCCCGTGATGTTCCTTCCTTGCCATATCAACGGTCAAGTTCTCATCAAGACATCAACAAATGAACTCCTCCTCTACGCTGTCGCTCGCTCGCTCGCACCCAAACAGAGTTCGATGTTTCGCTTTCGGCCTGGTGATAAGGACACGAGTGATGCCTGTCCTTACATGGCTATGGACCCAGCTCTGCTCTGGTCTTCTGAAAGGCGGGAAGGGAAGGGAACCCCGAGTTTTAGGATTGTTGAGGATGGATTTAAAATTGTATTCAATTTATTTTTGGATATTTTATAAATTAAAAAATATGATCTATTCAATTTTTTTTTTTTTGGGCTGCTTGATTATAATATTAGACAAACTTGTTAATTATAATTATCATGATACCTTAAATATAATTTTCATGCTTTAAATTATTACATCTTTTTACTCGGGTAAAAAGATAAACTACCTTTTATTATCTTAAAAAAATTTACTAGAAAACCCAAAAACAAGAAATTTAAAGTAAAAATATTTTAAAATAAAATAAAAATAAATTTTAATTCTGTATCTTATTAAATGTAAAAACAAAAAAATAAAATAACATATAAGTTAAATCGAGTTAATTAGATTTTAAAAAATATAATTTATTATTTAATCCGCAATATTTGTTTTTAAAATTTTTAATTTATTATCATTAATAATATTTATATTTTCCGAGTTTGATGAATCATCAAATAAGACAAATATTATAAACGAAATCTTCTTCTTTTCTAACACCCCTACCAAGTTTTGTCCTCGTGAGAAAGAGAAACAAAAGAAAGATTGAGAGTCCCCTTCCCTCTCATTTGTAAGAAAATCGAGAAAGCGAGCGAGCGAGAGAGAGAGTCTCACACACTGAATGTGTTGTTTATTTTCTAGAGAGAGAAACTGAAAAAGAAAAAGACTCCCATAGGAGGAGGCTTTAGTTAGTAAGTAGCTGCTGTAGTTCTTTTTTGTTTCTCTATCTGCTACTGTTTTAGTATTATATTAACTGTTTTCTTTCTTTATAACAGCAAGCAGTTGAGGGCCTTTTGATTTTGTTCTTGAGGTAGTCAAAGAAAACGAATAGTCACTACTCTGACTTACTATTAGAAGAAAAGAAGATTGTATCATTTCTGATGTTTTTGTGTTTCTGGGGTTTGTTGAAGACCTTTTCCTTGGTGAAATGTGGTGTATTTTGGGGGCAGTAACCAATGCGTACAGTGTGAGTGCAGCTCTCTTAGTGTGAAATTCACCGAAGAAGTGGGAATCAGTGACGTTAAGATTCTTGGTTTCTTTCTGGTGAAGATTTTGAGTTGGGATTCGATTTTTATCTCATATTATCCCTTAGTTTCCAGCACTTGGAAAAAAGTTCTCTTAACAAATATGGCTTAATATATATGATGGGGTTTCTTTAAGAAACTGGTCCTCTTGAAACTCCTGGGTTTCTTGTTTTCAAGCTCCTTGGAGTTGGTGTCCTTGAGAATGCTAAAGATTGAAGCTTTATGATTAATGGTTCTTGGGTTTAAGCGAAAATCTTGAGTTATAAGGAGTTTTGAAGATGTGGGCTGTGGAGATTTTGATGAGCTTGTGGTATCATTTATAGGGTCCTGTGGGAGGTCTTGAGGCCTTTTAGGTCCTAATGGAGAAAAGAAGATACAGTCTTCGAGTTAGCAATAGCAAAGTCACAGCTTCACTGCTTTTTCTGTTCGTTCTTTGCTTGTACTACGCAAGTGTACAATGTCAAGAAAGTAGTAAAGTCACACCTCCATCTCCTTCTACTCCAACCCAATCCAAGAATGGACTCAAGAGAATACTTGTAAGCATCTTCTTAGGAGTCTTGACTGGATTAATAGGAGCCGTTGTTTTTGCTTTTGTAGTCCGTTTCTTGGTCCGGTACATGAAGAGAACTCCGATTCTCAAAGGCCCAGTTATATTTTCTCCAAAAATCACTCCTAAAAGTCTTCAATCAGCTCTTGAAAATGAGAATCAATTGCTAGGTTCAAGCTCCAATGGAAAGTATTACAGGACTGCACTGGACAATGGGCTAACCATTGCTGTCAAGAGGTTCGAGCCATTTGAGATTGGCTCCCCTGAGAGGCAGAGCAAATCAGTAAAGAGAAGGATACAGCAGGAGCTGGAAATGCTAGCTAGTTTGAGACATCGGAATCTGATGAGTTTAAGGGCTTATGTTCGCGAGCCAGATAGGTTCTCTTTGGTTTATGATTATGTGCCAACCGGGAGTCTTGAAGATGCAATGAATAGAGTGAGAGAGAATGAGTTGCAACTTGGATGGGAAGTTCGGCTTCGGATTGCCGTTGGGGTTATTAAAGGGCTTAGGTATCTTCATTTTGAATGCGCCCCTCAGATTTTGCATTATAATTTGAAGCTCAGGAATGTGATTTTGGATGCTGAGTTTGAACCAAGGTTGGCTGATTTTGGACTGGCTAAGCTTACGCCTAATTTGGATAGAACTACGTCTGGATATAGTGCTCCTGAGTGTTTCCAAGATTGCAGGTACATGAAATTAATTTGTTGCACTTCTATTCAGCGGTAATTATGACATGACTCGATGACTTGTAATTGTGATACTTCAAAGTTCAAACATGTGGGAGCTTCATCTTCATCACTATGCATGGTCTCTGCATCTGAATGGTTTCTAACTATTGCGTTTCTTTTGGCAGCTTAATAATGTGATAGTTAATTATATTAACGTTTAACTTGCTTCATGGCTCTCTTTGGTGTCTTTGAAGATTCAACTGTTTTATTAGGCTGTAAACAAGATGAATCATCTGACTAAAGTGAAAGCTAATCTCGCTAATAAACGAATGGGAAGCAAATGGAATTCGCTAAGCACCTTTATAAACAAAATTAATCTCTCTTAGCTAAAGTACCTTTAAGAGGTCTCCACCCAGTATGCTTTTATTGGGATTTCTTGATGCTAATTTGCTGGGGCTTAGAATGTGTTCAGCCATGATCTTTAGCTTTTATTTTTTTACGATATGCATGATTGCTTTCTTTTATTTCTGATGCATGCTTTGTTTTAAAGCTAAAACTTCTTTATGTGGTTATATAACAAAGATGAATGGATATTTCCAATTTCGATAGGTACTCGGATAAAAGTGATGTTTTCAGCTTTGGGATGATATTGGGTGTTTTGCTAACTGGGAGAGACCCTACAGATCCATTCTTCGGGGAAACAGCTAGTGGGGGTAGTTTGGGTCGTTGGCTTCGACATTTGCAACAAGCAGGGGAGGCGCGAGAGGCGCTTGATAAGAGTCTTCTTGGGGAAGAAGTTGAGGAAGATGAGATGCTTATGGCAGTGAGAATTGCTGTTGTTTGTCAATCAGAAATGCCTGCAGATAGGCCTTCAAGTGACGAGCTTGTCCCCATGCTATCCCAACTGCACAGTTTTTAAAGGAAATGTAAGTAAAATCGCTAAAAACACAGGTCAAATTGGAATTTTGTTGAGTTCTTTGGTTTGCAGTTCATGTGGACCAACTCTTTTCTCAGATTGGTAAAGAGGTCATGATGTGGAGCCCTATGGTTGCTTTTTTTCTTTGGTTTCCACCAATTCTTGAATTTGTAAGTTCTGCTAATTATCATACAGTAGTTTACAGTGTTGTATACCTAACCAGTGCTGTGACTGAAGATTGGTAAGTCAAGGAGATTACTTACTTTAGAGGAAAAAACTCATTATCAATCGACTACGTGGGACACAATCTGCATTATCGTGTTCTCTCTTCTAACGATGGTGGGATTGTGTTGGCTGTCTTTGTTTGAACGAAACTTTTTGGAAATTGCACGTCCTTTTACCTTAAAAAATCACGCGGTTCTCTGTTTATCTACTTTGTCTGTTAAGGGTGCTGTCAATTCCAAAGCAACAGGAACCTTTAAACTTTATTGCATCAAATTAGATCCAATTGTGGATTGATCTTTGTTGAATGTTGCCTGTGTAGGCAACTTGTCAATGTTCATGAACCTTTGAACTTCACTGCATCAGATAGAACGGGGGTGGAAGTAGATTTTATTGCATATGCAACGTGTCAATACATGCTTGGCAATATGCCTTTTCATGTGGGAACTTGTTTGAGTTTGGGACGGCCATTTTAATATCGCAAGACCATCCAATCTGTTTTTTTGTTCTTTTTATTTCATTGAAGTTGAATGCAGTGCGGTTTATTCTTGCTTTTCTCCTTTCTGGGTTAAGAATGACACCTTTTCTTTGCCTTTTTAATTCATTAAACAGCTAGAATATCTTCTTCATGTGGACAGTTCACGCATGCATGTCACTACCACCAATAAAGCTCTACAGCATATATTCTATTATGAACTTAGCTGAACTTAATGGTTTGGAATCATTAACTCCAGCTATGTGTCTCCTGTAAATGTCTTTCTGGGATTTCTCCTGTTTATATTGAAGAGTGAAAGTCGATGGGATGAGCCTAGTAGTGAGCATGTATATGGTAAAATGTACCTGATGATGTGGGTATGCCTTGGGAGCATGAAAAGCCTGCAAAAAAGCATGAAATGGGATACTGAGAGATCGGAAAGGTCATGCTTCCGGGACCAAAAGCAGGAACATGGTGCGAAAGGCTTTAAGTTGAGTAATAATAGAAAGTGTCAATTGCCCCTTACAGCTGTAATTACCAACCATTCCTTTGTGTGGATTTACACGGGCACTTGCTGCGTTATCTGGGAACGCACAAACGGTGATTTACAAAAAGAAAAAAAA
>Ga0325410_1005019_pt1 | contig 14711 bp, 9 predicted proteins | sample PopdelMetagenome_16_FD_206182 | JGI IMG/M metagenome (GOLD analysis project Ga0325410, IMG submission 206182) | Populus deltoides microbial communities from Bellville, Georgia, United States - Xylem-PdIQD-R3 | ecosystem: Host-associated > Plants > Phyllosphere > Stem > Wood/Secondary xylem... | reverse complement strand
CAAAAATTGAAGTTTATTTAAAAAAATAATAATAATTTCATCATAAAACCTATCCTTGATATCCTCCTGTCTAAACCATTATTAATCTCGGTTAATAGCCGTTGTTATCCCATTTCACACAATGCGTCCTTCTAGAGTGGTGATTTATCTCTCTCTCTTCTTTTTTTCTTCACTGTTGGTTGGATTATTTAAAAAAAATTAAAAAGAAATTGAGTATAAAATAAATTTAATTAGGCAAATTGATTTAAAAACCTGTCAACCTAATGCTCTATCTAAATCAAGTCTTGAATTAAATTTTATAAGAGTTGATTTAAAATAAATTATTTAAATTAATAAATTTTAAAATAACTTGAATAATTAATAAAAATATAATATTATTCACAGAAACTTTTGGGGCACACGTGCCATAGGATTAGAGCTGTGTGAGGGTGTTTGGGTTAGAGGTGGAGGTTGAGGTTTGGGTGTGGGACCCACTAAAAAGCTATGAAAAGCAAGAAATATTAGCTTTTATGGTTGAGTTTTGTGCATAATTAGATTGTACCCAACCACAACCTCAACCACAAAAGCTAAACCAAACACATTTTTAGGTCGCAGGAATTTAGCCTATTGCGTGAAAGCTATCAAGATACATGCATTTCCAAAAAAAATAATTGAAATTGATCAAATAAGCCCTAAACTACCATATATATATAATAGCTAGCCTGTTAAGGAGCAAGAATGCTTTCCGCAGGTTATTATAGCTGAGGATTGAGCGTTTGGTTGGTATGAATGTGAATCCTCTAAGACACGGTTTGAATAAAGTTTTTGTAAAATAATATATTTAAATTTATTTTGGTTTAATAATACAGTTTGGTATATTTAGCGCAATTACTTCTAAAGAAAATTATTAAAATGGGCTGGGATAAATCTTTAAAAAGAAAAATGGTAAAAAAAAAAAGAAAAGAAATAAAATGGGAAGCATACCAAAACTATAATAATAACAATTATAGTATTATCAAAAACACCCTGGTAGCATAAATTTAAAGCTTGTTTAGAAGTATGGTTGCGATTGCTTTTCAAAATGATTTTCACTTAAAAATATATTAAGATAATATATTTTTTTAAATTATCAACAGATTAAAATGATCTAAAAATATCAAAAATATATTTATTTAAAGTAAATAAAAAATTTAATTTTTTTAAAATATTTTTAAAATATAAAAATAAACAGAAATTTAACATTGAGAATTTTACAAGAAAAAAACCGTAGCAACATCAAAAACTTTTTCTTACCGTGTTAATTTACAAAAACCTGTTTCGAACCATGCTAATTGTTTTTTTATTAAAAAAATCATGGATGGAATTAATGGTAGGCAGAAGCAGAATTCCGTACACAGGCTGTTGATATTCCAAGGACGAATCTCTTGCGTCGCACAACGACGCCGTTTCTTTTTTTTTTTTGTTTTTTTTTGTGGTAAGGTTACTTGCTGTAATTAACCACCGACATCCTTTGCATTGAAGTACATTAGCCATGGCTAGCAAGCACATTTTATACGGTACGTACGACATGTCGACGAAAAGGAAAAAGGGATTGATTAATTGTTTTGCTTGCCCCTTTATCGACACTTCCAGCTAGATTTGGCAATGTCAGACAATATTAAGAGAGAAAAGAAGGCAAAATCAACCTTTTGCCGCTTCTATCTTGTCTGGAAAAAACAACTGATTTGATGCTTTCATACAAGATAAATAGTCCACAGTTCCCTTTGCCTGGTCAATCTAGACAGGAAGACACATGGAATAACAATGAATCCATTTGTCTGGGACAACCTTGAATTAATGGAAGTAGACACATGATAAAACAACCAACAGTTTATGTAAATGGATTGATGCAACAAGCATTTACATATCCTGCTGGGAAATCATTGTTTTCCTGGCATGCAATGGCCATTGCCACCCCCCATCGCACTCCATGGACAAGTCAATCCCATTTCTTTATTGGGGTAACGATTCTCACAAGCAAGCAATATCCTGATGAACTGTACTGTGTTCAGAATCGTCAACCACTCACAATTCTAAGCACTCACGAGTAAACATCTGAATGGGGTCGACATCTGGAGATCAGACCCCTCGATCGCATTCAGTTGTTAATTTGGGCTGACAGCTTGATTTGAATCGATAACATTAATTAACATTACATGTTCTAGCTTCAGATAAGGATGCTCGCATCCTGCTAAAAACACTTTGTTCAACATGCATGTGGTTTTACATCTAAAATGACATTACATATTTGCTGTACCGTCCTTTTTTTGTGGATCAATTGTATGCAGTTTATGAAGAGCCTGATCCGTTACCCTATAAATTAAATTGAAAAGGAGAGAATAAAATCTCCAAAGAAGAATTCTGCTCGTCAGCTTCTTTTAACCTCTTTTCTGATCATGTAAACCTGTATGACGATGTCAGTAAAATAACCTTAGGGCATGATAGACAACTGGGTTGAAAAAAACATCAAAAGGAAGGGATGGAGAGCTGAGAATATACGTTTCTTCTCCTCTTCTTTTTCTTCTTAAACTCTCCATGTTTATACGTTTTTCTGCCATATCTTTCACATCCATGCGCACCTGAGAACAGGATAAAGAGCTATTATAGAAGCCAGAAATCAAAAATGTGGAAAGAAAGAGGATGACAAATATGTACGATTTGTATCTCCTTATTTATTCTTATTAAGCACATTTTCAGGATGAGAACCAAGGTCAGAAAAGCTTTCAGTGCATTTTCAAAGTTACCAGTGACATGATGAGCCTTCTAAAAAATTGCATACAATATCAGCAACTAGTCACGAATTGGATCTTCTTTTCGTAGAATTAGAAAAGCCTCACAAGTTTTACTCCACGTTCAATTTCTGGAGAATCAGCACAGGGCCTATCCCGGGGTTGCCATGAGGACTCTTTTATGAACAAAATAGCTAGCCTTCCAGCTTTGATCCTCCCAGACGTGTACACAAGGTGTACCAAATACTGGAGGGAGTGGACCGGTGGTATTAGGTTTGGGCACCATCTCGTTCTTTAGAGGAGTAAATGGAAATGTTGGCTGCGTAGAAAGGGGGAGCCAAATTGAGGAAAACCCAGGAAATCATTCTTTGCAACTACTACTGCTCTCTTGTGCTCAAACCACATAATTTCACTATCTTGCCGGGAAAAAAATTCTCTCCACCAAAGAATTATTATGCAACCGAATATTATATACAGGCAGCATTTTATAGCAAACTTAACTACATTGATTATTTAAATGATTCATGTACTATAACCCGTGATATGATCATCATCACGAGGTATAGAATAGTTTCAAAGAAAAGAAAACACTCGTATTGATGTCCAGACGTTACCAGATTTTGAATTTAGAGCTCTGCATAATGTTCAATAAAGAAATCATGAAAAGTAGGGAAGAATGCGATAGTGAAATTATAGCTCCTGGCCAGCACTTCGGAGTGCCTGGAGTGGCTCCACACAATCTTGAACAGTAACCACCAATTTTTTTTTTGTTTTGTCATCTCCCAAATCTAAATTTTGGCTGCTAATTCTCCAAACTGATGCTGCAGGAGATGTGAAATTCCAGCCTGTGGGAAAAGTTGCAGTCAGTAGTTAAAATCCTTAAACTTGAAAATTCATTTTATTTACTGTAGGATACCAAGACACAACATGGGGGGTGATCTATTCAAGCATCATCTGAAATATGGATACCAGCCAAACTAGATTGCCAGTTGCCGCTAATGATCCTGCTGCCCCCTAAGAGTTGCATGTCACATACAAAGCACGCATGCACTATCAATAGTCAACATCAAAATTATTACACCCTGCAGCTGAACAAATCAATCATTCAGGTTTTATTCAACCGACCGAGATTCTAACACTACACGGAATTTAGCATAAGCTGCAAACTCCTAGTAAATACTGCAGCAAAGCTCTGGTAGCATGTGTATCAACAATTACCAGGCAGACTTCATCATTTCAAACATGTATTAATAGGGAATATAAAAACAAAAATCTCAGTATATAGGTTACTTATTTTATTACCAGGCAGAGTGTTAAGCTCCTGCAAGTTAAATCCAAAAGAAATTACTGTAATTGCCTGCTCAATGAAAAAGGAATGGCCAAACTCTCATATTTCACAGAACAAAACGAGAATAAGAAACCTTGCATAGTAAACAAAACCTGTTGTAAATTTTTCAATTGCATGGAGTTTCACTCTTTCCTTCTCACTGTCATCATTCTCCACCATTAACTCAACTGAGTCTGCATTTCGCTCAAAACCAGGTTTTATTTGCCTTCTCCTAGAAAAGCACATGCACACGCACCAGTTACAGAATGAAGCAGAAGTAGTGTTTCAGTGAACTGAAATTTTAATTTCCATGACAAATTATGTAGACAAAAATAAGGAGATTCCCTGATTTACATTGTCCAAGCAAACGATTTATACACCTGGGAATCCTTTCATGTAATCTTGTCTATTTGACGTGTAAGAGACAGCCGTCTCATCACCTCTGGCAAGTACGATTCTTCAAAAGGAAATCTCTGAAAACTTTCCTTCATAAACAGAGGAGATAATCCAACAATTATTTGAGGCAATCCTTAAATACTGACCCTTTGTTAATAAAAACAAAGAGAGTACAACCCTTCGGGCAATAATTCAATACTACAATCTAGGGCTTGCGTGAAAAAAAGCAAGAATACTGAGTGCTGCCTTGATATAATTGATGCCAAATGGAAAAAATCTAATGTTTAACTTTCCAAAACCTTCAATCATAACTCTAAACCTTTCTATAAAGAATAGTTCAATATAAACTAAAGCATAATCTCTTACAATAATGTACTCAGAGTTGAAAAGATTGAAACTTTGCAAGAGCCACTACCCTTGAAAATGATTTGCACAAAGAAGCAAATTTTGATGTATCATTAATTTGACGAGATAAGGGCAATGCTGCATCCATCAGTAAAAGCTCTCGCAGTCCTTCCACTTCGGTGAACATAAACCTAACAAAAAGATAAAATGAAATTTTAAACTGAGAAAGAAAAGAAAACAACAACTTTTTAAAAATGTAAATTAAAGCATCCCCCTTTTTTTTTTAAAAAAAGCATCCCAATTTTTACCTCTGTTGAATGTGGAAGCTGATAGTGAACAACAGTTCGGACACCAGGAATGTCGAGGCCTCTTGCAGCAACATCCGTGGCAACAAGAATAGCATGTTCATTTGAACGAAAATGGTCACCTGCCTGTATTAAACACAAGGGAGAAAGTGGTTGGTGTTGAAGAAAACACAAAACAATGCATGCTCCTGCCATACAAAATCACATATTTACTTATTCAATTATTTAGTTGACAACTGCACTCGTGCATTAGCTATAAGCTCAGCACCAGATGCAAAATTCAAATCACAAAATGAATTATCACATTTTGAATAAAATAATTGAAAGGAAAAAAAATAAATCACAAACCTTCAAACGAGCTCGCTGCTGCATCTGAACATGAAGTGTCCACACATTGATGCTTAGAATTCGCAAAAGGGCAGAAATATGGCTCAAAGCTGCAATCCATGTGCAGAAAACAATTGTGCGACCTTGTCCATGAACAGTCAATATATAATATATAGGTAAGCATCTTTATCTTCTTCCCTACATCTGCAGTCATTAAACTAACATTGAGAAAGCAACTGCTGAAAAATGATAAAATAAAATTTTGGTAAAAACAAAAACATGAACATAACATATAAAGTGAAAAACCAAAGGCAAAAGGTGCAATTGATACTTTCATTGACAGCTCTTGAAAGAATTACACAAGTTAATCAAGGTGAAGATCTACAGGTCAGAATGAGCAAGAAGAGGTCCAAACAATCTTATATAAAATCTGTTCCGTGTGCGCAATAAGGAAAAAAAGAACAATAAAGGATGCAGCCATCGAACTACAGCCCATGCTATTTCTCAGGACAAGCCAAGCCAGATGACCGTGGAATAATATTTTGGCCATGCAAACCAGTCTACAGACATGAATTTGCAGACGTGCATGTATGCATGTTGAGAAGTTAGAGCATATATATATATATGTATGTATGTATGTATGTATGTATGTATGTATGTATATCAACATGACCCACTCAATTGTAAAATATTTAGCGGTAAAATACATTTAGAAATCCAGAGAGAACAACCCACCAAGTACATTGTCAGCTACTTAGATTCATACATTTAATAGCTGCAAAAATTCAAATGTGAGACACATACTCAACAAATGATTCCTCGAGCTTATTTGCGACAATCGACACATTTGTCAGATCAATGATGGCAGAGTTAACTCTCATTCCTGCTCGTTCAGAGAACATTTCTATAGAATTCAGTCCATCAGCAGTTGATTGCTTTGATTTTAGTGAGCCATGCTTTAGCTTCTTGCGAAAATCAGCAGATAATGCTATAGTTGCAGAAAAAACAAAAGTCTGTCTTTTCTTTCTTTGCATTCTAGAAAGTGTCTCGCAATTTTCTGAACTTTTAGACTGTCTCCAATTGAATCGCCGGCCACAGGCAACATGTCAATAATAGACTGCAACTCACGAAAATGTCCATTTTCAATCATTCGAACCGCCCCATCCAGCACAAAGAAAGATAATGAAGGCAACTGCAAGAAGCAAAGAAAAGAGTCCAATAATGCTTTGAACAAGACAGTATGTCATATGAATGGGGTGCTCAAATGGAGGATTTGAGCTAGAGTACTTTTTGATGAAGTCACAAATACACATTGATATGAAATGGATAAGGAATGTTGTATGTTCAGGTAAAAAAAATTAATAAATTTACTTCATGAACATCATGCTGCTTTCTGGGGAATTAGCTGAGACAGGATTTGGCACATTTAATGAACTTCATTAACCGAACTTCCTAAAATTCAATCCTGAGCAGAGCTAACTGGTGAATAAGATGGTGCTAGATATGGTGGTAGGCAATGGTGGCTGCAGTGGCAACAGTTTCTTAAAGTAGTTACAGAAGTGGCAAGCTGGAGGATGTCTTCAATATATATGCATGCCATTATGAGGCAATGGTGTCAGCATGAATATCAAGAGCAACGACAACGACAGTTGGGAAGCAATAGAGTTACAATGCTAGAAAGTTGATGTAGCTATGATGGTCAGTGCAATGCGGCTAGCAGCAAGTGAGAACTGGGGATGGTTGGCTTGGGGATGGTTGGGCATAACAGTGTAGCTGATCATAGCAGGTAAGAACCAGGAGGTGAGTAGTGGTATGGAGTGTGTGGTCTCATCTAACCATCATTTGAGGTATCAGTGCAGGCAGCTCTGGATCAAGTCACGTTATTGGCACTAGGAATGAAGAAGCTAATTAAATTTGCAGATTTGATTGAAATTCCACGTTAATTTAGAGGGTACAGGATGGCTGCTATGAGCTAAACCACCATCCACTACCTATTACTCGGAAAGAATTTCAAACTAAAAATAAATTTAAATTATTAAATAAAATTTAAAATATTATTTATATTTTTTTAATGAGCTTGAAATTTATACAAATTTATATTATTTTATATTTATTTTTTATCAAATAAACAAGAATGATAATATTTAAACTCGTGATTATTTAGTCATTAATACTCTGATATCATGTTAAAAAACTAATTCAACTCAAAAACTTTAGTTATTAGATGAAATTTTAAGATATAATTTATATAATTTTTTAATATTAATTTAAAAAATTAATTCTTTATTTAAAAACAATATATTTTATTTCAGTATATCAAAATAATTAAAAATATTAATTTAAAATAAAATAATTTTTTTTAATCAATACAAAAGATTGATTTGAAGCGAAAACAAACAACCACTTGAAACAAATTAAATGTGATTGTGCCAATTTTGAGTTTTATTTCCTTGTTTTATCTAAATTTGGAAGATCCAAGTTTTAGACATTTAGCAATTATTTGGACAAAGACTAAAGAAGCACGAAGTGACTCCCTTTCTAACATCACGTCATATCTGTGATGTCTCCATTTTTGACCTATCAAACCCTACCATCACCCCTCCAATCTCATTGATACTTGTTGGTAGGACCCTCCAAATCCGTCCTTTAAAATTAAAAACTACAGCACTAATACAAGGTGTCATCGTCTGCCTGGAACCCTCCAAGGCTCCCACCCTCTCTGTCGGTCTCCTGCAGTATACAAAACCCCTTCCTGTTTCCTGCAGTCTTCTAGTTTTTTCTCCTTCCTCGAAAACTTCACTCTCTTTCTTCTCTCAGCAAACCTTAAGGCTTAAACTGTGGATCTTAATGTCGCACCTCCTGTTTCCAACTCACAAACTGAGTCAATCTAAACTGCACCGACAATCCTAGTAACTTCTTAACCTCCTGATATTCAAGAACCATGATTCCTTTATCAATTGCCAGTCGAAGTCCAGTTACGAAATTGTCTCCAGATAACCCAAAAATACAAATATCCTCTTCTACTAAGCTATCTCACTTGAAAGCAGTTCCATGCTCTTTTCACAGGAAAAACCCCAACACTATTAGCAACCCTGCAAAGTCCAAGACTCATCCTTTTGGCTCCGTATTAATAACCCCAGATCACGTTTCTCATAAGAAAGGCAAGATAAACCGGGGATACGAGGAAAGAAGAGATTCTGGCCATGTGGGTAGCCAACAGATGCTGGCTTTGTGTGGGTTTGGGTATTGGATGCAGGGGTTTAGGAGTTTTCCTTGGCTTGCTCTCAACTTCCATATGGCTCACAATCTCAACTTGCATCCATCACAATTGCAGCTTTTGCAAATCTCTGGTAATCTTCCCATGGTGGCCAAACCTCTTTATGGACTCCTCTCTGATGCTTTTTACATTGGAGGTGCTCATAGAGTACCTTATATTCTCATGGGAGGTTTGTTATCTTATATCTCCTCTGCTTTATCTTGTTTATGTTTTTCAGCGTTCATTGCTTCTGTTCAAATTGTTCTTAATTAATCATCTTGACTGGCATTCTTTAATTTTATGTTTTAAGCTTATTGTTGGATCCTATATATTTTTCTAAATCAGGCTGGATATGTGGTTAAATTTTCTTGGGCATGGATTCTGGCATTCTTTCCTTTGCTTGAAATCCCCACCTTTCCTTTTCCCTATGTAGCTATGCCTCAAGCTTCTTTTTGTCAATTTCCATCTCCATACCTCCTGTGCATGGACAATAAAAAGATGTGGAACCTTTAATTTATCAGACTAGTTATAATAGTTGCTGACTTTGGCCAGATCCTATCCTTTTGCTATCACCTGTAGTCTTTAATGAATACTAGAATTTGAAGGTGCATAGTATATGGTTTGTTTTTCTTAGATGTCTATTGTAAGTCATTGTAGGGAATTTCTTGAAGAACAAAAATAGGTAAAGATATGGCCATCACCAGATATAAGGGAAAATTGAAAATTTGAAAACTCAATTCTAAATCTATTGTGATAGTGAGAGTAAGCTCGTCATATCCTAAATAATTCTTACGAACTAATATATCTGGTTGATTGATCAAGTTTACAAAGGATGCTGACGGAAGTGAAATTCTCAGTCTTTTTGCAGGTGCTGGGTTGGGGGCCGCTGGCATTGATCCCTGTTGCACGGGAAGCCCTTCCGATTCTTATTTCATGCATTCTTATCAGTAATCTTGGCGCTTCAATCACAGAAGTAGCAAATGATGCTCTTGTCACAGAGTATGGCCAAAAAAACAGAATTGGAGGCCTCCAGTCTTATGCATTTATGGCTTTAGCTGTTGGTGGAATCCTAGGCAACTTGCTAGGTGGTTGTTTCTTACAAAAAACACCACCCCAAACCATGTTTCTTGTATTTTCAGTTCTTCTCTCTCTTCAACTAGCAACTTCATCAATAGTAAGAGAGAAATCGCTTGGTTTATTAGAACCATCAAATCACAACCTTGTGAAGACATCAATTTGGGAGAATACCAGAAAACAGCTAAGTGATCTTAAAACTGCATTAAACGAGGACAGCATCTCCCACCCTCTCACTTGGATTGTAGCTTCTATTGCTACAGTTCCGGTTCTCTCAGGTTCCATCTTTTGCTATCAAACACAGTGTCTGCATCTTGATCCTTCAATTATTGGAATGTCACGTGTGATTGGCCAGATTATGCTTCTTTCCATGACTGTACTCTATGACCGTTATTGGAAAGAAGTGCCTATGAGGAAATTAGTTGGTGCAGTTCAGTTTTTATATGCTTCTTCTCTTCTTCTGGACTTTGTTCTAGTGAGACAGATAAATCTTAAACTGGGAATTTCCAACGAGGTATTTGCTTGTTGTTTTTCGGGTTTATCTGAAATCCTTGCTCAATTTAAGCTCCTTCCTTTTTCATTGCTATTGGCTAGTTTATGTCCTCAGGGTTGTGAAGGATCTCTTACCTCTTTCTTGGCATCTTCGTTGTGTTTATCATCAATTGTCAGTGGGTTCTTGGGTGTTGGGTTAGCGTCTCTGATTGGAATAACATCTGGTGATTACTCAAGCCTGCCAGTGGGAATTTTGATACAGTTCTTTGCAGCATTATTGCCTTTAGGATGGATTCATCGTGTACCCATGTCCGAACCCATTGTTGAGAAAGAAAGAAAGCAAGGTATGAGTAAAAGAACACGGAAAAATAGAAGGGTTGGAAGAGTGTTGTTAGGCTCTATTTATGTTTACCGCCGTGAAAGAGAATCTGATTCACAGAGATAAACCAGCCAGCATAACGATAACATTTTCGTGGACACAGAGGAGTAGGAGACCGGGACATTTGAATTGTCCAAGTCTCATGTCTTCACACCCAAATTAACCCCAATTCAGCCGCAGCTAAGATTAGAATGATCCTTTAATTGGTGCAAGTCCTCTGGCAAACGTGATCCTTTGTTTAATTTCAAATGGATTATTGTTTCACAAATGTACACGCATCAGTTACCAGCTCCATTCAAGCAGGAAGTTTTCTTGATCATGGGATTTTGATATTCGATATGAAGATTTGCTTCTGATGTTTGTTGAAGTGTGTAGTTTAATTTCCAGAGGACTATTTCAGCTGCACATCAAGTTCAACTGGCAGGTTGAGGAATGGAGAAGAACAAGCAGGAAGGCATTTAGATGATGTTTGTGACTGTTCCGTTCTATTTGTGGAGCCTATATACCCAATGTTTAACTTTTGGTAGTGAACTAATGCTATGACATCTATGGTTTGGGTTCTGCTTCGTGGTGCCGTTAATAAATTCCTGAATTATGAAAGAAAAAAAAAATAGTTCGGGTGGAGGCTAGAGGGTTGAGTGTGCAGAGCAGAGGGGACAGTTGAGTAGAGAAACCAAAATTATGAACAAGAACTGGAATCATGAAAATACCTTGTGTTATTCCATATATAGTTTTGTTGACTAATCCACGCTTCCGTAACAAATTTGGCAAAGTGAAGAAGTTTGAACATCAAGCATGGATGTCACATGGTTACAATGGAAGCCACATATGTAAGAACCATATGGAACGCTAGCAACCCCGTTTCCTGTTTCAGCTTATTTGCAAGTGTTTTGCGCTCCAACAATCTTGTTGCTAGATATTCAATTTTTTTTTTATCTACAAAGATAAAAAAAAAAAAAAAAAAGAGTTGTAAATCCCAGCACTGTCAAACGATGCTTGCATGTATTGCTCCTGACAGTTATAAAAGGTGATTGACTGCCCCGCCAATCAGTTCGGCAAGTCTTCAGATCTTGTCAATTATCTTCAAGGTTGGCTGCGCTCCTTTTGTTTCAATTATTTAAAAAAAAAAAAAGCGAGCCGAAGCGGAACTAGAATGCCCTGTGTCCATACTATCAATCCACACAGCTTAACATGAAACAACTTGGCTTGTTTGAGAATACAAGCAAAATTCGCCTGCAAGGAAAAAATAATTAAGATTTGAGTAAATACCTAGAAGTCATTCATCAGCAATGGTACGTCAAACTAAGACAAGAAAAACTCTAGAAAGAAATACACAAACCTGAATGACAAAATTTTCAGCAAACATGTCTAGAGGTATAGACAGCAGTCGAGTCTCAATCATTTGGTTAACGAATGCATATCTGTGCATATGGTTATGGGTTGCATAAGATATCCTCAATTGTCAAGGGAGACAGAAAACAGCATATCAATATTCAAGACACCCATGTCAAATTTTCAAAATTATGAGGAACAGCAGCTCCATTCATCAACAATACGAGGTCATCCAGCAGTTGATATATTGACTTCGAACAAGGATGCAGTTTATCAGCAGCATAGAAAGAATGAGTGGTGTTATTAATGCTTATCCAACTGCACCGAGTAGTTTTTGTTAAGCATCTTTCTTTCATCATTGTTCTCACCTCAGATACTACATCCCATCTCCTGGAAGACGCATGTAAGTTTGAAAGTGAGACATAATTCGGAGGGCTTTCAGGTTCTAACTGAATAAGGAACCTACAAGCCAGATCCTGCATCTCAGCTTTTCCATGGATTATGGAAGCACTAACAAGCACCCCCCAAACTCTTGGACTAGGTTCCATTGGCATGGATTTAATAAAATCTAAAGCTCAGCCAAGCTGGCCTGATGGGCCTAACATATTCACAACACAAGCACAAATCTCAACCGTTGGCTTAATCCTACATTCAGTTATTGTAGATTTATAGATGCGCAGGCCTTCATATACCAATCCTGACCGGCCACAAGCAGAAAGAACCCCTACTATTGTTATCATGTCTGATTTATTCCCAAGATGAAGCATCTTGTTGTATACAAAGATAGCTTCCTCTCCCTTCCCCTGCAATCCATAGCCAGAAATCATTGAACTCCAAGATATTGGATCCCTATGAAAAGAACCATGCTCACAGACTTGTTTTGCATGATCCAAGCTCCCGCAATTGGAATAAATGCCGATCAAAGCATTGCATAAGGAAACATCATCATTAAATTCCTTCTTGATGGCATTTCCATGAATTTGTTTCACACCAATTAAACCAGAAACTGCGCTACAAGCAGGAAGAACACTCACAAGCGAAGCCTTATTAAGTTCTACTTCATCCCTCACCTGAATTTCTTGAAAAAGAACCAGTCCTTCCTCTAGAGATCCATTCTTCACATAACCATTGATCATTGCTGTCCAAGTATAAACATTCCCACCCTTCATGCTATCAAATACCCTTCTACCTAAATCAACTTTATTACACCTAGAATACATATCTATCAAGCAAGATCCCAAATGAAACTCCGAACCCAAAGCCAACTCGTTTCTCACTATAAACCCACGAAGCTCTCTCCCATAGTTCCTTTTCACCATATCCCCGTCACGCAAACTCAAAAGAGAAGAGACTGTGATTACATCAGGTTTTAACCCCTCGATTTGCATATCTTTAACAAAATCTGACATATCCTTATCAAAATTAAGGTCCCCTGAATCCGCATATCCCGATATAATAACATTCCAAGCACCCACATTTCTTTCAGGCATTTCATCAAACAGTTTCAAACATTCGCCAAATTCCCCACATTTGCTATACATTGACATAAGAGAATTGGCAACTATAAAATCCAAAACAAATCCAATTTTAAAAATTTTCCCATGAATCAATTTCCCCGAATTCAAGTCACCAACCTCACCACAAACCTTTGACATCGTTGCAAGTGTATAATCATCAAGCAAAACACCATGGCAACTTGATAAAACCAACCAAAAGCTTCATTATAAACATGATTTTTCACACAGCCATTAATCAATGAGTTCCATAGATAAACACGCTTGATTTGGAGCGAGTTAAACACGAGTTGGGACACCATGTACAGCGTATGCAGAGACGAGTTCTGTGACCAAGAAGGGGTGTTGAGTGAGACCAAGAGAGAAAATTCGAGCATGGCATTGTTGGGTGAGTTAAAAAAATATTCATAGCCCTGTCCTTTTCTCTTCCTCTAAATTAATTTTACGTTTCATCGAATCTTAGAGGAAATGTATTTGTTTTTACATTTTAAAAATATTTTTAAAAAATTTATTCTAAAAGAAAAAAAACAATTCATATCCCTGCCCTTTTCTCTTTCTCGTCTAAATTAATTCTACGTTACATTAAATCTTGAAAAAACTTATTTTTTTTTTGTGTTTTAAAAATGTTTTTAAAAAAATTTAAATTTTTTTATTTTTTTTGGCTTCAAATTAAAAAAAAATAGTATTTTCAGATTATTTTAATGTACTGATATCAAAAATAATTTTTAAAAAATAAAAAAAAATATTATTTTAATATATTTCTGAATGAAAAATACTTTAAAAAACAATAATAACCACACTTTTAAATACCCTTTAAAATAATTCAATGTTATAAGTGGATTTAGATTCAGAAGGAGATGGGGAAAATCATTTCCCATGAATATAAAAATTAAAGGTTAGAAAGAAATAATATAAAATATTATTAGAAAAAAAGCCAATTTCAATAAAAAAAAAATTGAATCGAAAATTCCATGAACATTAAAATTAAAATGAAACAACAGTACCAGGTTACAAAGCATAATTTTATGTTAGAAACATGGAAGACAAGGGAATGAGAGAGCAAATCAGAAAGATGACATGTGGAATAAGCGTCACTGAGAGAGAATCTAGTTCCCATCTTGAAATGGAATGTGCATAAATTGATTAAATAAGATAAAAAAATTTGCATATATTATTAGAATCTCATGCTATTTGTCTTTATATTTCTATCGTGTTTT
>Ga0325410_1005018_pt1 | contig 14715 bp, 9 predicted proteins | sample PopdelMetagenome_16_FD_206182 | JGI IMG/M metagenome (GOLD analysis project Ga0325410, IMG submission 206182) | Populus deltoides microbial communities from Bellville, Georgia, United States - Xylem-PdIQD-R3 | ecosystem: Host-associated > Plants > Phyllosphere > Stem > Wood/Secondary xylem... | reverse complement strand
TGGATTTTTTTTCCAGCTGTTGTTTCATGGCATTTTCTTTGGAAATCACTAATTTTATCGACAATTTTAAAAAATTAACGTGTTAATCATGCACAGTTTAGGGCTTTGATTTGGATTTTTAAGTAACTGAAGCTGTTTTATAGAAATTATGATGGGTTTGATTAATTGTTTTCTTTTTTAAAACAAATATTATTTATAGTTTGAGATGAGGTTTCTCTCTAGGAGAATCCATGGAAAATTAGCTTGATTTTTTATTGCTTTCCATTTAACGCTGTAATCTGATTTACACTGATAATTAAATTACATGCCATGTATGTAAACTACTTTTAAGTTTCTAGATTGGTGTTGAAGTGGATAATTTTTTTTGGTATTAATAGTGGATAGCATTAATGACTGTGGATTGAGATCTCTTTTAAGAAATCTTGAGGATTAAGAAAGAATGACATTTTTCACTGTCTATTAAAAGAAGTGGTCGAAGAATGGATTGTGTTTCAAATTTTGAATCCCACATGGTCAACATATTAAGAATACACTTGAACCATAGGATCGTGATTTTAAAGCGGGACCCAATTGTGGGCCCACTAATCTAATGGCCCATGTGTGTTCTGTAAGTGTTTTTTTCTTGATATTTAGCATTGCTCTTTTCTTTATCTTATCAAATATCCTCTGCATTGTTTAGTTCAATTCATTTAATAACAGTCTACCATTTTAAATCAAGAGCAGTTCAGTATGTATGATGTATCTTGACATGTTGATTTATGGTGCTAAATGGTGAAGATCTATGATTTCTGCCCCCCCCACCCCCACCCCCCGCCGTATGTTATTATGCATATGCCTAAACATTTTTTCTCTCTTTTTTTTACAGACACAAGTTAATTAATATGTCTATTGTCCTGAGCGACCCACTTCTGCAAGTGGAAACAACTTGCGGCACCCTTTTATATGAATTACAGGTTTATTTTTTCTTTAAGATAAAAAGAAACTTTATACACAATCTTCCTTTCTAGGAGGTTGCATCTTTCATTTCTTTTCTGGTGTTTTTTTTCTTGTGGGCTTAGCTGTAGAATCTGAACCCATTATTTTTCCTGTTCCAAATGAAAATAAGATAATTTGGAATGAAGTAGGGGAAACAGATACTGATAGGGATAAAATGCTGCTTGAGCTCGAACAAGAGTGTCTTGAAGTATACAGAAGGAAGGTGGATAAGGCGAACCGGAGCAGAGCTCAGCTACGACAGGCTATAGCTGACTCTGAAGCAGAACTGGCTGCCATCTGTTCTGCAATGGGGGAGCGACCAGTTCATATCCGGCAGGTTAGGTTTAAGAATTCCCTCTCTTTTCTGTTTCTTTATGACTAACTTGATTTAATTTAGCTTAAACTTCGATAAGTTGTCTGATGGATTATGAAAATGGAAAACAGAGTCGGGATCGTATGTAATAGTCATTAGAAAATTCAATTTGCATCATTGTACAGCTGCTAGTGACCATAATCTATCTAATATTAGGTGACAGTTCTGTAACAAAATTTTTTGTTGTAGAATATGAGCAAAGTTGGAGCTGAGTTAGATAGTTAGTAATGTAATAAGTTCGAATAACATTTTATTATAACCTGCCCGTTCATTAATAAGTCAGAAAAGGTTGAAATTCTCAGAATAACTTGTTGACCAGTTTTTTAAACTGTGCACCACAAAGGCATAGTCTGGTGCATAAACTAAATATGATTTTAATCTTACTTTTTCCCTTACTAATATGATCAGGCTGATCAAAATATTGGAAGCTTGAAGGAAGAGCTTCGAAAAACTATTCCGCAACTTGAGGAGATGAGGAAAAGGAAATTGGACCGAAGAAAGCAGTTCCATGAGGTTCTAGAGGGCATACGGAAGATCTCAAGTGAGATCTATGGATCTTCTGATCATAATGTGTTTGTTGATGAAGCTGACCTCTCCTTGAAAAAGCTGGAAGAGTTGCACAGACAGCTGCATGAACTTGAGAAAGAAAAGGTTTGATTATTTTTCTTCACTCTCCATCATCCAACTTCTTTCATTTACTTCTTGTCTTTAGTCTTTACTTACTGATTCATCATTTCTCTTTGCAGAGTGATCGCATGAAGCAGGTCCAGCAGCATCTAGATACTTTGAATGCACTTTGCTTAGTGCTTGGTATGGACTTCAAGCACACAGTTAGTGAGGTTCATCCAAGTTTTGGTGATTCTGGAGGATTGAGGGACATAAGTAATCTGACAATTCAGCATTTGGCTACTACAATTCATAAATTGCGCGAGGTTAAAATACAGAGAATGCAAAAGGTGACAACTGGCTTAAATTTTAGTCAATATTTGATCCTTAACATGTTATTTCAAATTGACCATGTAGTGCCTTTGTGTCATTGTAGCTCCAAGATCTTGCAACTACAATGCTGGAGCTATGGAATTTGATGGATACCCCTATAGAGGAACAACAAGAATTTCAAAATGTTACATGCAATATAGCTGCTTCAGAGCATGAAATAACAGAACCAAACACTCTTTCTGTGGAGTTTATAAAATATGTGAGTTACAGATGTTTCATATTTTGATGTTTGTTTTAGTTTTCTGTCTAGTCTTTTGGTTTGTTGTTTTGCAAAGATTCTCAGAGAATATTATAATATACAGGTTGAGGCAGAAGTTTCTCGTTTGGAAGAGTTGAAGTCAAGCAAGATGAAGGAGCTTGTTCTGAAAAAGAGGTCGGAACTGGAGGAGATCTGCAGAAAAATGCATGTGATTCCAGAAACAGATGCTGCAGTAGAATATGCTGTTGAATCCATAGAATCTGGTAAATTTTTTATGATGAGTATATTAAATGCTACTCGTACCTCTATCATTTCACTGAATGCTTTTTCGATCCTTGCTGTGGCAGGAAACATGGACCCTGAGAGTATACTTGAGCAGATTGAGGTTCAAATTGCTAATGTTAAGGAGGAATCTTTTAGCAGGAAAGAAATACTTGAAAAGGTTGAGAAATGGTTGACTGCATGTGAAGAGGAGAGTTGGCTTGAGGAGTATAACAGGGTTAAGTGTCTATGTCATCCCTTTGTAACTATTCTTCATCATTTGTTGATTTTCTTTCTTGTTTGTTACTTACATTTTGTGACTGTACAGGATGACAATCGATACAATGCTGGGAGAGGTGCTCATCTGACTCTCAAGCGTGCTGAGAAAGCTCGCAATTTGGTTAATAAAATGCCAGGTACAGGCTTTTTTCTGTGGTCAGCAAAATGAGCATATGTGCAGAATCAAATTGCACAACATAGATCGCTTGCCTTTTATTTATTGGGCATGATATAGATAGCTGCATATTTTATTTCATCATAATTTGTTTACCCTGGACAACTTTATTTTGCTTCATGTGAACCTTTTCTAGTCCAGCGTTTTATTCTGATGATTGATTTTGTTTGATCACTCAGAGACCATTTCTCCATCTTATGATTGCAATTTTGCTTCATATGCACTTGTTGCTGTTGTACATTTCAATAGCCTGCCTCTCATCTTATAATAAGTTTCTTTTTCTATTTGGGGGCAGGTATGGTGGAGGCTTTGGCTTCCAAAACCATGGCATGGGAAAGTGAGAGAGGCACTGAATTCTTATATGATGGTGTAAGTCCAGTATTTGTTTCTTAAGGTAACTCAATATTGTGTCTTCATTAAGGCTTAACTGTTTGCTGTTAACTACACGTCCAGCTCCGCCTTCTTTCTATGCTTGAAGAGTACACCATATTACGCCAGGAGAAAGAGGAAGAAAGACGGAGGCAGCGGGTATAGATTTGTCAATTCTCAGTCTGTCTAGTAAAAAAGACTCCATTACATTATTCAGTCATTCATGAATCTGTGATCATGGGTTTTTTCTAGACGTCTTTCATACAGGAGATATGCTTATTCTGATATTTTTGTGGTGGTTAATATATTATAGGATCAGAAGAAACTGCAGGGACAGCTGATAGCTGAGCAAGAGGCCCTTTATGGGTCGAAGCCAAGCCCTTCAAAGCCCCAGAGTGTGAAAAAAGCTTCTAGAGTATCAACGGGAGGTGCAACCAACAGAAGACTTTCCCTTGGAGGAGCAATGCTTCAGACTCCTAGACCTGATTTACCTCACTATAGCAAAGCTACACCACATTCACGTCCTGGCAATAAAGTTGATAGAATGCATCATAATGATCATTCAAAACCCCACCAGGATGATGGCTTTGCTGGTTTATCTGCTGGTGAGTTATTTTAAAATGCAAAGGTTATAGATTACTAAGGAGTTCGTAGCCATAACCTCTATTCTAAATATTATCCTTTCATTTCCCCCTTTTCTGTTTTCTGTTGAAGATGATATAATTGAAACCGAGCAATAACAGCTCGTCACTTTTCCTCGGTCTGGGAAGATTATCAACTGGTTCTCCACTATTTTCCTGTTGTTGACAATGAAGTATGTCCTGTCTTAGAGTATTTCTGTTGACACTAAGATGATGTTTGCACAACAGAGCACCAGCAGCCTTTATACTCCACCTGTTATATTCCCTTCAAACACAACCTCAAATCTTATCAGAGTTTTTATTTATATATTCATTTTCTTTTTGTGGTACAAGTGTCTGGACCATTGATGGTCCAGGAAAAAGACAGATGTGGTAAGGATTGAATGTTCGGTATGATTGCTTAAGCAACCAATGTTCATGCTTACTCGGCAAATTTGAATTTCTCTTTCAATCTCTTTTTTTCATTTTCTTTTTACTATTTTGCAGGGAGGAGAGGGTTGGATATTGCTGGTCTTCCCATGAAGAAACACTCATTTGGCGCTGTAAATGGTCGTGAACCTCAATCACCAATGCTGCGGCAACCTTTCTCGCCTATTTCTTCCACTGTTTCATCAAAATCCAACATGTTAGAAGAAGCAATGACACACGATGACACATCTAAGAAGACACTTCCAATAAATGATCTGTCCTTTAAAACTCCCTCAAAGACAAATACCGTTGCAGATGAAGAGAATTGGACTCCAAAGGCAATGCTAATTCCCGTGCCTACAACACCTTCAACAGTATCAGTACCCATGCAGACAGCCATGACCCCAGCTCCCCCACCAGTTCCATTTGTAGTTAATCCAGTTGAAATTCCTGAAGAGATAGAGTACTCATTCGAGGAAAGAAGAGCAGGATTCATTCTTCCCAACTCACACATAAAATCAATCATACAACTACAAGTCTGATATTCTCAAACCATGGGTGAGCTTGAATTTATGTTTCGTGGTCATTGCCTGTTGATCTAATTGATTTTACCTTCTCCATCTTGTTTCATCTTTTTCCAGGACAAGTTCTTGGTTAAAGTCAATTGTAATTGGCTCTTTTTGATAGTGTATATAGTCTACGAGCATTGAAACGTGGACTAAGTTGTTAAAATTGTTACCTCATCATCAGTGTTAGCTTCTCTTGATTTTACAGACATCTCTTTTATGTTGAGAAAGGGTCAAGACAGTGATTTTCTTTCCCTGGATTGTTACTTGATATCCTGGTATTTGTTAGGTAATACAGTATACAGTTCTTTTCTATGCTATTTTTAGAAGGGCAACAAATACAAGGATGTTATTTCTCAAATTTTTTACCATGCTAATTTTCAAAAACAGAGAGAACTCTTTCCTTTTCCCACTAGCCTCTTTGTCATGTCTGTTGCAAAAGCACAAGGCTACCCTGTTATAGAGTGTGTCCTGTCCTTTTTCTTCTTCCCTTTGAACCTCTACAGTGCAAGGAGAAGATTCTCAGGGTAAGGAGATGGGTCCTAGGAAGGTTCTTATGTTTGAGTCTATTATAAATTCAAACACAAGACATTTTGCATGCATCTGCATTGGTCTTGTTTATGGCATATTTGCTCATTTGTTTGTCAAAATTAATTCTTGCCAATTAAGTATTAAATAAATTATAATATTTAGTGTCTGTTCGGATACACGAAGGTCAACCGCTTGATTAGCCATGTTTATTTATTAGATTAACAAAGAAATCATGTATGACTATGATGTTTTGAAACATGAATAATGGAAGGACAAAATTATTTGACATAGGAAATTGAGAGTGGTCCAAAACAAGCAGGCAATACTTTTTAAGCATGTCGGTTTAGAGTGGCATTAACAGTAGATCATGAGAAATAAAGGGGCAATTAATTAGGATTTTGTATAGTCAAAGTTTTAATTTTAAATGAAAAGACAGAGGAAGATGTCAGTAGCTGGAAAAATTGGCATGGCCTCCAACTTTACCTTTACAGCTTCAAAATTATTTTTTTAAGCTTTAAATAATCACAATCTCTGCCATTTATTAGTAAGATCATTCTTATTAAATTCCCAAGACGGACGTGAAATCTTTTATTAACCAAGATTTATACTTTGAATTTTGCAATTAAAATATTTGACTATTAATTAAATTCAACAATATTAAAATACCCTTTTATTTTTTATTTTTTTAAATATTTTCCCTACTTTATTTATTTCCCCACCTTTTCCTGCAAAACCGTAATTTCATTTCCATTGAAGAAATTCTGTATCCCCTCTAATTTTTATTTTTATTTTTTCCATTTTTTTCTGTGATTCTTTAAACTTTGATGTTAATTTTCACTAACACAAAAAGCCCACCATTGAAGCTCTGAGCATTCTCTGAAATGGTGGAGATTTAAGCTAGAAAACCCACCTAATCTTTCTAATATTTGGAGATTCAAAGCAGAGTTTGCATCTTTTCTGTTTTCTTAAAGCTTAGCTTGTCTGAGCTCATTTTCTCCAAAAAGTTCTTATCTGTAAGCGAATTTGGTGTTTGTTATTGTATACCAAGCACTTGAACTTGAAAAAGTTTTGATTTTTCATGTTTGTAAAGCTCTAGAGTTTACCGGGTCTAAGGGTTTTCTTTTCAATGATCTATGAAGTGATAGAGACAAAAGACAGGATAACAGTAAATTTAGCAGTAAATTTAGGTGTGACAGCCCAGGCAAAAAAAGTGCGTGTTTAGCGTTGCCGCTATATTTACAAAAAAATATTATTATCATGTATTTGATTACAGTCTAAATATACATTACTGTTTGTGGGACCTATGACCATCTGCAGTTAAATCGGAAGACAACCAAAAGCAACTTCAAGCTACTTTTTATGCTGAGTTGCCAACTTGTTTATAAACACAGTAAATAGAGGCGCGGAAGAAAAAGAACAAGAACAGAGCAGTGAACGGTGCACAGTAGAGAGCAGCTTCCTCAGTTCATCACCGGCTTCCACCGTTTTCACCGCCAGCTATTGCTCTTCCTCCTCCTCTTTCCCTTTCCCTTCTCTTTCATCTTCTGTATTCTCCACTATTCATGTGAATAGTAAAGAGCAGTTTACCACTGGCCTCCGCCGTTTCCACCGACAGTCACTGCTCTTTCTCTTCCCCTTCTCCTTCTCCTTCGTCTTCTGCATTGTCCACTGTTCATGGTCGGACCGGGTTCGGCCCAAACCTAAATGCCAGGTGTCTGGATCCGACCTAGTAAAATAAAAAAAAAATCCAAAAACATTTCTCAAATATTGTATTTTATTTGAAAAACTAGTGTTTAACATTATTTAATTACACTACATAATTATATTAGAAGGAGATCATATGATGACGTAACATTTGCAGAATTTGATCGCAATTTCAATTTTGCTACTGATGATATTTTACCTGATGTGATGATATTTTATATGATGTTGTTGCAAGCTCATGAAGCCATGGAAACTGTAGTCCTTGTTGGATGGATTTCATACGTGACGGAATTACAAATAGTTTAATGAAACAATAAAAATACTTTATATAAAGTATTGTTTATTTCATTATGTAATAACAGTAGTTAAATCTATAATTTTTCAATTAAAAACCATCAATATTAATATATGTTTTTTTAGTTGCTTTATAACCTCAATTTGGGTTAGAAAAAGCATTTTTAACCAAATGTATTAAACTATTTTAGCATTTTTAACCAAATGTATTAAATTATTTTTTATTCAACCTCAATTTCAACTACAATTTTAATCAAATATATATTTTTCTAAACTAACCTCAATTAAAAATATTTTTTATAAAATAATATTTTTAAATCACAACAGCTATTGTAATACTGAAAAACACTCGAAGTTTATGATAGCTTCAAGGTAGCACCCAGATAACAGAACTAGGGTCAAGAAGAAAAGGGGAAGGCCTAGAAAGTGTGCCCCTAATGGAACCTTAAATACAGCATTGTCACCAAAGCCAATATCATCTTCTATTCTACTTATCGAACACTATTCTACATGGAAACGTGGTAGAGGACGCCCATGGAGTTGGTCAAAAAGCAACATAATTATGAATATGAGAGCACAGGTAAAAAGAAGAAAAAAGATCAGTTCTAGTTATTGTTGTTATAAATTTTGAATCTTTGAATTGTTATGTTTTTCTTAGAATGTTTTAATGTTATACTGTTACATTTAGGAATCATGGATTCATTTTGTTAAATCATTTGAGTTGGTTATAACTGATGGTGTGCTTTTTCATGTTTATAATGTTTTTATCCATGGTTGGTTGTGTTACCTATTGGGTTGAGATGATTCTTTGACATGATATCAGAGTCTTGATGACCAAATGATTACGAGTTTGAATCTCATCATTCTCATTTATTTGATAAAAATTAAGCACAAGGTAATGTGAACCTGTGCAAGTTTCAAGCATAAAAAGTTTTCACTTGAGGGGGTGTATTAGAGAATAATATAAATCATATCTTGAGACCTCATCTAGAAGTTTAAGCTATTGGGTTGAGATGGTTCTTTAACATGTGTAATGAATCTGAAATAAATCTTGGTTTATCAATAGTCTAAAAATTACATATATATTTGTGTTAAGTTGGTATCCATTGATTTTGAATTAAATATATATTCGGGTTATATTAATATTTATTGATTTTGAATTAAATTATTATCCCTATCCATACCACAGTGCAATTGTCTCGGTCCAAACTATAAGAGGTATCATGTGTTTATTCAACCTCCTGATCTCATGGACATCTCAGAGGTATAAAGCTTTGATCATGCGTCTATAAACCAGTTTAGATCATGCATATATCAACCTATGATCATTGTAGTCATAATATCAAGGGAACCGGACATGTTCCATTGGAGTATTTTCAAGATAAGCACGAAATTTAAGTATTGTAAAGGGAACCGGACACAATCTTGATTGAGACTTCTTCAAAAGAAAATCTCAATAAAGACCACAGATCCAAATAAAAACAAGATTTAAAAAAAAAAAAAAAAACAAGATTTTTTAAAAAAAGGGGGGTTAGGTCATAAATCCTTGTCAAAGAAAACTATATTGACTTTGCCTTCTACATTTAGTGGTGTGGTGTGATGTCACTTTATTTGGAATTGTATAATCTCAAGTATTATTATCGCTTGAAGTTCTTGGTAGGTTCTCTAGCCATGCACTTGGCTTTGTCTATGGATAGTTGAGGAGGCGAATGATCTCTTCCACAGGAAAAAAAAAGAACCCAAATGAAAGTAGCATCTCGTGCTATTTTTCTTTGTACCCTTGTCAACACTTTATTTATCCATGTGAGAGGATAATTCAAGCTAAATCAGGCTTTCAGTTATTAAAAATGATTCAAAGTCTTCATGCTTAAACAAAGATACCCGTTCTACTGTGCCCTTTGGGCTCCAATTGTGCCCTTTCCATGTCTTAATCCACCTTTTCAATGCCTGTTTAGCATGCTCTAGGGAATCGCAGTCCAGCTTTCTGTTGTTTATTTGATAATTCTAAAGGTTTGAATTAACCAGCGATCCGTGGGTTGGCGCGACGACTCATAAGGCCTTAAACTGCTCGGGCCGACTCTGACAACTACGAAAATCACTGTGTTTGCTGATTGTTTTCGTAAGTGGCTCACACGAAAATGCTAAAGAAGAAATCTAAAACTTTATGTACTAAACTACTGTCCAAACATAGGAAGGTAGTAAAGAAAGTGCAATGGAACAGTAGTTTTTTCTGAACAGTGAGTTTTTGTAATATTGCTTTCAAACATTACAATCAAGATCTTCTCAGTGAGTTGTGTCATCGTTATTCGATTATGTACAGCACTGGAAAGATGATGACCATAACAACCTCTAGCAGTGTCACGTTTCTAAGTTATGGGCCAACCATTAAGAAACTCCTATCAAGCTATTTCTAGGCTAAACATGATGCCTTGATGATTCTGTCCTCCATCCATGATTGATTTTGTTGATAAATTCTTCAGATCTTCTCCTCAGCTCATCATCTTCATCTCCATATCCATCTTCTCCATCGTCTTCGTCACCGTCGCCGGTGGGTTCTTCCTGGGTGATTGACACATTCTTGTCATCTATTGATATCTCGTTTCCATCAAGTGAAGAAGGCTTAGCCAGGATATCTTCTTTCACCTTTGTGTGTGTGTTGATGACCATTGACCTTGGAATTTCCCTTTCTTGATCAAAGTTGAAGACAGGTTTTGAGCCCATGAGGATCATGACAATGATCAAATTGCAAAAGCAGAAGATCACAAAAGAATTGGAAGCAGCCTGAGTGATCAATTCTAGTGTAGACTCAAACATGGTTCTGAAAACTAGGGAGAAATCAAAGGATATGGAGTCGACAAAAACCTGGAGGGAGAAAGTGTTCTCGGGAGGAAAAGAGCCACGCCCTTTTAAAGCCCTGTATTGATAGGCTAAAAAGAGTTCAGAGGAAGCTTTTTGTAGCAAAAGTTAGGGCTACAAATATAATGGGAAATGAAATATTATATGCTTTTATTTATTCAGTAATGTATCAGTGTATTCTGGGAAGCTTCTTGCCAACGAGTATGTGGGCCTTCTCTTTACCAAACAAGAACAGCACATGGATGATGGAACCATTGATCAGCTGCTCATCCACTCTAATGTCACCCTATTGACATCACCAGACTCTTAAATTGTGTTTTTCCTTTTATTTTTCATTTTTGAGTCTGTCAGTTTCTCTTTTCAAATTATTTTTCATTAAAAAAACATTAAATTTTTGTTTTTTTTATGTCTCTCTCATGATGTTCTAATGTTAAAAGTCTAAAAAAAATCTAAAAAATAATTATCTTGATGGATGATGATAATTCACAATGGTGCCCATGCACATTTAGGTGGAGGATTTAATTCTATTAATTATTGGCCATTGACAATGAGCAGTACTGACATGATATGATGCTACAAATAAATAGAATGAAAAAGAAACTTTACCAGTCACTCTTCAGCTTATTGGATGAGGCAAAATCAAACAGCTGTGAATTTTAGGTGGAAAAATGTTTGCTCATTTGTTTGAAAAATCTGCCCACAAATGGGGCTCAAGGAGGAAAAGTTAATACATGTAGGGTGTAGCAACTGCACCCACAGTCTAGACCCATCTAACTGTTAACAGTTCTCACCGACAACAACAGTAGCAACACAAGAACTGAGAAAAATGCTAGCAGCTAATAATTATGAAGATAAAGAGACCTGGGATTTCTTAGGGTTGACTTGTTAAAACACGTTGTGAGTATGTGCATTAATCAGGGATTGCTCACCAACTGCAGTTGATTTTCATTGGATACAGAAAAAAAAAAAAGGAACAAGGTGAGATGTATTGTGATGGATGGGATGAAAACGATAAAAGGTTAACTGCCAAGGAAGCAGGCCTTGATTGTTTTCACATGAAACAGACGCCAAATTTCAGTGAAAATAGCATGCCCAAACTGGATAATGAAAGATGAATTATATGAAGCTGCAACGCAGGATAGGCAGGAACCGTGTATGACTAGATGAATTCAAGGGCTTGAATGTAATGTAATGACGAATCGATTGAGATAGAATGATAGGAGAAAATCATGATTCCATACCGGGATCTGGACAGAATCGCCATAGACATTGTAAAGGAAATTAGTACTTCAATCAAACAAGCTTAAAGATTACACGAATTAGAGGGAAAAAAGGGATAAGCTCAAAACCCTATTACAAGCCCTTCCAGAAACAATTGCAAAGAGTTGTAGCTGTAGTCTTTAGCAAAGCAAAATCAAACAACAGTTTATCACCTCTTCGTTTTCTTATTTCCGGCAGCACTGCCTTTCTTGAAGCCTCTAAAATTATCAGTGGTGTCAGCAGTGTTCTGCTTCTTTAAACCTTTCCTCCCTCCAAATCCAAATTTGGAATCCCTTGATTCCCTCTTGAATTTTTTCTTTTCTGGTCCGTTTTTCCCCTTCTTCCAAGGTTGTCTCCCCTTCCCTCCAGACCGATCTCCTGGAGACACCCCTGGCCTCTTCTTGTTCGACCTTTCAAACACTTTTCCATCTTCGAAGGGCATATCCAACTCACCATCCTTTTCGCCTCCAGCAAACCCACTTTGTTTCCTCTGTTTTCTCCAGTTCTTAACAGTTTCTATCGCTGCCTTTTTCTGTGCATTTCTCTCTTTCTGCTTCTGGGCCTGAACCTCTTTAGCTAGTTTCTTAGACTCTCTAGCTTTCCTTCTCTCCTCAGCCTCCTCAATGCTTCTCTTCTCTGCCAAAAGTCGGCCCTTCACTTTCTCCATATGAGTATCCGACTTCGCCATCTCAGCATAATAATCAGGAGGCCTGAGAAAAGGAATCCCCATCGACTCCAGCTTAGCATATGCCTGCCTTGTTCCCTCTAAGGCTTGTGTGTAAAAAGCAAGCTCTCTAGTCAGGTCATCATTCACATCCACCTCTTGCTCTTGATTGAAGTCAATCACAAGTTTGTGGATCCATCCAACATTCTCTGGCCAACTAATATCTTGAAGCTTGTCAGCAAGACCATCTCTATTGAATATAGCATTTTTCGATGGTTCAGGCAACTTCACATCTTCATCCTCCGATTCTGACTCAGATCCAGACAATTTTTCATCAAGATTTTCCATTTCATCATCTGTTATCAGCTCCTCATCAGACAGGGTCGATTGTTCCTTGTTTACCACCATTATACAAACCTATCACAATCCAAAACCGAATTACAATTAATAAGCACACCAATATCTACTCATGCATGAAAATAGCAGATATTACTCATGGATATCAATACATAAACTCAAAATTAAGCTAAAAAAGGTACCAAAGAATAACATAGTGGCAAGTTCTCCTCAATCAAATTGGATTCAGATACTTCTACAAAGTAAATTGGAGCTGGTATACAACCCCGGATAAAGCAAACCACCAAAAAACACAAAACTCAGATTGGCTCAACAAAGCAAGATTAGATAATCCAATTTAAATACTTAACCACCAAGAAAAACCCTTAATTTATGCAATAAAATTCGCACTAAATTGATAACAAGACCATCAAACAAATACAGACATAGCCTAAAATCAACAAACTCTAATGACCCAATTCAAAATTCTTCAAACCCAGATGCTATTTTAGCATAAAGTTTATAACTTTCAACAAAAACAAGCTAAAACACTACTTAAAGCGAAAAATCAAAGATGCAGAAAACGGAGCCATTAACTATACAAAAGCAAGCTGTTTTGATATAAGAAAAAAAAAAGGTAGCGTGAATGAAACTAAGCAGGTTAGGTTTAGAGAGAAGGAGAAATAATTACCTTGTTAGAGAGTGAGGGAAGTTGAGATTCGTTGAGAAGAAGATTATATTGTAGAAACTGCAACCTAATAGGGTAGCAAGAAGAAGCCTGAGTAAAACCCTAAACCCTAATTTGACAGGGCAGACCTGGGCCTTAGCCCAAACCATGTACGATTTAATGGGCCCACGATGAGCCTTACATGTGGTCTTGAAATTTTTGGTCACGAGGTGTTGTGTTGTTTTAGAAAGTAGTTGATATTAGGGTGATTAAATTAATTAAACTATCTATAATATTTATAATAACCGACTCGAAATTAATTAAAACTAAAAGGTTTATTGAATTTTCTACATAATTTTAATTATAAACTAAAACCTCATTAAATAAAAATTCAATAAAAAAATAACCCAACAAAACACACTTTAATTTAAATTAAATTTATTTGATTTTAACAAATTTAAAACCAAACCAAGATTAAAGTTTTTATTTAATTCCGTTTATTTTAATTTTTTTAAAAAAAATTAAATCTTTTGGTCCATCCCTACTTGATATTTTCAGGCTTTTTTCTAATTATAATCTTTCAATCCAAAATTTTTTTATGATAAATTCTATGGTATAAAACTTTTATTTAGCAATGAAATGCTGAGTTTAAGCACTTTTAACCCCTAAATTATTGATTTAAAGCTTTTTTTCTCATGGGATGGCTATTGGGGGATGTTAATTGTGCAACGGCAGTAGGTTACATGTTTTTAATTATATTAATTGTATTTAGTTGTGTTTTAAAAATATATTTATTTTTAAAAATATTAAATTGATATTTTTTTTTAATAATTTTAATATATTAATAAAAAAAATTCATTTCCAAGTCAAATCACCTTTAAAAATTATTAAGCAACGTAATTCCAAACACGCTTACTGAGATATATTATTCCACCAAATTTATTTAAAAACTACGTCGTTCTACAAAAAAAAAAATTAAAACTATAAACACCCTTTCTCTTGCAGGACTTTTGTCGGCTGGAATGCCTTCCCTTCCAAGTGGGCAGATAAAAAACAAGGGGCGGGCGCCATGGATATCATCATGCATTACTGGACCGCCCACGGTAAGAATATGTTTGGAAATGTGGCTAGGTTATGTTTTTAAAAATTTTAAAATAT
>Ga0325410_1005017_pt1 | contig 14715 bp, 6 predicted proteins | sample PopdelMetagenome_16_FD_206182 | JGI IMG/M metagenome (GOLD analysis project Ga0325410, IMG submission 206182) | Populus deltoides microbial communities from Bellville, Georgia, United States - Xylem-PdIQD-R3 | ecosystem: Host-associated > Plants > Phyllosphere > Stem > Wood/Secondary xylem... | reverse complement strand
CAGTGTATAAATTAATTCAAAGGAGAAATACTGCAGTTTCTTTCAGTTGTTTAATCTGAATTGGGAATTATCGATGCAATGTAGGTATGTGTGAATGTGTTTGTGCACCTGGAAATTTCGTCTGCAGTGGGCTAAAAAATACGCAGAAAAAGAAGATAGCAGTGGGCAATTTTTCTGTATATAATGTTTGGTATTTTGATAATAGATGTTTTTTATTTTTTTTTATAAAATATACTGAAATGATATATTTTTTAAAAAAAATTATTTTTAATATTAATATATTAAAGAATTTAAAAATAAAAAAATTATTTTTTTTAAATATTCTTAAAAATATAAAAACAAATATGGAACGGGAGACCTGGGGCTGGTCTCCGCATTTATAAAAAAAATGGGCTTTTATCTACTTCTCAGTTTTTAGTGCTCTGTTATCGTGAGCTGAGAGGAGACGAGCCCCTCCACATGGATTGCAGAATGTGATTGTCTGGTTTAATGATCAATATTTTATTTAAATAGTATTTGATATTTAAGTAGTAGTTGTTTTCTTAAAAAAAAATTATTAAATTTATTTTTTTTAAAATTTATTTTTTTATATTAGCATATAAAGTATTTCAAAATCATAAAAAATAATTTGAAGAAAAAATAAAAAAAATTTAAAATTATTTTTTGAACTTAAAAACAAACAAACTCTTATTTAGAAGATGTTTTGTAGCGTAATAATAATTATTTTTTAAAATATTTTTTAGTTGAAAATATATCAAAATAATATTTATTTTATTTTTAAAAAATTATTTTTAACACAAATATAAAAAAATTAATTTTTTTAAATACTTAAATAAATAAATAAATAAACTTTCAAATGATATTGAAAAAGTTATCTAAGTCGAGGTTGCAAAGGGTTAGTGTTTTGAGTACCAATTATTAACTATTAACTTTTTATTTGGTAGGTTCGTTTTAAATTTAGGCAAGTGCTAGAACTAGCCGTGGATTTTTCTCGAGTTCTTTATAAGTTAACTTTGATTTCAAGATCATATGCAAATTGGATGATTTCTTTTTTAATTGGCATTGGCATGAGATAAAAGGGTGATATTGTCTGATTTTAATTATGTTCGGGGCATAGTTGATGTATTTAAAATGTTTGGGACTCAATTGATAATAAACGCAAAACATTAAGGATTAAATTGAGGTTTTCCAGCAACAATTGCCGAAACACAACGAATTCTTGAAGAGTAGTCATACGCAAAAGTGCAGTCCAACATTCATATGAAAGGTGAAGTTGCCACAGCCTGGAATTGATAGCCACTTGGACGGGGACTTTCTCAGGGATGAAGGGAGGAGTGTCTCAGGCGCATCCTGTTCTAAGAGTCGCTGCTGCCGCCATGCTTCAATTCTACTGCTCCAAGTTTTTAAGCTTTGGGAAGGTAATGGCTGAGCATGCTGACCACTCAAGGCCCACAGCACAAGCATCCTCTGTCTCATCAGAGTTTGTTAGTAATAGAATCAAATGGCTGTGATTGCAAATAGTCAAACTCAAACCGAAAGTAAAAGATGGTCAAATGAGCTCTCATTCCCCCCCCACGTTAATGGGTTCTTAGAAGATGGGATGCATGTCATCATGCTTGGTCCCTCCACCCCCAGGCCCCAAGATTATGTTATTATTATAAATAAATAAAAAGTTGATTGCTGGTCAAAAATCAAAACAAGTTCTTAAGTTAATTTTTTAGCGGTTTAACACGTCACTTTCTTTAGTGTGTTTGTCCAAGTGGAAACCGAGTAAAAGTGTTAAATCGATGGTTTTTAATGGTTGAAAACTAACAAATTAATCAAATTCTGATTATGTTTGTGATCCATCAAGATTTTATCAATATATTTTTATATATTTATCAATAAATATTGGATCAAGAAAAATATACAAATATAATTTTTGTGAATTCCCGGATATATTGAGCTGACACGCGCCAGCACCAAACACACTCCAGTGGAAGCGTGTTGGGTTTGGTGCTAACGAGAAGATGCTCAAGGTAAAAGAATTGATTGAGTTAGTGGCCTTATAAGCTTTATAAGAAAAGTAAGAGAACAAGTCATTTGAAGAAAATTTAATGTCTTACCGGATAGGAGCTTGTCCAAAATAAAGCAATTCATGAAAAATCATATAGGAGTTGAAAAAGTCAATTTGCTATTGCATGAACCTCCTTGCTTTTATAAGAAATATTAGCATGATACTTTCCAAGTGAAGTAATCAAGGTATTCGAAGCAAACATCTTAGTGTCACCTCCAAGACATGTTTCCTCATAAGAATCTCCTTTATATCTATCACTTAGATCAACTCAGGATGTATAATTCTTGATAAAAATATAAGTTTATTGAATATAAATGACTTATTCAAAATAACTTTTTATCTTCTTTAGGTGATGGTTGAAGGCCCCTCAACACTTATCCTATGAATGTGCAATTCTCTGAGGAGTTGATAGATTTAATCTTCCCAATGTTATATGCATTAATCTTCAAGATACGGACTATATCTTCCTAGTGCTATATGCATCAATCTCTAAGATATGGACTTGATCTCCTCAGTGTTATATGCTTCACTCTCTAAGGGATAAAAATAGTTTTTTTAGTGCTATATGCACCACTATTCAAGGGATGAACCCAGTTTCCCTAGTGTTATATGCATCATTCTCCAAGGGATGAATGTGATCTCTTAGTGCTATATACATCAATCTTCAAGGTACGAACTTGATCTCCCTAATGCTATATACACCACTCTTTAATGGATGGACTTAGTCTCCCCAATGCTAGATGCATCAATCTCTGAGGGGTGCGTGTGATCTCCCAAGTTCTATAAGCACCACTCTCCAAGGGATGAACTTAGTATCTCTAGTTCTATATGCACCAATCTTCAAAGGATATATGTGATCTCCCTAGTGATATATGCATCGATCCCCAAGGTACAAATTTGATTTCCTAAGTTCTATATGCATCAATATATAAAGGATGAACTTAGTCTCTCAATACAAATGACAACGTCATCTAATCACCACTCTTTAGTGGAGGGCTCTTATGTCCCGTAAAAAATGATCACGATGACCAATCTTTAATAGAGGGCTTTTAAGCCCCTATGACAATGTTGGGATGCTATAGGCTCCCACTCTTCAAGGAATCTATAATCACTTAGAAATTTCTAAGTATAAAGTCAGTCTCATTGGGTTCCACATAACCATTTAGGAATATGTATAGATAATGGGCATGGTATCCTCGATCACTTAGAATTTTTCTAAGTACAAATTCTTGGTATTTTACGTTTGAAATGATTTCTTTCAGTTCATATATATATATATATTAGCTTACACCCGTCTTTTATGTGAGAAAAACTCATATATCTATCTGAACTGGAAAATTAATTAAAGATTTTGAATATTATTATATCACAAAGACTGAGGGGCTGTTGATAACCCAAAATTTTATCAATATATATTTACCAATAAATGCATGATCAAGAAAAACATACAGGTATGATTTTTCTAAATTCTCGGGTGTGTTAGGATGGGATGCGCCAGCACTAAACATGCCCAATGGAGGCACGCTGGGTCTGGTGTTAATTAGACCTAGCCCCAGGTGGGCTTGACAGTGTGCCAAGCCCTCTCACGATTGGGCTTGGCGGGTGCCAAGCTTGGCCCCAAGTGGGCTTAAGTCTATCATGACCCACCATGTCTCAATCTTTTAGTTGGATAAAATGATTGGAGTATACCTCACAATGTAACTCAAAATATCACAAAAATAAAGTTACACTCCAGCTTTTTTCTCCATAAAAAGTATTAAACTCATGGGCTATAAATACATCATGAGACTTTCAGAACAAAGATTGACAATCTTTATTTTCTACTGTATATATATTTTCAGAGTATCTTTTTCTAGAATATTATTGTATTTTCTCTCTCTAAAAATGATACCTATTTAAGTATCAAAGAGTCCTCACCTTTATCAAATGAGATCTTTTCCAGGTATTAGCCACAAGCTATCTTGATCTACCAAGCACCAAATACAAGTTATCAATCATATTAGCTGGGAAGAATGAATGAGATTACTAGGACTAATTGATTAACCGACTATCTAACCTATGAGCTCTATTCCTAAACTACTTGGATTTTTGGGTCAAATGTTAAAAGATCAATTATTAATGTTATAAGAAAGTGGTTAAGGGTTCAAGTGTTAGGATATTTGATACAAATAGTGTGACTTAATATATTTTAAATCAATATTAAAAAACTAAAAAAAAAAAAGGCATTAGTCATTCACCATGCACCAAATCACATGTTACTGTGCATTAGAATAGTAAAATGACCATTTTGTCCTAAAAAACAAATAACTAGCTATTGAGGATAAAATGAATGTTTTTTAATTTCATCCTCCAATATTTATTTAATTAGACATCGTGCTCTGTTATTTTTTTTATTTACTTTCTATAGGATTTTTCAATAATTTTAAAAAGGACTCGGTTTATCTCAAGTCTTTTTATTTGTTATTCTTTGTTAGATTTAACTTTATTAAAAGATATTTTGTTTTTGAATTAAATTAATTGATTAAATATAAGCATGAGATGCTCACTTCATGATATTTTATTTAGTTTGTTTTATGAGTCGTTACTCTTATGGCTAGTGCAACATTTTTCAATGCTATAGCATTTGGAAGTGGCATTAAAACCATCTCAATGAGCTCTTTCTAGTGGTGGGGAGATGTCCACAATAAAGCGACAATAAATCTCCAACAAACTCTTATTTTTTCTCCTCTCGAGAATGATATTGGTTATTCATTTTTTATAGTTAGTTATTGTTAAATTTTTTATCGCTTAATTTGTCGGTGCCTTTTCTTTATCATATTTTTAAATTAACTGAGATTGTCGCATGTGTGCGGCGTCGCGGCGAAAACATCCACCCTCAAAATTTTGTATCAATGTGGAAAATATGGGGAGATAAGAAATTCTTATCTTTTATTAGTGGAAAAATAGAATGGGAGTCGCCACCTAGTATTTTGGTCACTAGGAACCCTAATTGGTCTCAGAGATCGGGTACGGGGACTAGTTGCGTAAAGGGAAGGTATTAGCACCCCAAATACATCATACATAAGGTAGGCTGCATTGTTTTATTGTCTGATAAAATCTAAGGTTTTGTCATGTTTTCTAGTTGTTGGTCCGTTTATATTTTAAGAAAAGTTCTCATCGGTAAGGAGGTCTTTGTCTTATCGGGTAAAACCTAACCGTTCTAACATCAATAAAAGAATTTTATATCCGGAATACATCTTACGTATAAGGTCGTAACCTCAGATAAAAAAACAAAATAATTTTTTTGAAATTTTTGAAATATTGGCCAGTTCTCGTGACTTTAATAAACTGGTTATTAAAGCCAAAATGCATGCTAAAACCTTTTTTTTTATGAATATAAAATATGATTTTTTTAATTTGTTTTTAGAGAGACTTGGCCATATGCATAAAAATATTTTTTTTTGTTTTTTTCAATATTTTGACGAAAACCAGGTATTTCAATACCGGATTTGTATCTTTACAGTATAAAAATACAAAGCAATATTAATCAAAATGAAGTAAAAAATTTACGGAAAATCACAAACTTTTTTTGAAATAATTTTTGAACTTTTTTTGAGCTGGGCCCAGCCCGGCCCATGTGGCTGGGCTGGACCCAGCAGGCCTAGCCGGGTCGCTGGCCCAAACCAGTGACCCGGCTTGGGCAAGAAATCACGCATGCATGTGCCCTTTTTACTGTCCAAGTGAATTATAATTCACTTGAACAGTAAACAACAACAATGAAAACAAAACTGTATGCTGTAATCAAAATGCAAAGTAAGAGAAGCTTACCTGGTAACTGAGACCAACGGAACTGACGGTGCTAAAACTTTGGCTCACGATCAGTAGTAAATGGTTCTGATGAAGACGATGACAGCACTGGTTTGGTCTCTACGATTTCCTATGCTTACATTCTTTCCTTCTGCTCGTTTCTGTCTCCCTCTCGTGCTGCTTCCCCTCTCCCTCTGTTTTTTTCTTTTTCTCTTCTCCACCCATGTTCACTCTCTCTGTTTCTCTCCTTTCTTTCTCTTCTTCCCCTTTTTTCCTGCTGTCTCGTTGCTTTCCTCCTCTGTTTCTCTGGTGCAGCTGGAGGCGAAGCTGTTGCTTGGGGACGAAGACGATGGTGAAGCTGATAGTCGAAGCTCTCTCTTCTTCAGTTCTTCCTCTATTCTTCCCTCTCTCTGTTTTTTTGCTTTCTGTGTATTTTTAAATCTTTTTCCCTCCCTTTGTTTTCCTTATGCTTTCACCAGTTCTCCACTTCCCCCCCGGGGTCCCCTCTGCTCGGTCTCTCCTCTGGCTTTTATAGCCAGAGGATGCATGCGTTATTGCGTGAAAATAGTAACGACCGGCATGCATTAGCTGTGAAACGCTCCCCATAACTGAAGCAATCTGCGGCTTTTGTTGCTGAATCAAATCCTCTGTCTGTTGAAATGGCTCCTTAAGAAGAGAATGAATGGTGCCTCTGAAACGGCACCGTTTTCTTATTCAAAATGTTTATTTTCGATTTGGTCATTGGAGTTTTGTATTTTTTGTAATCAAGCTCCCCGAATAAATTATAATTAGACCCCTTGATTTTATCTCCTTTTCCGCTTTAGTCCTTGGTTTTGGATTGTTTCAATTAAGTCCTTAATTGGCCATCAAACTTCAATAATTATGCAATTAAGCCCCTGATTTGACCAAATCAACTCTTCAAAATTATAATTGGACCCCAGAACTTTAATTTCTTCCAATAAAATCCTAAATTGACTTAAAAAATGAATTTTCTTGCAATCAAACCCTCCATAAATTCAATTAAACCTTGGATAAAATTTAATTGAGTCCATAAAAATCTGATTTTGGACTTTTCTTTCTTAAATTGAATTTTCCTTATCAACATGATTCTTACTATCAAATTTCAATTCTTGTATTTCTGAACCTTCTCAACCAATTCCTAGCCATTTTATGGTAGTTCCAGCATCATTTTCCCACTTCTATTTTTTTTATCCCTTTCGAATATATTTTTTTTGTGTATTTTTTTCATTTTTTTTTTGGGAATCTAAAAATGGGTAACAACAGAGATTATTGAATTTAGTCGAGTCAATGATCTAAATCTCAAATTTTCTACTTTTAAAAAAACAATTGGGTCACTGAAACATATTTTTTATGTAAAAAAAATCATCCAATTGTGGTATAGAAAGGTTCATTTAACTAGTAATGTACTATAATTGGACCTATTCATTGGGAATGTGTGGGAAAAAAAAATAGAAGTTGCATTTAAAAAAAAAGAACACACGAACTTCAAATTTGAAATAGTCCTTTTAAGCTCAAAATAATAAAAACATGATTATGTTAAGGTAATAACAATTGCTTTACAATTGCATCGTGAAAAGAAATACCTATATATAGGAAGATATGGCTAACAAACCCTTTAAGAAATATAAAGAATATACGAAAATTTTTGAATTATGAAAAATCTAGTATACTTGATGGCTCAAGCAGCCAAATGATTAAAAAAAATGTCAAACTAGAGCAAAGGTGAGTATTTAGCATGTTCCTCCTAAATGGTAAATAGATGACAAAATTATTTCAAATTCAAATTTTAATGTAAGAATAAGGTAATTCAATTTTATTTTTTTTAAGAAAAATCCAAGTAACCAGAGTTTTAAAACCGAGATCGGCCTGGCGGGTCGACCCGGGATCCGGCTGACCCGGGCCTGGGACCGGTCCGAGTAGAGGCAAAAACCCGCTTGAAAATTGGCTCGGCGAAACCCGGTCGACCCGGGTAAACCCAGTTAAGACCCGGCTTTATATATATAAAACGACGTCGTTAGCTTTAGATTTTTACTATCAATTAATCAAACCATCTGCAACACGAAGACAAAATAAACCCAATCTCTTCAATCTTTGAAGCCATATCAGTTGCAAAGAAGAGCAGACAAATTTAAGCCACATGCAAAAGACTTCAAGGCAAGTCATACCAGATTTTGTCCCCGTCTCTCTTTTCGCCCTCAGCAAACAGAAACACTAAATCTGTTTTTGCAGGGTGTTTGTTTCTTTTTTTTTTTTTATTTGGCTCTCTTTAGTTCAAATCTGCAAATCAAGGTTAGATGAAGTTTCTGTTACTTATTTCTCTGGTGGAAACAGAGAGATCAATAACTGGGATTTCTTCTGTGACACAACTTTCTTCTTCTTTTTTTTTCCTGGGAAAACATTGAACATTGATAGTTTCTGTTGATTATAGGAGTTAGAGTAAAAAGAGGGGGAAAATAGAGGAAAGGGTGAAGGGAGGCGAGCAAGATAATTTCTGCAACTTTTCAATGTAGAGAGAATTTCTCAATATAGTGGGGTGGGGTGCTGTGTGAGATTTTAAGGACAGGGATAAGAGAGAGGCATGGGCGTGAGAGTAAAAGAACTAAAGAGAGCTAAATTAAGACAACTTTTGCGGCGCTTCATGTTTGGTAAAAGAACTGTTTAGAAAAGTAAATCACGCTCTGATCATTAATGAAAATTCATGGGAAATATTTTTTTTGGTTAATCTGGATTTACCCATTTAATTCATGACTCGATCATTATAGCAGGTTTATCACCGGATCAGATTTTAAAACTAGTACCACTCCCTAACACTTGCGCACGTGAGACAAGGAGAATTTTCAACTCACATAAAGAGTGCTAGAGGCCGACCACAGGCAAGAGAAAATTTATATGATTTATCAGTTGTCCACGACTTTGTGGTTGACTTGGTACAATTAACAAGTTCTTCAAGCATCTGCGTCTATTATAATCTTCTGATTTACTAAAGGTCTTGTACTTTCTTGATTTCTATCTATTTAAAATTATAAAATTATAGAAGGATGGATGGTTTAAAGTATTTTTTATTTATAAATATATTAAAATAATTTTTTTATTTTTTTAAATTATTTTCAAAACGATATAAAAATATAAAATAAATTATTTAAATAAAAAATTTTAAAATTTTTGGATCAACACAAAATGTTTCATAGTGTTTTGGAGCTAAATTTTCAAGGTTCTTTCTTAGGATAGGAAGTTGATTTCAAAAGCTAGATTTTGTTTGTTTTTGCGGCTAAAATATTAATTTTTAAAAAATTAAAATAATTTTTGTTTAAATTGTTTTTTTAGTGTTTTTGTATTGTTTTAATAAATTAATATCAAAAATTAATTTTAAAAAATACATAAAATATTATTTTAATATATTTTTAAATAAAAAATATTTTAAAAAATAATTACAGATGAAATACACCAATAAATTAGTCTGTCAAAATTATTAAACCAAGAATAATTTTGAAGCAAAATTCCCATCTATGTAATTATGAGATTCGCACATCTTCAAGACATCAGAGATCTTTGAAGTAATATAAATGATAATAAACCTACATAATCACAAACTCAGAAAAGAAATTATTAATTAATTAATTATTTGTTAGATTTTTTCGACGTTTACAAGCTGCCAAGCTGAGCACCCGTTGTTAGGTGGTGCTGAGAAATTGTTTCAAATTTAAAGGGATACCACCTGACAAATTAATAAATTATTTAATTTAATTTGAGAGGTGTAATTTAATTGATCAGATTTTAGATTTATTTTTAAATGTTACTAGTTCGAGTCCCACAAACTCTAAGATCACTGGAGATTTACATAATTTTTAATTTTAAAATTTATAAAATTAATTAAAATACACCTAAATTAACCCGAATACCCATATTAAAAAAAATCATTTAATGCCCTTCTCGAGTTGTTGAGAAAACTTGTTCCAATGACAAGCAAGCTTTACCTAACAACTTTTATGATGCAAGTAATTACATCTCAGAGTTAGATCTTCGTTAAAAGTGCATGAAGCAACGTTATTGCATCATGTTTTTACTTGTGTACCAGGATCATATAATTCTGGAACACGAATACACATTTTTTTTAAGACCTCTTCTTGAAGAGATGAAAGAATTTTTCCTTACATGCTACCATCTCATAGACAGTAAACGATTTTCTGACATCTGGGAACTTGTCTGGGTGGTCGATAGAGGGTCTATGGAACGCCCTTCATGTAATAAGGAAAAGGACCCGTAACAATTCTACAATAATAAATAAAATATATAAAAATAAGAATTTACCCATTAGAACAGTTCAATGTGTTTTTTTTTTTAAATCCACTGTTATAATCATCATATAGGACTCTGGGCACGAGGTTTTAGGTGGCGTTAATAACAAGCACCCCAAAAGAAGAGTTTGAGAGGAGACGAAAAGGACACAGGGATCATTTGAATAACTAAACTAGAAAAAATAGAGGAGCACAAGGTGATTCCTTTGCCGTGTGGGGGTGAACAGAGAAATCTCTCAAAGGTTTATACCAAAGAGTCGAAGAAGTAAAACAATCCAACAAATCACCATTAATAAGCCCACAATAAAAGTTTTGAATTTGGAGCTCACCAGGTTACCACGACAACTCCCACTCCACCACAACCACACGTTAAAAGTCTCTCTCCATAAAAGGAAACCTTCCCCTAAAATCTCTATCTACCTTGCCTTCTCCGTATCCTCTTCAAGAAGCACCAAACCACAAACACCCCACAGGAGAAGAGAACCTAAAGAACCAATCTTTGTGTTCTCTTCTTCTTCTTCTTCTTCTTCTTCTTCTTCTGTGCATCAGTGTCATAATTATTATATAAAGAAGATGACGGTGGTGATTGATAAGCACAATGTCCTTGTGGGCACTTTCTTTGCCTTTCTTTTCTTGTACATTTTGCGCCAAAATATCTGGAAAAGAGAAAAGATCAGGAAGAGAACAACATTGAAGATCCAAAACGATAGTTCTGTGTCTGTCTTGAGGCATGAAAATGGAGGAGGCTTCTCCTCTGCTGATGACGTCATTGTTGTCGGTGCTGGTGTTGCTGGTGCTGCCTTGGCTTATACTCTTGGCAAGGTGCTCATAACTCTTAATTTCATAGCTTCGGTTGCTTTTTAAAAGTTGGTAATGATGGAACCTGCCTCTGGGATTTTTTTTTTCTTCTTTACTGAACTTTTCGCATTTGCTTTTATTACGGGATTTTAGAAATTTATTACCTCATGGAAAGAGGAGGAGACTGAAAAGCGTTTTTAGTTCTTGAGAATTTCACTCGCCTTACTTTTTTTGTGTGTGTGTGTACGTCATCGTGTGTTCGGTGCTTTGCTTGTCTTATGATCATGCTAACTTGTTGGGTTGGAGTAAAATTAACTTTCTGTTTTGTAGTGCGATGACGCACTCTCTGCCAAAAGCAGTTGTGGGTTAGATTAGTTTATGGAATACATGGTTACTTCTTGATGATAGTGATGGTTTTGAAAATCTTTAATTGTAACAAAAAAGTTACGCTCACATTAAAGCTGACTGATATCGAGTCTATGGATGCAGCTGAGATGGTTTAGTGGATTTGCAACTCAACTTTAATAACAAGTATTGACTTTATTGCTGAGATGGTTAAGTTTCAAACTAGTTTGATTGCTGGTTTGGCATTTTCAGTTGCAGTTATTGCTCAAGTAATTTTGTTTAATAGAAATTGAAATATAACCCCACGACCATTCAATTAGACTTTGATTTGCCTTAGTTTTGCAACATTTTTCTGAGACTATATATACTGCTATCAGGGCAAAGACCTTGAACTAAAAGCTCAATTCCAAAACTACAGGATGGAAGACGTGTTCATGTGATAGAAAGAGACTTGAAAGAGCCTGACAGAATTGTCGGTGAACTGCTCCAGCCCGGGGGATATCTAAAATTAATCGAATTAGGCCTTGAGGGTATGATTCTTGAAGTATATATAAAAACTTCAATCTCTGTATTATCTTTGTATGGTGTGTAAAAAGAAAAGAAAATACAGATTATTTCGGATGTTGCAAGCTATCTGCTATGCAATACAGAATTAGCTGGGTTTGGATTAAAAGGATCTAGTTTTTGAAATTTATGTTAGGTGTTAGAATGTAAAGCATTCTCTCTGAATGCAGATTGTGTGGAGGAAATTGATGCCCAACGAGTGCTTGGATATGCTCTCTTCAAGGATGGGAAGAATACTAGATTGTCATACCCTTTGGAAAAATTCCACGCAGATGTTTCTGGGAGAAGCTTCCATAATGGACGTTTCATTCAGAGGATGAGAGAAAAGGCTGCTACCCTGCCCAAGTATAGTTTTTTCCTCAGTCTTATGAATGCTTTCCTGGTTTATCCGTTGTTTGAAGTCGTCCTTATGGATGTTCCAGATTTTTCATTCATTCAATCATTCTGAAGCTCTTACATTTCACTTAACAGTTAGCGAATGATTTTGTATCCTTCTTTTCACTGTCATTCAGTGTAAGACTAGAACAAGGAACAGTCACATCTCTGCTTGAAGAAGATGGGACTGTTAAGGGTGTTCAATACAAAACGAAGGATGGCCAAGAACTTAAAGCTTATGTTCCTCTTACAATTGTGTGTGATGGCTGCTTCTCAAATCTGCGCCGCTCTCTATGCAACCCTAAGGTGAAGACACCATCTCATGATTGCCAAATTTGAATGTGATCCTATTTAGTTTGAATGACATATGTGTTGAATAATCATTAAGGATGAAGCAAATCATAGAATTTTTACTTTGAATAAAAAATTATAATCTCTCAATCTGGCATCGGCTTTTCTTGCTTCAAACTTCTCTTGTAAGACCAACAGATAATCATTTTGACTTTTTGGCAGGTTGATGTGCCTTCGTGTTTCGTGGGTTTGATCCTGGAGAACTGTCAGCTTCCATTTGAAAATCATGGGCATGTCATTCTAGCAGATCCATCACCAATTTTGTTTTATCCGATTAGCAGCACAGAGGTTCGCTGTTTGGTTGATGTACCAGGTCAAAAAGTGCCTTCTATTGCTAATGGTGAAATGGCCAATTATTTAAAGAACATGGTTGCACCACAGGTATATATTTTTTCATTTTTAACGGTCAAGGTAAGAAGTTTGATACCAGTTGATGTCATTGCATGATTTTGAATCATCAAATATGATTAGCAACCATATTGTATTAGCGTACCAAGAGGCATTCCCTGAATTCCCTACATTATCCTTGTTACACATTTTTGTTTGAAGAAACCATGTTTTGCCCGTTAGCCTTTGTCTGTGTTTAACTAAGAGACTCTATTTCAGATTCCATCTGAGCTTCGCAATGCCTTCATATCTGCTATAGATAAAGGTAATATCAGGACCATGCCAAATAGAAGCATGCCAGCGGAACCACATCCTACTCCTGGAGCGCTTCTGATGGGTGATGCTTTCAACATGCGTCATCCATTAACTGGTGGTGGGATGACTGTGGCATTGTCTGATATTGTTGTACTTCGTGATCTTCTTAAACCACTTTGTGACCTTAATGATGCAGCTTCGTTGACCAAATATCTTGAATCCTTTTACACCTTGCGCAAGGTAAGCTAAATATGTCTACCATAAATATCACTATGGCCAAGAATAGTGTCCAAGTAACGTTCTTTTTAGTCATCTGAAGTTGTGTCTAAGCTTTGCATCATGAATGGAAGTAATGAAGAAAAAATGTTATGCTGTGACGACTCATTCCTTGAAATTACATGCTGTGAATAATTTGCACATTAAAGGAGCAGTTATCCTCATAATTTAAAAAGGTCTTTGTTATTTTTTTCTCAGACATGAAGTAATAGGCTTGAACATGAGAGAAGTGAAAATATGATCAGTGAAAAGTATATTTTAACCTGTAATGTTAAATGGTTGTTTCCTGCAGCCAGTTGCATCTACGATAAATACTCTAGCAGGTGCTTTGTATAAAGTGTTCTCTGCTTCCTCTGATGATGCAAGGAAGGAAATGCGCGAAGCATGTTTTGACTATTTAAGCCTTGGGGGTAATTTCTCAGCAGGACCTGTGGCATTACTGTCTGGTCTAAACCCTCGTCCACTGAGTTTGGTCCTTCATTTCTTTGCGGTTGCCGTATATGGTGTTGGTCGTTTGCTACTTCCATTTCCATCACCTAAACGCATGTGGATTGGAGCGAGATTAATTTCGGTGTGTATTCTCTACTTTTTAGCTATTGCTGAGCATGGTGTTTTTTTTTTATATAAAAAAAGAGCAAAGGATTTGCAAGTTGAGTGATGAACTCTTGCAGTCGAGATAATATAGGCGCTTTTCATATTCCCTGAATCCATACCGAAGGTTGCAGCATGCTACTGAAATCTCACTCTGTTTTCATATTGTTTTTGGAACATAACTGAGCACAACAAAAAAAATGCAGCAGCTCATCCTATTCTGGAATGTGATTTCTAATTAAATTCTTAATGGCTTTCTCCCATTTTCATGGAATTTTTTAACAGAGTGCATCAGGCATTATTTTCCCAATTATCAAAGCAGAGGGAGTGAGGCAAATGTTTTTCCCTGCCACTATTCCTGCTGTTTATAGAGCTCCTCCTGTTGATTAATACATCAGATGTGCCGAATCAAAGAGGCTTTATTACTGTCAACAAAAAGCCAGTTCGTTTCTGCAAGTTCCCTGTTCATAAATGTCAAGGGCTTGTTTATATATATATATATATATATATATATATATATATATATATATATAAATGCATGCTATATGCAAACTAGTGTGTAGACGACAATTGATCTTATGTATCATGAAGTTGCATGAACTTCTTGAATAAATG
>Ga0325410_1005014_pt1 | contig 14718 bp, 8 predicted proteins | sample PopdelMetagenome_16_FD_206182 | JGI IMG/M metagenome (GOLD analysis project Ga0325410, IMG submission 206182) | Populus deltoides microbial communities from Bellville, Georgia, United States - Xylem-PdIQD-R3 | ecosystem: Host-associated > Plants > Phyllosphere > Stem > Wood/Secondary xylem... | reverse complement strand
AAGTGAAACATCAAATTTTTATAGATCCCATCACCAAAACACAGCTGCTGAAAATAACCAAACATTACGTTATAGGCTGAGGTGCGGTTAGTTACTAACAAATTATTTGGGTCAATTAGTGTGTGAACAAATTTGAAGTTTAACATAATCAATTTTTTTTTTTAAAAAAAAATAGATTTTTTTTTCAGTTTTCTTTTGATAAAGTCACGTGACTATTACATGCAAAGTCGTTCAGGGATTCAACACCTTTCACTCTGCCAGCTAGATATTCTTGGAAATTAATAAATATGCCACGTGTGCTAAAGAAGGATGGGTTGGAGGCATCTGACTACTCGGACACGCGCCAGCCATTAACTCCCACTCTGTTTCAAAAGAACCCAACTTCACACACAAAATCACATCAATCTTCCAGCTATAAACCCCAGTCACGCCGCGAGCTGATCAAGGTCATTTCCGTCATTTTGCAATTCAAATCTAGGGAATGGACCCCTGAAATCAAAGCGAGATAGAATTTCAACGCAAAAGTCAAACTCCTAAATTCGACCCGTAAATAAACTCACTCTCGACAGACAGAGAAGACAAGCTTGTAAATCACACGTCAATTGACTTCACTTCTATCTCACAGCAACAACCACTGTTACATGGCATCCTACAAAAAAATCAATGCGTTCACCTTTTCTCTGATCCTGATCCTCCTGTCATTAACATTGCCTGCAACAACCCTAGCAGAACAATGTGAATCGAGTTCAAAGAGGAGGACGCCACGATAAGGCGAAAGTGTTACCGCTAATGATCATTGCAGTCTTTTCAATCTTGGTTGCTAGCATGGTTGGAGCGTGTTTTCCATTATTTTCACGTATGATCCCTGCACTTATGCCTGATAGAGATTTATCTGCAGTGGTCAAAGCATTAGCTTCAGGTGTTATCCTAGCAATGCGGTACATGCATGCACGTCTTACAGACTCTTTAACCTTCTTGTCGTCCGATTGTTTGCCCAGATATCCTTGGAAGAAGTTTCCTTTCACCACTTTTGTTGCCATGTTGTATGCTTTAGTGACTCTCATGATCGATTCTTTCGCGTTGAGCTAGTTACTACAAGAAACACGGTTTTCATAAGCAAGGTGCATGGTGGGGGAAATGGTGATCAGAAAGCGAAAAATCGGGAGAAAGAGTTGGGGCATGTTGAAAATGGTGGTGCACATGTTGGACATTGCCATGGATTTAATGGTGGGGCTAATGACAAGGATTGATCAATTTTGTTGAGGAATCGTGCTATGACCCAGGTATCAATATTTACGGTACCCGCCCGTGTGAATCAATATAATAATGATTAGACTTAAGTAAAATTGGCTTTTGTTCTAGATTTCTTTTAGGATTTGAGTAAAAAATATTGAGAAAATTTGGTGCCTACTTTAGATCTCTCATCCGCACAAGTCTAGTTGATTTTTCACTTCAAATAGTTCTCAATAATATTATGAGCCTGAGCAGAGACTTAAGTTGACTACAACGCTATGTAATGTTTTATTTTTTATAATAATTTTGCATGAAGTGCAGGTTTTGGAAATTGGCATCATAGTGCGCACTGCACTCAGTTGTAATTTGTCTATCACTGGGGGCATCTGACAATCCATGCACAAATCATCGCTGCTCTCTGCTTCCATCAACTCTTTGAAGGAACGGGTCTTGGAGGATGCATATTACCGGCAATTAACTACGTTTACAAATCCTCATTTTGATCCCACACATAGTGATGTTCTAGTACTAGTAGTGCAGAACACTTTTTAAGATTTGTATTTATGTGATCAGGCTGAATATGGAATGAAGATAAAAGCAATCCTGGCGTTCTTCTCTACAACAACTCCACTTGGAATTGTGCTGGGAATTGGTTTGTTAAATGAGTAAATGTGGCTTTTTAAAATATTTTTTTATTTGAAAATGCATCAAAATAATTAATTTTTTTATTTTTTTAAAATTTAATTTTAACTTTAATATATTAAAACTATTTTTTTGAAGACATTGGTTGAAATGATCCCAAACACACCCCCTAATATATAAATTTATATGGGATCCATACAAATTCATTCTTCCTTAAAGAAGATGCACACTGCCTAAAGCTACACGAAACAGAACTTTCAGCAGAGTCTATAGGCAGTCCACCAGGAAAAAAATTAAGCCATAGTAAATAAATTAGTTCTTGACTTTCTTTCCATATCTTCAGATAGCCAAAGTGACAGAGAGAACAATTGCATGCATGCTAACCTTTGGAAATTAGTCATAAGTTACTTGTTCATTTCAATATCTTAGGAACGTTCTGTTGAATCTAGTTGCATGTAGTCCATTTGAATGCAAAAATACAAGCAGCAGAGATCCAATAATCCTGATCCAGGGGCAGAAGTTCGTAGGAATTTGTTAGCTTAGGAGCTAGGGTGTAGTTGTTTGGAAGTAGAATCGAATTCTATCTATGGAAGTGATCAGATAAGTTTTGGATCCTCTTGATGCTAGTCATCCGTATCTTGCTCTTATTCTTGATATGAAGCTCTTATCTAGGCTTGACAATTTAGGTTCAAGCATTGTTATCAGCCGAAGGCCACCAGTGTGCTGATTTTCTTGCTCGCTTGGGTTCCGGTCATGATTTCGTGCTTCAACGGTGGGACTCTCCTACTCCTAGGATGGAAGTTGCCTGCCTTCGTCATTAGTGCTGGCTTCTCCTTTTCCATTGTGCCAGAAAGAGAGAGATCCTGAGATAGACAGAAGTTCATATTACTATAATCGAAGTGTATTGAAGCTTGTTTGTCCAAAACCTGAGGTTAACCACTACCCAGACTAAACATAGTGATTTCTAAGAAGCAGATCGTAGTAAAGCATCATAAAGGACTGAATCTTATTTTAAGGTTTGTCAATGCTAGCTAAGACCAACAAGATCAAGGTCAGCATTAAGGAAGTGACTTGTAGCCTGTAGGGCCGCTTGTTTTTCGGGTTGCTGAGCATCCATGAACACGTCATTTCAGAGAAGGGCAAGTAACATGGCTCTGATTGAATTAAAGGGCAGCCTCAAAATCTCTCAGGTCCTAAGTATAGAATCTTGAACAGGCTTCACCGGATGTGTTACTGCTACCCATATTGGCAATACTGATCTGGAAGTTATTTGGTCCTCCTTCTGACTCATTTTGCTAAGCCTTCCCCGGCTGCCGGTTAGAGCAAGGACCAGCTTTGAAGGGCTATTACGGGATGGGGTTCTGAGAATCTGAGATTGTTCTAGTTAGTTTCCAGTTTTTCAAAACAAATAAGCACGTCTATGTTACAAACTCTGTTAAGTTTTAGCAAAATCTGGTTTCTGATTGGGTCATGAAGACATTTGTGACCACAAATTACAAGGCTAGAAGGAACAAGAAATCTTCAAGGATGGACAAATGACAATGTGGTCATATTATGGTGAAATTGCGAGTGAAAATGCAAACAAATTAAAGTTGCTCCATTAAGAAATGGTGGCGATAGTAGGCCTCTTAGTGTTTCAAGCTGTAATCAAAATTTGCTATGATTGCCACTTGTGACCATTTCTTTAGCTCTCATGAGTGAGTGGCTTTGGTTTTCTGTGTGAACGTAGCATTCCTCTGCTCCTCATCTGATGATATTTTTCGCGTATTAGGGCCCAGTTTTTCTTGGATTATATTTGCATCTTTAAGTGTATAAAGAAATGATTCCAGAAGTCTCCCACTACTTCATTTTTGGAGCAAAGAAAATTCTTTTTTCCCTGTCTGACCATAATTAACACCTAATAATCAGCTAAACCCAATCACAAGGACATGAAGGAGCTTGATATTTTACATATAAAAACAAGAGAGAAAAATGAAAGAATTACAAAGCACAGCCTGATTACTTTTCTAATGCTATCATAAGACCCAACTCCACTTACGACTATTTGATTAATGAAAGTGCAATTTTCTCCCCACGAACACAAACAAAATAGCTATGGTTTTGTTACTGTTGAGAGAGAGAGAGACCTTTCTCTCCCGATGAGGATATATGGCTTTTTTAGGACTAATTGTTGCATTTCCAAGCAAATAATTTGAACAGCCAAAAATGCATCACTAGACAGAAGAAATAGGTTTAAAGCAGATCAAGGAAGATCTTGTATGGTGGCCACACGTATGGTTTAGGCCTACTCCTAATTCCTAACCACAACTCATTCAAGTACTGCTTGAAACTCAAGGCCATGATGCAATTAACTTGCTAATGGAGACACCAAAAAGCTTTGAAGTTGACATGCTCACCCCTTAATAATTTGGTTAGGTTCAACGATGTTGATGATTAGTAAAAGGCTTTCTGCATTCTCCACATAGTGTCGGTCGGTATAGAGTGTACCAACGCTTCGCTGCGGGTTAAGATTTTTTTACATAACAAATGTGCTTGGCTAAAAAAATTTAAAATATTGAGTTATTGGTTTAAATGACAATTTAAATAATATAACAAAAATAACTCAATGTTAACCTATTTAAATTATAAAATAACTCAATATTAATCTAATAAAAAAAGCTATCAAAAAAATTTTAAAAGAAAAAAAAAACCTCAACTTAAAAAAAAAGAAAAAAACCAAGAAAACCCGACGAATCTCTTAAACCTGGTCTAATCTTAAAAACTTGCAACTCGTTGAATCATAGATCAGAGTTCAATCAAGAAGTTCAATCATGGATCAGAATCTCCTAAACCTTTAAGCTCGGCTACATGCCGAGCCCAAACGAAGATGGGTCTGGCAAGCCTACCGAACTCACCACCTTTGTGTTGGGCGTTGTGCCACGTCCAAGTGAATAGGGGTTTGACGAGCTATCAAACTTAAAACTCTTGAACTTGGTTGCGTGTTAAGCCTAATTAGACACGAGTCTTACAAAACAGCTAGACTCATTACTTTTAGGCTTGCCTATACACCAAGCCCAATTAAACATGATTCTAGCAACCTTCTCAACTCGTCAACCTTGAACTTGGTTGCATGCTAAGCTTAAATGACCATGAGTCTAATGTGCTGTCATACCTAATGCCCTTAGTCTCTACTAAATGTCAAGCCTAAATGGGCATAAGTTTTACTCACTGATATGCCCATTAACCCTAAACTTGACAATATATCAAGTACAAACAGCTAAATGCCTAAAAATCAGTATAGGCCTCATGTGGAGCCATAAGTCTCTATTTACTTATTTATATGATATTAACATAAAATATTAATATAAGGGATATTCATCTCTCATCTTTATTAATATTAATGTTAAGGATATCACATCCCATATTAGTATTAATGTCATGAATATTTATCCTAAAAAATATTGTAAGGGTATAAAAACCTCTTAAATCTTTAAAAGATATTTTTTTTAACGGGGTTCTCATAATATAAATATCTCCAGAATCACACAAGTAAGAGATTCACAATCTCTATTTTCAATAAAAAAAAACTTTCTTAGTTTCAGAGTATTTATTATATCAAAAGTAAGAATAAACACTTTTGTTTTTAAGAATAGATCTTCATTCTCTTATTTATTGTTTGTAAAGTTAATGACTTTATTATTTGAAAGTTTCAAAATCTCATCAAAAGAGACTATTCTATATTTTATAGGCTTTTTACAACAAGCTACTAGTTTTATAAATCATAGAGAATATATTATATTATTAAAACCTTTAATTAATTAACTCATAATATATCTAATCATTAAAGAACCTATTTCTAATCACTTCCAAATTTAGAATATCATCGAGCCTAGCATAACAACATTGGAACCTATGTCCCTTCATTTTTTTTTAAAGAGATGGCACTAGAGGAAAGTAGCCTATCAATTAAAAGGAGAAGCTTTGCACGAAAAATATTTCACCAAGGATCATTTATAACAATATTTTGTTTTCAATAGGATAGAGATGGATCACTGTGGCACGTCTACTGGTTGCAAGTTTGGCAACAGTCTGACTCCATGATACTACTAGGAAGAATATATGACGGTGACCAATCCTTTCAGCAAATGATCAATCAGGCTACTGTCGAAAAACTTTTGATCTCTCATTGTTTGACACGACGCCACACAGAGGCAATAGCTTGGTAGGAGATTAAGGAGACGTGCTAGCTAGCTACATCAAAATAACATAGATTAGTGACTAAACAGTATTGACATTTGATCTATCATTGTTTGACACGACGCCACACAGAGGCAATAGCTTGGTAGGAGATTAAGGAGACGTGCTAGCTAGCTACATCAAAATAACATAGATTAGTGACTAAACAATATTGACAATTGATCCTTTAGAAACAGCTAAACAACTTTTAATATCCACGTTGCTAGCGGATTACGACCTTAAGATCGTACGTGAGCAGGATTAAATGCATGCGTGCGAATTAGTAATATTATTCTCAATGCACCGTCCACCATCATTATTATAAAACACAAAGTTACATGCTGTGGACAACAATGCTAATGAGAAGATTATAAAATATGTGTTGGTGTATTGGCTTTTTAAAGAATGTAGAGATCATGGGAAAAAAAATAGCAGAGGAGGACAGACAAATGGTAGATGATGATGATGAGAGCTTATCCTTATTCAACCAATCACTACAAAGTGCGATGACCCCATTTAGAAAATTTGTGAGGGAAAGAAAGGAAAAAATTAAAGTTGGGTTGTTTGAGTGGGGGGGAAGGTGGAGACAATGCACACACGGTACAGAGATGATGGTACCAAAAAATTTCAAGCCCATGATGGAGAAGCCTGAAAAAGTTTGAAAACAGACTTTGATGTGGTGTCCTGTGGCCTCATGGAATTTTCAGGAGCCTCATTTCAGGTGGTGACGCGTGAAAAAAAGATGATTATGCAACTGAAAATGGAGAGAAATTCGTTAGAAACTGCATGCATCTTTCAGAAGCAGTAAAAAGCCACACATAGTGGCCCAGATTTTAATTTTCATATTAGTTACATATTTAATTAATGTATTTATCACCATGTCCCTGGTTCATTTGCTGTGAAATTAAGATTTAAAGGGCATACATAGAATTCATATATTCAAGTCGAAATGCAGGTTTAAATCTTAATTACGCAGAGATGAATAACTTATGGAGCTGCAGGTTAAGTAATATTCTTGCCAGAATCCTGCTTTCGTATGCCTGTTCCTGTACGTTCCATACTAGTCAAAGAAAGGGGGAGAGATGCAAGTGGCCTTTATCGGAGGTTAGTTGACAGGCGGTGCAATTTTGTGGAAGAGAGGTGCGCCAGGCACCCACGGTAATATATGGCCCCAGCAGGGAGCATGATCAGTTGTTTCAATTCTATGTGTTACCCTCCCAAAAATGATGCTTGGGCACCATATGGTAGCTTTTAAATCCAGTCCCCCTCCGTACCTAGCACTCATAATAGTCATTTTGACGGTGCCTTCTCTTTCCGTGTCTGCGTTTCAGCTATGGCTATATGTTTAGACTAGGAATGTATAGATGGGGGATTCGTAATTGTGGATAAGAAAAACAAGTTGCAGCAGCTATATTGGTTGCTGATGATATTTTTTTCTGTTTTTTTTGTTTTCCTATTAATTGGTAGGACCCTGAATTAGCCCTTCTCCAGTATGTTCAATGATTAATCAAATCAAAGCATCTTCATGAATTTTATTCTTGCGTGGGTTTGCATAGTGTTGTTCTGTGCATTCTTTGGCATTTCCTGAGGGTTTATCATGCAAAATATGATTTGATGGATCTATTGATAACAAGGCACTTTCTTATTTTTCCCTGTAGCATCTTAGCCATAACAGCATGAGATGCGATAGCGGTGCAGTCAATATTATGAAAATGTATAATATAAGCTGATTCTGCTAGAGTAATGATCGTGTATGTTATATAGGCCTAACCTTACCAATGACACCCTGCACTAAATGCTCCTCTGCAACGATTCGGGTCTAAAAAGTATTGCATGTTCTAATTCCGATGCTTCCTTTTGTTCCATGATCTCTTTTGAGAGAGGAAAACCTGGAAAATCATATCTAAAAGGACAAGATTTGTCCTCTGATCTCTTTTAACATTCATTTGCTGCATCTTGTACTTGATGAGATTATGGTTGGCATGCCGTTCACCTTCCAGAAATAGCATGTACCAGGCACTCACATTTATCAATTGTAGCCATGGAACATCTTAGTTTTGTGTCGCTTTTACCACATAACTTGCCTTCGGTCTATCATGTCTTGTCCAACTTGGTTTGGCAGGCTTTACATGGTATAAACAAGATTTTCACCCTCCTTTTCTTTGCAGAAAATGTTCTTTATTTACAAATTGAGTGTCTGAATTGGTTCAGCTACTGAATGTCAAATCCATTACGGTAAATCACAACTAAATGGCTGCTTTAGCTTCATATTTTCCATTTATGTGGCTATAAGCAAAAGTAGCACATTGATCGCACATAAAAAGCAAGGGGCGTGGTCAGTACTTTTTTCTTGTCTCACTACTTGCACCATGTCATTCTTGCACTAAATACACCACCAAAAGTGAAACTACCATAGTCCATATACTAAGGACAGTCACTAGTGGCTCCCATCACATCCCAAAAAAAATAAGTTCAGCAAGGAAAGCAGGACTTTTTTTCATGTTCTGTTTTTCTTACCTCTTTTTCAGCTTTTGTATGCACAATCTTGTAGAAATAGCAAGTAACTTTGGCAGGTTGCAAGAGAAATGCAAGTTCAGGGGCAAAAAAAAAAAAAAACAGTATCCATCACCAAGCTTAATAATTAATGAGGGGATTGCCAAATCTATTTGCAGCTTAATTTTCAGATCATGGAAATGCATCATGCACATTGACCAATATGAAGCCAATAAAAGTTTCACAAAGAAACAAATAATCGGCTGCCCCATGATGACCAAACACAAGTTGAGCTTCGCCTTCTGTGGATGTGCTTCATGAAATATCATTGTTTAATTTATCATCCCTAACTTTTATTCTGATCTAGAAAAGAATTTAAGAGCTGAAAGGAAGTTGAAGTGAAGTTCCATAGTGGGGGATCATCTAAACTGAGCATAGTTTATTGCAGAAACTAAAGAGAGAGGGATTAATGGAATATTCAGCTCTGTTAAACAAATAGCATACACACACTTGCGTTTGCAAGTTGCTACCTCTAAGATTTGTTAAGACTTTTTTGATCTAATCTTCTTTTAATAATGTTAATCTTGTTGATATTATAGTCCAAACTGGTGGGCCAGAAGGAGATGTAGATGAGAAGCCGGGCATCTGATAAATAAGAAAAACAAAAAAAAAAAGATCTCTAATGTATGTGCATGCCCTAGTGCTGAGGCTTCAAGAAAGAAAGCCAGAAATTTATATTCTTGAAGAGGCACATATTCCCCAACATCACAATGATGCAAGTGAGCTGCTCTACAGTTGGACTGATGTCTAGTTACTGATAAAAGCAAGGTCTCCCCGCTAGTAATAAGGTCCTAATAAAACGCATGGTTTAAGACCTTAAAGAAGAAGAAGAAACAAAAAATAATGAACTCCATTGACTTCCTCTTCCTTATCATGTAGGCAAACTGTTCAGTTGACATTGCTATAGTTCAATTTTGACATTGGACAATCAATATCACCAAGGCTGTGGCTTCAACGACTTTTGTTTTTGCCTTGACAAAATAATACAAGATCAAGAGGAACCTGGGCAGGGTATTTCTTTGCCCGGAGGCTCAGGTTCCATAAAAAGCTTCAGAAAGAAAAATGAAAAGGATGGGATTTAGGTACTTGATGTTAACTAATTGATAATCCCCCTCTGATGGACCCTCTAATCCCAAATTGCAAGTGCTTAACGAGTCATCAAAATATAATTAATTAAAAAAAACAAAACAAAATGGTCATATAAACTCAGTAGTATTGTTTCACTTACTTTCCTTTTAAACTGAACTTCCTTGCGTCATACAGCATAAGTTATTATTATTGGCTGGTGGATTTTTAAGTTCCAGTGGGGAACTGAAATTGTCCTGGCTTCTGAGGAAAACCTTCTTTGAGATTGACTTAAGACATCATTTCTCTCCTTCCTTCTTATTATTATTATTATTCCGAAGCATTCACATTTAAATAATCACATTCCCCGCATCATCAACTTTTCTGTAGCAAGCATCATATCTCAGCCAAATGATTATCCAAATGATCAAATTTCTATGATTGCATTATCAGTTGCATATACACATACATAAATAGCAAGCACACATGCATATAATAGCATGTGTCAACATCTCATTACCTGGTCTGAAGACAGCATCCAATTGCCTTTAGGAGATTATAAGTGGATGTGTGCATTTCTATCCTTAAATATGCATACATGAGATAACAAGATTTATGTTACCATTCACAATAATTGTTTTAAATTCTGCTCTGTGAGATACTGATACTGTTAATACATGTTACTGAAATTGGCCCACCTCATTAGCCTTTTCTCAACTATAAAACCCCTCCAATCCTCATGATGTTCTTCATTACCACAATCTCCGATTACAAACCCTTGAAGTATCTTCTCAAGAATTCTAGCCATGCTTCCAGGCGAGCTCACAGGAATTCACTATATAGCACCTGAACAAAGCCTGATTCCATTCCCGGCTAATTTCGGCATGATGCAACAAAGCAGCATACCAGCCTTCCATTTCAACAGACTCTTGAACAACTTGCAGAGCTCATCGTTCCCGCAACCGGTTCGTGAATTCACTCCACAGTCCTCAAGTCTCAGCAACAACTCAACTTCAGATGAATCTGAGGAGCACCAACTCAGCATCATCGACGAGAGGAAGCAACGGAGAATGATTTCCAATAGAGAGTCTGCTCGCAGGTCAAGGATGAGGAAACAGAAGCACCTTGATGAGCTATGGACTCAGGTAGTTCGGCTGCGAACTGAGAACCACAATCTGATAGACAAGCTGAATCATGTGTCTGAGTGTCAGGACCGGGTTCTTCAAGAGAATGCACGGCTCAAAAAAGAAGCTTCTGATCTTCGCCAAATGATTACTGACCTGCAAATTGGCAGCCCTTACACTGCCACTGCTTTAAGAGATCTTGAAGAGGTCCCCTGCAACACAGCCCATGTCAGAGCTGAATCCTCAAACCAATCTGTCACTAGTTCTGTAGACTTGCTTCATTGAGAACAAGAGATCTTTTGCCATTATAATAGCTACCTCATGTTCCTTCTGTTTGAGATGATTATCGATGTTAACTTTAGCTTCCATCTGCAATAACAGCTTTCTAACCATTCCCCTCCTTGGCTTCATTATCATCCTGCACATTCCTTAAAACAATCAATTCCTTTTATATTACTTGCAATCAATCTTCTTGCCGCGTATGCATTAGTGCAACCAGCAAACAAAATTACTACTTGAAAATGATACATCCAAAGGGTCCATTAGGAACATATAAAAGACTAATAATGCCTGAACGACTTTTATCATTAACTTAAGAACCCATCAAAGTTTAATCGAGTCAACCAGAATCATTAATCGCACATGAACTCGACAAAACCTATGAATGGGAAATCAAGGAAAGAAAAATAAATGAGAAAAAAATAATGATTTCTGACGTTACAAATTTTTGTTTCATTCACTGTAACAGTAAGCGATACTTTTCTCAGGTGTACTTAAAAATGATGAAGAAACAAGAAATTCCTGCCAGTGGTGGACCTTGTCAGAACAGTTACCGTTCACGCCGAGCCAAAGGGAGGTCCCATAGCTAGGTCAAGTGTTGCTCACGATAGCAGGGGCAATAAGACAAATGGTGGTGGAGGTGCTGGTGGTAGTGACTAATCTCACGAATAACAACTACTACTACTACAAGAAGCAAAAACAAGGCTATCCACTAAAGCGCCCTCAAACAGTTCAAGTACTATTCTTAGCTTTTTGTGAGGACATGGTTGCCCTGCCTAACTTGGTTTTGCCCGAGTAGAGTTTACATAGTTTTTTCACCAATAGTGGAGCCTTTGCTTCAGGTGTTGTTTGCGATGGTTCCTTTCTGTAATAATGGCATATACAACTACATCAGCAAGTCTGTCTATTCCTCGCATCCTATCTTTCTTCTTTTTTTGCATAAGGTTCTGTTCCTATAGATAAAGGACATAAATGAAACGTGCCCTGACGCTAATCCTGACGAATATATGAGGTAATGTTAGTACCATGATGGTTTCATGGTTGACTTGAACAAAATCAACCGCATATTTTGACAAAATCTCCGTTGTGCTGGATTTTTTTTCAATCCTTGTGAAGGCTGAAAGAATAATAATAGCTGATCGCCTAAAAAGTTCTTCTCCATTTAATCAGAAATTCTTCTTCCAAAGTTTTTAAATGAATATTCTAGTTCATGTATTTGTTCTGAACTAATTCAGTGGCTACCTTTGTTTTCCACGATATCATAGTGGGTTTGAAAACTATCTAAATCTCAATTTGCAATGAGTTGCAAGTCAATGTGCTTAAAGTTGATGGAGAGCTTTGTTGGCTAATGGGGGAGAAAAATTCAGAGTCCGTAGAGCATCATCATAAGCTAAAGAAAATAAGAATGCTCAGCAAAATCAATGCAAGTTTAACCGAATCATATAAACCCCGTGTTTTTGTATTCTATTTTCCTTTTTCCTTAATTTGCTGTTTGAATACTAAATTTACTAGCACTTTCCTTATCGCATCTTTGCTCCAAGTGTCATGCATCCATATTCTTGCAAGAAATAAAAATCTTCAACTTACAACTGGAACTGATCTTGGTAAATCAACGAAAGGTTAAAACATATACTGGGAAAAGATATATAAATTAGATTACTGATTTTAATCATCAATCCATATGTTTTTTAATGGTGTTGCCAAATAAATGGCGAACAACAATAGGTGCCCAAATGCACAATCATTACACTAATGCTATTTTATGGTGGAGCAGTGGAAGACATATCACAGGTGGATAATCTGTTATGATAATCTGATCAATTCAAAACTGTGAGTTCATTTCTGCCATTAAATGAAAATGTAAAACTGATTACTGCCCAAATATCACTGGTCAAAAAAGAGAGTTAAAAACAGAGGGAAAGAAAAATGTGGTGTAAGGATCATGGTCCCCTTATATCTTGTGTGTGGATATAGCCTGTATGATCAACCATGGACCTTCTAATCAAACACTCTTCGCTTTCTAACACAGAGCACGATCTATCATTGTTTATGCTTGGCTCCTCCTACAAAAACAGAAACAAAGACATTAACTTGCAATCTTCCATAGTAATAAGTCAAATTTACTTTTTTTCTTCTTATGAGAGATTAGAAATACAAACTCACAGGTGATGATCCCATCGGAATGTATGAAAATGGTTCTTATGGTATAAATTCTGGTCTGGTGGTGGCTGAAATAGGCCAGGATTTTTGCAAATGAGAGTTGAAGAAATAGCACTATCATAAAGAAAGTAAGCTTCTTTGCTATTTTCTTGCTCAAGACAGGAAGAACTTGTGAAGATAAATGGAGGTGATGGAAAGGTTTGCTACCTGTCGTATTTAATTGTAGCAGTATATTGAGAAGTGAGACTGGCTTGGGATAGAGAGTAAAGCTCCATAAATGAGCATTGAAATCATGCAGCGAAAAGTCAAAGCATTACGTTGCCATTTGCCGATGCCCACCTGGGGTCAATGCTTTCTATTTCTTTTTCCTCCCTAGGGAACATCGCAATTTAGAGACATCGCTGAGGACTATGTTTTCCTCGTCCTTTCCTCTTTCTTTTCTGATGATGCGGTCAAGGGGTTGCCAAAGTGTGATGAGAGGCTAGTTAGCTAGCTGTACTTGCTGTCTGATAAGGATCATATGTTCCCTTACCTGTGATAGACACCTATCAATCTTGGGCATGGTTATCTAGCTGTGTTTGATAAGGGTCATATGTTCCTTTATCCGAACAACAATGCTCTCTTTATCTCCGGAAGCCTATCTAATAATAGGCAATCCTAATGATTTCAGGTGTTGGGCCAGTAGGTGTATGCTTATAGTCTGTTTTCTGAAGTCTTGTCAATGCATGCCGAGTAGTCCGTTTTTACCTCTGAAATCTTGAATCATCTTAGGGAGTGAAGGAGTCGGCAACAGTTACTGCGTACAAGGGGCACAACTCGAATTTCCAAGCTATTCTGTGAAATGTTGCTGACATTTGAACAAGGACTAGCCAGCGACCAGTAGCTGTATGGATTATCGTTTTTGTTCACATGATCAGTGCCTGGTTGCAAATTTGGATTGAAAGAGAAGAGGCACTCCGTCAACGGAGTAATTTTCACCGAGATAAGGTTGTTGTGCAGTTCTACTCGCTTTTTGAAAAGAATGACTTGACACAGAGTAAAGGGGAGGGGGGGCAACTGGCAAGAGAGAAATGGCCGATGTTACATCCAATGAACCAAACACACACTACAGTAGCTTCATTTCATATACTGTGAGCTTGCGGTTTTTGCTTTGTATGTATAAACGTTGTACAAATGCACATGTGCTTGTGATTTGAGCAATGCTCCGTTGAGTAACATTGTTTTTTATGGCTGTTAACAGAATGAGATCATTTCTTGAGTTTTATGGGATCGTTGAAAAACCAGAAGGAATCATGGCCATCTTTATATTCTAAATCAAATATTATTCTCCAAGCAGAAATTAACCAGGGTCATCTTTAGTTATGCAACAGCCTAAAATACTCTAAATACCCTATAACCCAATTTGCAGTTTGAAAGTTTTGTTATGGGAACTAAACATTTATGATCA